>ENA-UOTX01000670-UOTX01000670.1-compost-metagenome-genome-assembly--contig:-NODE-670-length-33780-cov-15.717444_pt1 | contig 33780 bp, 20 predicted proteins | sample MGYA00238143_ERZ746982 | MGnify/ENA primary metagenome ERZ746982 (study PRJEB28758, sample SAMN06268862) | compost metagenome | isolation source: single cell | place: USA: California, Emeryville, Joint... | reverse complement strand
CGAGTAACTTCTTAAAGACTTTCTTGATAATATTAACGTCGCACGATCGCGTCATATCGAGGATAAAAGTTTCATCTAATGAATGCAAATAGTATGTACTGCTCCAATTGTCGCTTTATTTCTTCGATTGTGGCATATCCTTTTTTCGCGATTTTGGGTGTGATTAGAGACTTTTTAAAAAAGCAAATTATCACACATGATTATCTGGGAAAACTTACTGTCTCTGCCAGTTCGTATGGAACTTTGCGTAATCTCAGCTTCAAGGTGAGTTCGTAGCCTATTTTGTTATTAATTTTGAATTGTATAAAAGGTAGTTACCAAGGTCTCTAACATCATCGAAATGCAGTCGACGGACTATAGCTTGCTTAGAGTCGTTATAGCTAATTATAATAAATGAGAAAAAATAACTATTTATTAATAGTTACCTTGCTCGACGGTCTTCATAGCTTCTGTCATTCACATTTTGGGACCTCTTGCTGGGTTGAGTTGGAGGATTTCCTCCAGTGTTCACTGGTTCATCGTATCCTCGCTTTGGCTCGGTTTTCTGAGCACTCTGAGGTCTCGGCACACGATTTCTATTCTCCTTTTTACAAATATCCAATTAAAACTTTCTGAATAAAACTGCATTACATTTTCATAAGAATTAATGATTTTTTCCAATTTCTCAATCTCAGCGTCTTTTTCTGCGAGAATTTTCAAGATTTCCTCGTCTTCAGCTTTCGATTCCCTCTCTCCAAGGCCTTTCGTTGGTTTCCGACTCTCTACGATTTTTTTATTCAGCAGCTTTTCTTTCTCTTTCAAGTGCTTCCTCATTCTGTTAAGCTCTGCATTTTTCTTCTGATAATTTTTCGCATCAATCTCTTTGTCCTGCTGCAACATCATACATTGTCTTTCAAGCTCCTTCACGTCCATCAACAGTCGATTATTATCTCTCTGCAGCGTATCAATCAGATTATTCTGCATGTAATACTTCTCTTCCAGTTGATTAATCTCCTCCATACTCATCTGAGGTCTTTCGTTCGAAAACTTCTCAATAATTCCTTTCAATCTAATGTTCTCATCAGTAAACGCACGAATTTCGGCCTCAAGCTCTTGCAACTTCGTGACTTTCGTGTTCCTTTTCCAATTTTCAATCTCCTCGTCTTTTTTCGCCAGCACCTCCTTTAATTCTTTCACCTGCTTCTTCAACGACACTGTCAAAGAGCTCTCATTGCCTCTAGCACCATATATATTAGCATTTCCTTGCCCGCTCATGCTCTCTAGCGTTTTTGTAAGCCTTCCGAGGTCGCGTTCCAATTGCTGGTTGCGTGATTTTAACTTTAAGTTCTCTTCGACGAGCTGGTTGATATTAGTTTTCAGATGGAGCGTGTCCTCGTATAATCTCTCTTTTTCAAGCGAGATTTTTTTGGGGACCATTTTATGGACCTCGACCTGGTTGAATGCTATGTCAGGCTGCTCGTTGTAATACGTTTTCCTTGTTTCTTGGTTCTCGTCGCCTCCGAACATGCCGAGACGCGTATTTTTGGAATTATCCATTCTTCCTTTAGAAATTGCAGAAGAGGGTCGTTGGCGTTGGTTGATTGGAGGTGGGAACTGGGTGTTAGTGTGGGGAAGATTAGTAGTTTCAGCTCCTCTGAATTCAAAGTCGTTTTTATTTCCGAAGTAATTATTGAAAGACGTGCCAGCGAGTTTTGGGTTTTGTGCGCTGGAAGGTCGTGAAATTTTAGGAGGTCTAGAGTTGCCACTGAGGTTTTCGTAATATGTGCTATCCCTGAGAAAATATAATTTTGGTTAGCAGTTGAAGAAGGAGAAAGGTAGTTATACATAAGTAAAAAGAGACGCTGTTAAAATACAAATTTTTAATTTAATTTTCTTAATTTACAATTCGAAAGTGCGTTTCATTTTGTCATTTTTGTGATTTACTCTATAGAGAGATAAATTTCTAATTTTGTAGGTAATGATTTTTTAAAGGGAGTCCAAAAGTTGAAATGATTTGCTCCTTTTAAGTATATCAAAGAAAGTAAAGTTTGCGTGAATCTCTCTATTGAATTGAACTTTAAGGCTAAAGGGATTAAATTGTATCAATGAAAGCATTCTTATAGATAGAGAGGACTAGCTTCTTCCAAATGGATTGAATTGGTTAGCGATGGATATTCGGTTGTTTCTGCCTATCGAAATAGGTTACGATACCTGAATTTTGCGTGCAATACTGCAAACTGTAGAAACCTAATGATGATTCATCCGCTTATGATTTTAGAGGTGCTCATTTTTGTACCACATTCTAAAGTAATAAAAGGGCCCTTGTTTCAGGTTTGAACAGTTTCTTAAATTGATGGACAGAGATTTTGCTTTCAATGTACTCGTTATCATTAACTCTCGTAATGCATTTGTGTGCGCTTTGCAACAATAAATTTCCTTTGCAAAAGGATATCCCTTTCAAATGTTTAGCCTATATAGGCCAGCCATCTCCTTACACGAAATAGGAGGAGATTTTCTTGTTATTATGACCCTTATTAGTTCATTCGTCATTTTCTCAATGCTGAAATTTCCATTAATTTATAAATGAAATTCATTCAGAAACACTCACAAAATAAATAATTTTTATTCACCAGGTTCATGTCTGAAAGTTCTGGGGGTAACAATTATGGCCTCAATATACTCCATCTCATCTCTTTTATAGATCGCTCAATAACCTCCAGTCAGAGCAAAAACACCTCACGCAGCAGCAAATTGATCCAAAACCTTAGTAACCCTCAATTCTTTATAACTCCAGACAAATTAGGCCCGAAGAGAAGCTCTCTGATCTCCGGAAGCACTAATCAAGCTGGAGTAGTTCGCAAAATATCAACCCTCACCATAACTTCAAAGTTATCAACAAAATCAGCAAAAGAAAACCCCGTGACTATAGCTGCAATTTCCAAAGAACTAGATAATTTATCGAACCAATTATCTGAAATTTTCCCTGCGTTCAAATCGGCATCTGTTGAAGCAGATTACAACTCTTTCTTCTCACAAAATCGAATTGACGGTCAGACAGCACAATGTAAGTTCAAACTGCGTCGCCTTTGACTCCATTATGCTTCGTAGATCAAGCCAGCCCTTATTTTAATATGAACGGAGTTGTTGACAGGATTGGGCCAGCGAATAACTATGGCGCTTACACGACTCGTGAAAAAAATGAGAAATCGACCCTTCAGGGAAAGTCTGGCTTGAGAATCGAAACTCCTGTTGGGAGCTCCAATTTTCTTCCGAAAATCATGACCCCTGGAAGGGAGAAGAGCAAGGCGATTGTTGAAAGTTATTACAATAATCTCCTTCGGAATCCTGGTAATTCAAAGACAGAAGAAAAGCCTCCAAAAACACTTCGTACACCTCGAACGAGTAAAGACTGGTTTGTTCAAACCAATTAATAATCATGACGTTTAGTTCGGGTCGTCCATGAGCAGTTCGTCCAAAGGCAATCCTCTACAGACTCGTCCACGAGTATGACATCTCCAAGAAGTTCTCATCTATTCTAATCTAAAGTCGATTATTAATTCATTTCGTATTTTAGGAAGGGAACGTGTTGCTAAACTGGAAGAGACTTATTTAAGGACAGCCAGGGACCATTTTCCAATTCAGTATCCAAACAGTGCTAGATCGAATTACAAGCTTGCTCCTTCAGCTGACTATTACAATGCTGGTAAATAGAGTTTACTAAATGATTCACGGTAGTTAAGATACTCGATTGTAGAAAAGTTGAATGTTTTAAATCATGTGATTTAACATTAAGAAACCATGTGTTTCGTTACATTAGCAGCAAATTGATTTTAAAGTTTGATAATATCAGTTACTGACTTTATTGGTGCAGTTCTCTTGTTTCCTTATTTTCAGAGCAAATGGTAATGAGCTGGCTCTGATTGAAAATTTGCAATGCAGGGTGAGTAGGTTCAATAAAATGAAGGCTTTTTCAATTTCGCTTAGAAAATGAGTTATAAAAAGCTAAAGATTTTTTTTTAAATTGCTGTTTTCGATTGGATTTATCAAAAAGAGGGTCTAGAGGAAGTACCCATAATGCTAGTTTTTCCACGAACCATAAAGTATTGAAAATCCTCACACTCCAGGTCCAGTAATTAAGTGCTCTAATTTTGCTCGTTAATTCATTTAATATATAGCTTTGAATGAGCAAACCAAATTAAAACGGTTATTTTTGCTCATGTGGTTCAATAAAAAACGCATTACTCATGTGGACCTACTTCATGTGCTTTGTTTTTTCTCTAATCAACAATTTGTCAATTTCAAACAATGTCTCGCATCCTATTAGCATCCTTTATCTTACTCTCTTTCACTTTGATCGCTCAAGCAGATCTCCCAGTCCACTGTCTCAAGCATCAAATCGTGGGACTTTGGTCTGTCGAACTTACCGAGCCAGTGGTCACCGACGATCCCAACGTCGCTTCATGCGGTCACAAGCGACCTGATGACCCAGCAAGCAGCTATTTGAGCGGTGTTGATGCTTTTAATCCCGTCACGACGACAATAATGCTCCAACTGAACAATGATTCAACCGCCATCAAAATCCACGATGGCCAAAGCACTACAGGCAACTGGACTCTGATTTACGATCAAGGCTTCGATATTGTTTTCGATGATGAGCGATTTACCAACTTTTTCTATCATTTTCCTAAAGAGTCAACCGATGAAAACTCGCATTCCTTGACTTTTAGATCAAATTGTGGGAAAACTACCATTGGATGGTACCACCGCAGCAGCAACAACGAGAAGGCTTGCTGGAGAGCGCAAAAGATTTTAGCAGAGGGCGAAAGAAAGGAAGACCTCATTGTTGACTCAACCGGGCAAGTGTCAGTTCTGCAGCCTAGACCGATTCCCAAGAAAACTTCGTCATTAATTCAAGAGCAGTCCAGTGCTTCGTCTAATAAAAAGAAAAGACATAGTCTGAGAGCAACCGAAGGGCTTGAGACCAGCGCTCCAGTCACGGAAAAGGCTCCAAAATACACTAAAGATTTCACTAATCACAGCGAAATTGTTCACCATCTCAATCTTCTTGAAACAAAGAGTTGGACAGCGGAGGTTCCGAAAGGCTTTGAGTCAAAAACCCTTGGTGAGCTTAATGAAATGGCCGGAACAAAGGTGATGGCTGAAGTTAGAGCGAACGCCGTAATGGAAGATGTTTCAGATCTTCCCAAGGAATTTGATTGGAGTCATTTGCTCGGAGAGGTGAGGGCACAGAAACAATGCGGAAGTTGCTATGCTATTGCTACTATTCAGATGCTGGAAGCAAGGATCAAGCTAAAACACAACGAGACCGTAAGACTTTCAGTTCAGCATGCTTTGGACTGCGCCTACTATAACCAGGGATGTCGTGGTGGGTATTCTTATCTCGTTGGGCTTTTTGCCAGCCAATACGAGCTTGTTCCTGAGGAATGCTCTCCTTATTTAGCAAGGAACGGCGAATGTGGCACTTGTGATGTTTCTAAACTCGATAAAGTCTATAAAGCAACCAATTTCAAGTAATTTCCTCAATTATTAAGACATAGACTGATTTTTCTTGTAGGTTCGTTGGTGGATCTTATGGCAAGTGCTCTCAGAGAGAGATGATGATCGAGCTGATGAACAATGGGCCTGTAGTCGCCAGTTTTCTTCCTGCTACTGGTTTTTCGTATTACAAGGATGGTGTTTTCCAATCAGTGGACGCTGAATGGGTCGCTAAGGGATTAGAGAAACCTGAATGGGAAAAACTCGGTCATTCTGTGTTACTGTACGGATGGGGTGAAACTGAGGACGGAATTAAGTATTGGAAACTGAGGAATTCTTGGGGACCTGAGTGGGGAAATAATGGAGATTTCCTGCTGAAAAGAGGAGTAGATGAAAGCGCGATAGAAAGTATGGCTGAGGCTGCTGACCCGATCATCGTATATAGAAATACAGCTTTCTGAATATGATTGACCAATAATTTTTTGAGATACTAAGTTCTCTGTTACAAACTACGTTTCAATCAGATTATTCGTTGGTATCTCGTTGAAGCAATAGAGGTCATTTATTATTTTTTTTTGTTGTGAGTTGCTACAAGTAACTTTTTTGATCAATGAATTAAATCTTTTTGAAAACACTCTAAAACATGAAAGTGATCTCTATCTTAATGGCTTTGTATTTATTTTATCAAATTCTTGCCACAAAGGAAGGCAATTATGAGCAGCACAGTGATTAATCGCAGTTGTTATCAAATTGGAAAAATCTATTGATGACAAAAAAGAATTTCAGGATTCGATAATATTAAAATCACGAAACATAGAACTTAAAATATAATTCCAGCTTGATCATATTTTCCTAGTATACAATATTCAAAATTCATCTGGAAATCAGGAAGTCAATCTATATTAGACTAGTATGAGACTTTTACTTTAAAAGGAGTTTGATTCAATTACTTTGATAGTATTATTTTCATTTCAACGACGTATAGAAGCAGCAATCAGAAAAAAAACCGCTCAATTTGAAAATAAACCAAAGCTGAGAGTATTCAAATATGGACTGTTCTGTTTCCAGAGGATCGAACTCTTTCACTAAGAACTCCGGAGAAATTTTGAAAGAAAAAAAATTTATCATTATGAATATTGATTCAACTTTGAGAAATTAGAAGATAGAGCACGTACTTCCCTGACCCTCGGACTTATTCTGTCCTCTTGAGCAATAACCACAGAATCTCATTTCTGGTGCAGGACCTTCAAGTTGAGGCTCCGTAGCCCTCACATGCACCTTTGGCCTTTTGTCATTCTTGGCCAACACAGTGATCTCTCCTTCAACCTCTTCACCCTGACCATTGGCCTTGGAGAACGAACTTTTTCGGGTTCCTTCACTTTCGTTAGCGTTTTCGTCTTCTTGGCATTTTTTCACTTCCATGCCTTTTTCGACGGCTGTGAATTTAACTTTGTCAGATCCATTGTTTGGTTGCTGTAATTCTGGGCTTTGATCAAGAGTGACACCCTGACTCTGGTTGAAATATGGAGATTCTTCGATAATAGGCTTCTTTTCCATGGCTTGATTGCCTTGAGCATCAATTTTATCATTTCCGTTGTGGTTGGCAGTGGTGGTAGAAATTGTAATTTCCTGTTCATTTTTGATGAGATTAACTTCCTTCTCGTCATTTTTCTGGACGATTTCTGGGTTTTTCTGATGCTCTATCTCGTGGACCTGCCCAATCACCTTATTCGTTTCAATTTCGTTCACAATAGGCTTGGAATCTTTGATATTTTCTGAAACAACTCCACCATCAAGCTTTTGTTCCTCGCATTTAGCCTGTGATAAGCTGATTTGATTTAGCCCGGTCTCAATGTTCACAAGTGGCTTTGGCTGTTTCTCCCAATCAAGTGGCGGGTTCGCTCCAGTCGATAACGGTCCGTCTCTGTTCGAAAAAGGCTGACATGGAGCGGTTTCCCATGGCCACAGATAAGGCTTGTGTTTGTAGATATTTGGTGGAGGCCTATCAAAATGAGTTTCTAATGAAAAGCAAGAATATTACCAGAAGGGGCCTTCAAAGTCAGGAAGGTCTCCACCGAATTTCTTTTCAAGCGACGATTTAGGGATGTACTCTTGGAGCTTATGATAGTCTTTCTTTTTGATAAATCCAATCTTTTTGACTGTATTCGAGTCAATCATTTCTAAACGAATTGAATTTAGAGGTGATTATTCACAAAGCTTTGAATTACTGCTAATGATGCTCCATGAAGTGTTTAACGCAAAGGAAGGGTTCATGATATAAATCTTCTCAACAGTAGAAATGTAATTGTCTGAAGTAATACCGATGACCTTGCCAAGTGCCTATCAATTGATGAGAAACATGTTTAGTAAGAAATAAATTTGATCATTTACTTTGAAAGGGAACGCGAAAAGGCCGACTTCTCTTGTTTCGAATATCAAGATCCAATTTTCGACGTATCCAGGAACAAAGCAGTGTTTTTTCACGACATCACACGCGAAACAGAGCGCTTTCATGAGATGATCAGTGTTCATCTTGAAAACTTGATAAGCAGCGGTTCGAAAAGTCGCTAAGATACCTTAGTCAAATCGATTTTATAAACCGCTGTAACGATAATGGGCCGCATATCCTTGTCTTTACCCAGGGTGTAGATGATTCCTTCTTCCTATTCAAATATCAGTATCAGAGGCATTGACCAAGGATTGTGTACCAAGAGCCTTGCTGACTCTGGAGATAGAGTATGCCAGGCTGGATCCGTGGCCCATTTCAAATGTTCTTTCATGTGCTAGGAGAAGAGTTAGATTTAAAGGAAAGCATAAAGTAGTACTTTTATAGATTCTTTGAGATTCCATTTGCATGCGTAGATCAGCTTGAGGTTTTCGGCATCATTCCACCTATGAAAGCATGATGATTCTAAAAAAACATCGCAAAGGGTCGATTACCAGTAAGGAGTCTCGATTTTCTCGGCTGCTATCATCTCCTTGAACTGCCTTAGCTTCTCGGTTTCAGCAGCGTCGTAGGTTGTTTTGTAAAATTGCTTTCGAAAAGCCTTTTTGCCCTCACCTTGGTGAATATATTCCTCTATTTATTTCGAAAAGTTAACAAATGCAGTCTCAAATAGGCTTACTTGTGTGCTGGATCTGAAAGACTTCCTGAGGAGGTCTGAGGTACGTGTAGTCGTAGTTATTCCAGTCCATTTCTGAATCTGCTCTAAGTATAGCTATATTTAAAAATTTATAAAGAACGCAGCTGATTAAATAGACTACTCAAGTTAAACGTTTGATAAATTTTTGTCCAAGAACCCGCAGCCAAGTCAAAGCTATCTTTTTATTATTAAGGGCTCGAATAGCCATTTTATCAAGGTAGTTGGCTATTCTCTCCTCAGGTGGAGGAGCTGTGGTTGTTGCGATCAGAAGGAGGAGAAAAATTTCGAATTCGAAGTTTGTCCACAATGACCTGCTGTTGCGTCAATGTGTTCTTTTTCCGGTATTTTAAATCAAATAAAACGTCAAATGATAAATTAATGACGTGTTTAAAATCGGTCGGAAAGACTATAGTTGGAAAGGAGCTAGAGAATGGAAATCCGAGCTGTTTCGTTTCACTATTGATGTTATTTGAAGCTAAGCAACATTTCAAGGTTGAATCAACCAACAAGTTTAAAAATAGGATTATATTGCTATTCAAGGTTGATATGAAATCAAAACTACGAGCAGAGATGCGTCTTGATATCAGCTTCCAACTGGAGAGTCGCCAAGCAGCTCATTGAAAGCTTCGATGGGGATCTACAGAAATGTTCGGACTTGACTCCGGAGCTGAAATTTATTAATTTGGGATAATAAATGATTAAGCGACGCGTTAACAAATCAGTATTGAAACCAAGAATTCGATCCGAATTCGGAACTGCTAAAAAGAGAAATATGAATATAATAAGTAACAAAAAGTTTTGCTGAGTAGTCCCGACTGAAAGTTTGTAGAGAGTAATCACCGTAGCTTCGAATCAAACTCTCCATCGTTTTAATGATTTTGATGATTGATGTAATTGATATAAAAAAATGGAATGAAGTTATTTCCTGATCTTATTTCCCTCGTAGTCAAGTCTGCTGACTTAGAGGGAAGAGATTGCTCCCGTGAAAAACGGATGAATGGTTTTAGCGCCATCATTATTCGAACTGATTAACTTTAGTCAAATTATTGCATCATATCTTTGTGTCTCTCTATATATTGAGCGATAACCAACTGGTACCTATAGCACGTTTTGAAGTTTAGCAGAAATACTTGCCGCATATGGTAATAAGCTATATTCAGGTTCAGAACAAATACTTTTTTTATTAATTTATTAGTAATTTGAAAAACCCTGATTAATTTTTTTTCTGTCAGAATAATTCTTGTTATCAAAATTGTTTTGTAGTTTCCTTTCTCGTGAAAGTGAGGAGCGAAATTTACATCTCGTCATTCAGTCATTATTAAGTAAAAGATGGGATCGAGTCAAAATTTAGTGAATTGTTTAATCGATCTATTTTCTCAAGCAATTTTGATATGTCCAAAAATTTATGTGCTGATCTATGTATAAGTCTGCTTAAAGAAGATTCCTATTGAAGAGAAAATCTTACTTGTCTCGATGCTTATCCAGAATTTTGTCTTTCTATAGAATTATAAAGTTACTTCTATTTGGTTCTCAATATTTTTGTTATGATGAATGGTCCATTGAATTGAATTCTCAATATTGAATGCTGAATACTATAGGATTATTTTGTAAAGTAATGTCATTAATGGAATACAGATCTATCTATAATCTTATGCGAATCCGAAGCCTTCTTTTCCTTCATAAATGGCGAGTAGTAACTTCTCAGCCAAATCTTCTCTTGTAAGATACTCGGGGAGATCAATTGTAGAGAAGTTAGTTGCACAAAATTATTCATTGTGTGAAATCTAAATCAGGTCTTGTTACCAAGTATGACTCTTAGGAAGCGAGGTTTTTGAATCGCTTGTTCTCTGAATTGTGAATCCTTAAGGCACAATTCGACAGTCCTATTTATAGAAAAATTAGTATTTTAGTAAGTGCTCTCAAATTGGTCATCCTCCACCTGATGCGAAGAGCCAAAGTGCTGACAAGTTTTCTTGATCGAATTCTTGAGCAACCTCCCAGAACCAGACAATCTCTTGCAAGTCCTTGAGTAGCCTTCGTAGTGAGTATTAGTCTTAAAATCCTCGAAGTCGATAGTTGGGTCTCCCGCGAAGAGTTTGTCCAGCTCAGCGGGTGTGAAAATTTGTAAATATTCTGGGTTAACAAAGCGGTGGAATCCTTGGTTAAAGGCATTGACCGGACCCTCAATTTCTTTAACGAGTTTGTGATAGATAAGTCTCTATCGTCAGTCACAACAGACTGGCTCTGTTCATCAGGTTCTCCAAGATTGAGTGTATATTTACTGACGAACAATTCTGTTTCGTAGATGTAATCGAGGTCAAGAATGCCATTAATAGAGTTTCTGAGCATCCAATCCAGAGAATTCATGAGTTGTTGGTGAGTGATAAGGTTGCTCTTAACTTACCTCAAAACCTACTTGAGCAAATTTCCGAGACCGATAGTTGAATTTTATCGTCCCACGGATCCGAGCGCAACTGTACAGAAGTACTGTCGTCGAGCCAAATATGAAACTCGATCTCCAATCAAGAAGCTCAACCCGACGATAATGTTGTGTTCGAAGCATTCTTCATTGGCACATTGAAAGACAAAAAATCTAATTCAAAATAAGTTACATATCTCTTTTTTTTTATAAAAATCGATATTATTTTTAAAGCTGGAGTTTTTTCGGGTTTTTTTGCGTAAATAAGGCTTTAGAAAATGTGGACCAATCATCAACAGTTTTATTCGTCCCTTTCGAAATCTCTTTAATTTAATAATAAAGAAAGAAAGACTTGAAAATTTTGCCTCCGAAAGAAATGCTATTGTGTGACATTTTCCAAACTTTCCACTTCAAATAATTTTATTGGGATCAATACAATATCTTGCTCTGGCAGATCATTGGATCCATTTGAAATCACCTGCAAAAAATTGGATCGAGAAAGTAGCCATTCCAGGAGAAATGGAGCGGAATATATGTCTCAAAGCGGAACTTTAAACTATTTTGTATCTCAGTTTTGAGCATATATTGCTCTTACAATCAACTTTGCAAAGTACAACTAAAATATTTATTGCTTTATAGAAAGCAACAGATTTCAATTATCTAATTACTCTTCATCAACTGGATCCTAAAAATAGCGCAGTTTGTCTCGTCTGAGCTTATAATATGAGCTATACACTTGATTCCTGATTCAAATCAATCATTTTCAGATTCATTGGCTTTGCTGGTTGCCCGAATGAACCCGGTATTCTCTTCTTCGTTTTTCCGTCAGGACTCTTTTGCTTCCTCTGTCTTCGAGTTTGCAGCAATGACTCTACCATTCGAGGCCTCAGCAGTTCCTTTATCGATTTATTACTATCTTCAACATCGCCTAATGAAACCAAGATACTTGATTCTACGCTTTTGGCTAGAGGCTGATAAGTAGAAAACGCAGTTTTATAAATGAGATAAAGCAATTCACTTTCTTCGGCTGTTTTTTCTTCGCAGGGGCAGGTGTAAATGCTTGCAACCACTTTGCGTTTGAATTAACTTTTGGGATGATTAATTTCTGACGCATCGGTTCTGATTTTAAATTGAACTTGTTTGAAAAAACTTTGATAATAACTTCTTTCTCAGCGATAGTCTCTGGTTGACGAGTAGCAAACTGTATTATGAAGTTATTCATTTTTTCTTTCGAAAATTGAACAAATGAATCTTTATTTGACCTTTTCGCAGTTTTGTTAAGTTTTTTCCTGAATGCTGGAGTATTCTTGGGACTTTCTAACACAATGATTGAGAGGGATGAACTGTCTGGGCTTCGTCTTGAGGACCTGGGAACAATACTCGAAATCAAGCTTTGGAGTCTTGTCGTCTTCTTAGGACTGATTGGAATAATACTATCTTCCCTATTTGTTTTTGAAGGAGAAGCAAGCGAAATCATCTCTTCATCATTTAGAAGCAATTATGCTTGTTTTAGAATCTCAGGGTTTAAATTTAGCTTTTCAGAGCAATGGCGAAGGTTTTCTAGCAAGAATTTCTTGTGTTCTCAGAGAATATCTAGTGAAATGAGGATATTCCCACAAAAAGATGCTGAAAGTTTGTTTTTTATTATTCCTTCCCTTTTTTCCTCTCAAGTACTAAAAACTCAAGAAAAGTAGCATCCTCCCAGGTAGTATGTACCAGTGGAACTCCTATCCTTTTGTATGGATCAGCCTCTTCCAAAGCCTCAGTAATCGAAGACACCTGAACGAACCGGCCTCCAAATTTCTTTACAGCATTCCCCATAAAAAAAAAGTAGATGCTATCCTGGCTCCTCGGAGATCATCGATACTGTTCACCTCCCCGAATTTCTTCTGTCCTGCGAACACATCAATCAATCTCACAGTATATAAAACTACAGCCATCGCTGCCGGGAAGACGAGCTCCAATAATCTTGACTCGCACTTCAAATTCTTTAAGAAATCGAGTTTGAATAAGTACATTTAACTTCTATCTCAACCATTATGTGTAAAATCATATTAGCTTCTTAGCTGATGTTGTGAAGAAAGCCTCAAAAGAGCTAAAACTAGCAGTATAAAGAATTTGTTAAGTCAACTGTCTCATCTATTTTTGTCTGATAGACAAGCAGAAATCTCTGAATGGCGATCTCATGAAGGAACTTGATGAATTAATTGTTCAGAAGCTTGTTGCTGATCAAAAAACTCAAAAAGCCGTTGATAATGATGCCAATGATTGCAACAATGACCCCGGCTCGGACTCTGACGAAGATAAATATAGCAGTGAGTATTTTGAAAAAGACGAACATGAAGATATGAAGGATATGCTCCTTTCAGATTGTTCTCTGAACAGGAAGCCAAAAATATTTCGATACTCAGAAACAAAATCGATGCCGAAGTGAACGCAATCATTGAAAAGAAGCAAGTTGAAATACTTCCTTCACAACATGTTGACAAGAATGATCCCAGAAATTCAATTCAATGAAAAGATGTTGAGCTAAAAAATACATCTTTGATCTCGAAACTGCGCTAGAGAAAACTATTGACTCTTATCATTAATGATATGTACGCAAGAATGCTCAATCCTGCTCATCGAGAGTTCAGAGAGAACCAACACTGAATTCAGCATGGACTTCTATGATCAATCCGGAGCCGACGTAGGTAATATCCGAAGCGATGATTCAAGTGAACGTTAAATTAATCAATTTAAGGGGGTCTCTCACTTGTTTTCAAGAAATTGTTTGACCCATCATTTGGTCTCTTTAAGAAATCAGCCAGATCCAAAATCCCTTGTTATCCAGGATATTTGTCCTACTTCCATTTTGCTGGTTGCATCGTTGACCGTATAAAAATGATTTAGAGAAACCCCAAAGTTCTTAGAATGTTTCTTCTTATTTCTAGGCGGTTGCCAATAGACTTACAGTCCCAGCAAACTTAACGCACTCATTCCTCAAACTCATCAAATACCACTTTGTTTCACAATATTTAATCTCCCTTACATTATAAGATCGAGAGGTGGTGATTCTTGATGTAGCAGACACAAAGCGAAGTTGAAAAATTATCAAAAATAAAGTTCATTATGGCTTTTTCGAAACCGTTTTGTTATAAGAAAGAAAGATATAGCAGTCTCAACTTTAGTTTCATTTCCAATATTCAATCATTCATTCAAAATATCTCACTTCTAGTTCTGGATATATTTCAAAAGCACAAAGCAAAAAACTAAATTGATTGTATTTCTTTTATTTTTGATTTTCTTGACTATACGTTCACAATATTGCACTTAGCTTGATTAAATTAAATTAATCAGAGAGAATAATTCACAATGCTTAATTAGTTAACTTTGCACAAGTTGCTCCTGCTATTCACTGCATCAGATTAAAATCCATAAGTTAAATGAACTAACCTGTTAACGTTTGTTTTAAAGCAATACAATCTCCCATATTAGGAAGACATAGCAAAACAGCGGTTCTAGTGAAGCAATGCTGATTTTACTCAAAACCTCATCTCCTTCTAAAGCAAATGATTGCGTAATGTATCTCATGAGATTCGAATAAATTTAATTATCGCAAGTACCTGCACCAATCGAGGTCACTCCCAGGCCAAATCTGAGAAAAGAACTTTCGGGCATTATGAGTTGTTTCAAGCCGTTTCTTGAAGATTGAATGGATTGAGAAGATGAATTGAAGCAAGGGATGACACACCCCATATCCAAGAAGAAAGTTGTTGTTAATTTGTGTATCGATATCTATATTAAAACGTCTTATATCACTACAGCTACTTAATTTTCAATGAAACGTTTCATTAAGAATACATCCTACTTAGAATAACAGATTCTGCAGAAACATCTCGAATCCAATCAGAGCCAGTCGCTATATGACAACTAGGGTCCTAATACAGACACCTTGAGTCCCAATCCATGCATTTCCTTGCAATCGAAGTTGATTGGGCTTGACAATACTTCTTTCTAAGAATAAATAATAGCTAACAGCCCAAAGGAAAGATTTTTGAAGCAGCGAAAATTTAATTAGATGATTCTATTTTAATGAGCTTCGAAATTTGGATTCGTTGAAATAAAACGTGCTTTTTTTTTTATTTAGGCATAGTTTATATTCTAAACCAAGATTTTTAATTGTTTCAAAGAGCTGAGAGTACAACTCAGAAGAGGTATCCTACTAAGCGCCTTAGACATTCAAGCAAGAGTTTGCCAAAACTTTTTTTTCCTTGCTTTTTCTGGACCGTATCTGTCTGGAAAGAGCTCTTTTATTCACGGAGATGGCACCGGAAAAATTACTTCTAATTTATTGAAAATAAATAAAATCTAACTGCGATTTATTCGAGAACTCTTTCATTTAAGTGACCAGCATCGAACGCACAGCAAAAGAAATGGAAAGAAGGAAAAGAGCTTCAGAAAGTAGCGAAGAGGTGAAATTAGCGACAAATAAGCAGTTAAAGAAACTTTTCAATCCTACACATCTATCTGTAGTGAAAAGCCATTAGTTTGGGAGCCAGAGCTCTAAGATTCTCTATTCTCGTAGGAAGATACATTGTTCGTAGTAATTGTAAAGTTCCATCGAAAAAATGGAATTCATGCTGCTCCTCGGTCAGAAGGATTTATGCTCAATAAAATTTTAAAATCAATACTAAACGATAATTTCTGCCAATAAAAGTATCGCACTCAAGCTTCTCCATGAATTTCCTGTATTTCTCTACAAAAGAGCGTTCACATACCTCTTTTATGTATGGTCAACACATCCAGTGAGTTCTAAAGAAAGAAAACTTTGGTTGCTTTGAAATACAACCGCAAATTTATTAATTTTATCAAAAGAGGAACAATTAATTTATATAGTTCAAGGCTCGCGAATAATTTTGTTCATCCTGTTCCTGATCCAATTAGAGACTTTGACTGTTTAAATTTTTGCCAATAAAATCAGTAAAATGGCAACTACGCACTCTCCTCTTCAAAAACTCCTCTTGGCTACAGGATCCAAGGCGCATCTGTCCGATGACGAAGATTTCCAAGCGCCACAAAGCATAAACGACAGATATTGTCGAACCAACAATTATTTTGCCGAAAAAAGGATCCTCAGGTCCAACGACAAATCCGGAAGAGATTCTGAAGAAAAGATGACCGGTGCCCTGCCACAGAAGGTCGGCTTGGCTCTCGATGGTTATCTGAGCCAATTCCGAGCGCGCTCGATACAATTAGCTCCAGTGAGTTTTAAAAGAAAAAAACGTTTGAAAGCTCACTCGCTTGAGGCGCATACCAATGATGTGTATTACTATTCCAGAAAATACAATGCGCTTCTGGCCTGTGCGAAGCGAGAGGTAGTTCCTTTGCTTCTCGTGGATTAATGTTTCAAATTTCTCATTCAATTAGGCGAATAATAATCTTGAAGTCATTCAAAGAGAGATTTCTGCGATTTGGGAGTCTGCTTCGGAAAACTTGGTAGTTCTCTTGAAATAAGAAGGAGGTGTTAATAGAAATTTATTATAGAAAGTCGAACTTACGAAACTCAAGGAGATTATTTTCGATTTTCAAATGTGCAACCAGCAAGCTCTGAGAACCGGAATCTGCAAAGTGATTGTACACGAACTCGCGCAAATTCAACAAGCAATTAATAGAATTTTAACAACGGAGACTCAATCACTTTGTAGCTTAAATGTAAGGCTTTTCCTTTAAAATAGATACTGACTCCAAAATGCTTGTTCACAAAGAATCTACCTATAAGTCTTGATTTGGACCAAAAACTTGAAGACGGATATCAAGAACGATGCCAAAACGAAGGCAATAAAAGGCTTTTAAAGTAATGCTATTTCGCAAGTCAAGTCTCACTTCGCCTCCAGGAAATGCAAACTCATTCTTCTTCTGATTCGATACACAATAAGCCAAGTTGGCCATTATTTGCAATACAACAAGCTCGCAGGTAAAATAATTCTATTTCTTTTAATGTTAACCACGTTCTTTAAGAAAAAACGAGGAATATTACAGAAAAAAGCCTTGAAGAGTACGCTACGTCTAATCTCATGAACGACGGTAGCCAGTCAGATCGTCAAATCAGAGCTCTTAAATCCGATATTGCGCTACTTTACAAGAGGCTTTTAAAACAAACAAAGAGCGAGGCTAAAGGACTCAGATCAATTTTTTGGCAGGATATACGAAGCCACCTTGAAGATTTTATGTTTGAAGACGAGGATGATTTCACAGCCAAGTGGAGAGAATACTTCAAAAAATATTTGAATCTCAAAGCGAAAACTTGGAGAAAAAACCAAAGCAATCTTTTTGATCGGACTCAAGAAGTCGCGGTTTGTCAGACTTGCAACAAAATTTTTAAGGCTGAAGCACTAAGCGGCCATGCAGGGCTGTGCCTTGAACACTCACAAGCAACTGAAAATTTTTCGAAAAACCGAGAGCAGATTTTGAAACTCTTGGAAAATGCCTCTGCTTTAAAGCAGGATCTAAGTCTGAAAGCCTCAATTCAAAAGTAAATGATTAGTTAGATTTGGTGTGATTAACAACATTAATAGAAAATTTTTACAGAATTCAGAGCCGATCACCCGAAAGAGCAACATTTTTCCATTATCTCAGCAAGAACTCACAACTGCTACTATCTTTGAAGCAATGGGTAACATGTCTCCCAAAGCGATATCTTCTATGCAGCATCTTAAAGTCAGTTCCTCCAGAACCAAAGATGATATGCACTTCTTTGACCGCTCACCAGGGAGTATCGATATGAGCTTTGACTCGATAAGTAGATTAGTTGCTATGATTCAAACTGATATTAATTTTATTTTTTACAGAAGGAGAAGATAGCCCGATTCCCCGACCATCAATTTATAAGGCTTCCGGATTCAAGGATTATCAAGAAGGAAAAACCGAGAAAGGCTCGCTCTTCAGCTTGGAAGAAACCAAAAGCATTGTTTTCTCTCCTAACAAGGAAGAGCTCATATCGACTACGTCACAGGGAAATGTTTCTGAAAATTTAAGTCCTTTGGAATCGAAGAAAGGAGATAAAACTTCTGCAACAGAAAGAACTCTCTCGGGTGAGCTAGAACCACCTAAGGTTGAAGGTACTTCGACTACAGCTGCAACTACAACAACAATAACTGTTACTACTGCTATCGAAGGGAATAGCACGGCAGAGAATGAACCAGCTACCGACCCAAAGAAGAAACTTATTGCTTTGAGAAACCAAAAAACCAGAAAAAATTTCTTTGCGAAAAAATCAAAAACGATGGGAGAAGATGCGCTTGCTGACATAGATTCGTTAATAGCCAACAAAGGGAATACTATTACTACAGAATCTGGTCTAAATTCTCAAGAAGAAAATAAGCAGCAGACTAAGGAACTAGACGCTCCCTCCACGGACTGCTGTGAAAAGAAAAATTTGATTGAAAAGAATGAAAATAAGAACCTCAATACAGAAAAAACAATAACGAATTACGAAAACAGTGAAAGTAAGGTCGAAAAAGATGAGGATAGAAAAAGCGAAAATAGCAAGATTCTCCAAACAATATCAGAATCAGTGGAAACGGAAAACAAAAGTATTGACAATACTCAGGGGAGAACTCCTGAAAATCTAGGTCTTTTGAGTTCAAAACAAGAAATCTCAATTGCAGAAAAAACATCTAAATCAGAAGGAATTCTCACTGATGAGTTAGATTCACCTAAGATTGAGACTAGTGCTACTACAACTACCACTGCGGCAACAACAACTGCCAATACTCCTGATGAAGGGAATAGCGCGGTAGAGAATAATGAATCAGCTGCTGACTCAAAAAAGAAATTGATTTCTTTGAGAAATCAGAAATCCAGAAAAAACTTCTTTGCAAAAAAATCAAAAACAGCAACGGAGGATGAACTCCCAGATTTTGGTTCCTTAAATCCTTCTCACAAGGAAACTCCTGCCACCACAATGTTAGATCCAATCTCTCAAGAAGAGCCGAAGCAACTGACTCCCACCCTGCAAGTCTCTTTCTCAGACATCCCTGAAAAAAAGTTTCTAACTGGTCGTGAAAGTCTTAGCACAGAAAAATCCACATTATGCAGCCAAACCACCGTCGAAAAAAGTGAATATGGTGAAACCTTAAGAGCATTCTCATTATCGTTAGAACCCAAAAATAAAGATACTGATAATAACACTACAAACCTTATTTTCGAAGGACTGAATGAAGAAGTTGAGAAGAAGATTAAAGAAGAGCTAAAAACCAGCAAGAATCAAATCGAGATTTTACGCCAAATTATTTCTTTCGCAGAAGCAGAAAGAAACAACAGAGGTTTGTCTCCTTCTATTCTCAAGTACTAATCATGCAACAATAGTTGTCGCGCTCGAATCGAAGGAACTGATCGAGTTGTGTAACACAATTCCTGAAAACTCGGCTATTTTTCATGTTGTAAGGGAGTTTAAGGACCTGCTCGAAGTAAATATTCCAATTGAAACGATTTGAACCCAATCGCCTTTTTTCCCCCTTTAGGAACGAAGAAAAATCGAGGATAACCTCAAGAAGCTTGAGCAAAGCATGAGAAGCGATCGAACTGCCGACTTTAGAGCTGGAGGAACAGCTGATCCATCTGAAACCGCGCTTTTAGGGACAAACACACCAAAATTATCGCCTCTAATGAAACCAAGTGATTTCGCTAACTCTCCGCAGTTGCTGTTCTCTTGTAATGAGACGTCACTCGAACATTTAGATATTGGAGCCACCAAAAGTGTCAGCATGCCGGAATTATCACTCTTCGAAGCGATTAAGCATCCGCAAGTGATTGAGGAGAACAAGAATAAATTGCCATTAATCCATTTGCAAAACATCCAGGAATCGAAAGGAGAATCGGTTCAAACTGGCAAAAAATCACCTGATGACCCTTCACCTTCGCTTATCAAGCGATCTCCTAAATTTTCTGGATTAGGATTATCGAAATCTAATCAAAGTTTTAGTGAAGTAGAAGAGAAGGCTAAGTCACCCTCTCATGGTTCCAATAATGAATCTTCTGAAAATTCGAAAGATAACAGCGACGAAAACTCCAAAGGGCTAGTGGGGGTGAGTTTTAAAGATATCATGTTGTCCAAAAAGAGAGTCACTCTCAGGTCGCCGGATGCGAGTCCGAAACGAAATCTAAGCACAAGTAAAAGCCCTCAGAAAGAAAAGGAAAAGGATGTTGTAGCACAGCCAGCAGTGCCAAAAATTAAAGAAATCAGAGCCAGAAAAACAGCTTTTGAGCAGGCCCTTGAGCAAAGTCAAGGTTGCCTCATTACTGAATTAAGTACAATAAGAGACAAATTTACAGGGGCCAGGAGCGATTTGCCAAACAAGCAAATTTTGAATAGTCCTGCAAAGGAAATTGCGACAATGATTCCTGAAATTTCTGATCTAATTGCCAAGAAAGAGAGTGACAACGCGGCTTCTTTGAAAGTTGGAGGTGTTGTGATGAAGACATTTGCACGAAGAAATTCAGATGTTGCAGCAAAATCATCGCTTGTAAACTGCTTTGAAAAATCGCCATCTCCTCGACGATCGTCTTGCACCTTCAATGGTTTTGACGAATTGACGCTGCTGAGGCTAAATCAAAATCACATTGGAGGGATCAATCGAAGAGATTCTGGAATAGGTTCGCCGGAGCTTTTGATCAGTGACCCGACTCAAAAAGCCGAGATAGCGCAGAAGAAATGTCTTAAAGGCGCGAATGGTACGCTAAATGCTATCAGGGAGAAGTTGAAGTTGACTGAGCTGCCGATTCTAAATCCAAATTCTCCACATCTTATAAAAATGAGAAAGAATACCCTCTAGTTTCGCTCATCAATCTTCCATCAGATGAGTTAAAAGAAATGATAATCCCAACTCACTGGAATTTAACCTGGACAGGTATAGAGAGGAGGGATGAGGAAATGTTTTTTACGTTACTGTGTATTTCATTAGTTATATACTCTTGACATAACAATAAAACCATATTTGTATTGATTTAACAAATCAGAACAAAGTTGAAATTGCTTTGCCTTCTTAGTTTTGTAGTTTACATAAATATATTATTTGATTATCATCTGTGGTTGCATACTACTTGGTGTCCCTTGTTTAACCCTTGTTTCAAGGAAAACTATAGTTTCTCGCCTTCTGTGGAAATCTAATGTGAAAACTATTAATAACTCCAACTACAAATGAAGTATAAGGAAATTTAATTTCTATCCTCTGTGTGTGTAACTGCTGCGATTTTCCTTATGAATAGATAGATAATACCGTTGAGACAATAGAATAACTCATTACTCCTAAGTATTGAATAACTCTTCAATAAAACGCTATTTTCAAATGAAATTAACGAAAAGCGAATTCATGACTCATTCTTTAGTTGCCATTTCCTCACCACCTTCATTCTTTTCTTCAATAATCGTCTCAGTGACTTCTTTACTTTGTGATTGCGACTTCGACTTAGATGAAACCTGGACTTTCTTCTTTGGAGTCTCAAAGGTTTTGTTTGGCTTCTCATGGTCTTCGCAGTACAAATGGTTCTGCTTAATGTAATCTATGATGCTCATAGGCACGATACCCAAGATCCCCATATACTTCTCCTCAATTTCGAGCCTAGTGTCATCAACTTCAATTTCGTCTTCATCAATCGTTCTTTCCTTGTCCATCAACTCTAATTCTGGCAGCTTCGCAAAACTAGTGTCTACCATGAAACTGTATGCTTTTGGGATCGTTGGGCGCCGGATCAATTTTTTATGATTGTGGTGTTTTTTGCAAAAGTTCTTCACACGGTTACGAATTTCCGTCGAACTGGAGGCAACGAATGTCGTATTGACGACGATGTAGTTCTTTGGAAGGACCTCAGGAGGTATTTTATAGCCAATTCTGATAAATATAACAAATTTCATCTCTTGAACGAGGTCCTCGCCTCGGTCCCATCTGCGAATTCCGCTTAAGAGATCAGACCCGAGGATGAAATAAAAGTCTTTGTCACTATTCTCAGGGTCGTCCATGAATTTCCTTAGTAGGTAGTAGGTAGGAATGCTTGACCCATTTTTAATTTCGGTGTCATTTGGCTGATAGAATGTGGGATGAAGCACGTGAGTGATCAGGTATTTACCTTAATTGGAAAATCTGGAGGGAATAAGTCTCTCAGAATGATTTTAACCATGGTCATTCGATGATCTCCATCAAGATTCAGCTTCTTATCAGCTCTTTGGCCACAAGGAACGACCCAGACTTCATCTACGTGTCCTAGGTTATAGGCTTCAGCGGCCATCTAAAAATTGTGTAAGTCAGGACAAACTAGCGCTTTCAGATATACCTGCATGTGGCCGAGGGTCGGTGGGTCGAAGCTGCCTCCTAGAATACCAATGCGCCTGAAATTTTAGAAGCTGGTGAGGAAAGATGCTTACTTTTTTGGTTTGCCTTCCATTTGCTGTTTGCGAGTTTTATTTAAATTTGTAAATTCAGCGGCAAGTGGCTAGTAATTAAGCGAACTCCACTTGATTACTTCAATAATAGCTAGCCCTTTTAGTCCTTAAAGCAGAATAAAGGAAAAAATAGAAGCTCTCATTAAATTGTTACAATTTTCATAGCAATAACATGGGCACTACTTCAATACCCTTTGTATTTAATAAAGCAACGCGCTCTTTGCTGCTCTCAAATCAAATGGCAGACTTACCTATAAAATGAAGGACAGAAGGCCTTGCCGCCTCAGAAAGAAAATATTCATGCAAAGTCTAATCATCACATTTCAAATTTTCAGGCTCAGTAATGCAGGATTCGAGTCTTTTAAGGCAGGAGGTATTAGGTTATTCAAACACCAGAAATAAAAAATTAAATTTGAGTTTTTAGGATGTTCCAATATTTCTTTTCTCAAGGAGCCAAATCCTTTGCAAAGTCCATTAAACCATTGCTTCTCATCCTCACGCATCTTCTCTAGGAGCGGCAGCAAATTTTTCAGCACGGTTAAAAAGCCAAAAACGATGTATTGCCCATCAATGATAAAGAAACATTTTGGAACCCTCGTTTACGAGTAACAATCTTACAATCCATCGAGATTTACTAATGCTCAATCAAGGCGAGGACTTTCTAAAGGGGAGTCTGGTTCGAAATATACAGCTCTACTTAGTTTAAACAATTCTTTAAGCCTGTCCTCAGAATTGTCGTTATTGCTTTCAATGATCGGAGGTAATTTAATCAACCATTTGTAAATTGTTAACAATGTTACATTAGAAGAAACCCAACTCGAAGAATCGCTGTAATGGATCTATTTCTCAATATACCTCCCATTGTTTTGGCCTTCTCGGGCTAATATTCTGTTTTTGTTTTGTCTCAATTCTCTTTTCTTTCTTTAATCATGGGGTTTCTCATTAACTGATTTTCCAATTAGCAGCAAATCCCAGCCAACCGTAACATCAACGATCAACAAAGCAAGACAATCAAAGGATTCTCAATGGAGAGACGAAAGAGTTTGATCTTGATTTTTCTAGAGGAAATATCTAGTTTTAATCCTGAAAAACCCCTGTTGAAGGAGTGTCTTTATTAGTATAGGAATATGACTTAAAGAAGCTCTACCTCTCTCTCTATGTTTTTCGATAAACAACAATCTCTCTTTGTTTGCTCCTCTAAAATAAACATGAAATTTCAACAATCATATTCCTGAAAAATCTGACTAACAATCATCATTCACCATTTATATAGGTATCGTAATGAGGAATAATCCCTGAAAAAGGATATCTCTCAAACCCCAAAAAAGGCCCCAACAATCATAAATTGAGAGCGATTAGACTGCTCGTTGGGTGGAGGAATTTTCAAAATACTCGGAGTAGAAAGGTCTTTCTCCAGGCTACCTCTTAGAGAGGCAAAATGAAATGATGCAGACAAAGTTTAGAGGTTTATTCAAATGTAGTTTGGGAGTTTGCCCTTCAAATCAGATTCAAAATTTCAAATTGAGCTGTATTTCATGAGGAATGCTTTGGTATCCATCTCTTTGTGTATTGTATCCCAACGACTATCCTGCAATTGAAAACCTACCAGCTTGAAAAGCGATTCCATTTTCTTGGTCATTGTTTCATTGATAGAATTGGCTTTCTTCATATATATCTGATAAAATTAATTCGGCAACTTATGGAACCATCGAAACCGGAACCCATTCAGAGACACAACATACCTGAGGACAAGCTCAGGGAAACTCTCAGCACTAGGGTTAAAATGCACAGTAATACTTGGTTGTTGTGGGCATTAGAATATTATCTTTCTAGAATGGTTGGTGGCTTGGGAGAATTACAAGACTGGCTTTAAATATGGTTTCAATCATACTACGATGTAACTATTTCCTGTTGAATTCTTCATTTCACTCTTGTCTCAAGCCAAAATCAGCAGTTAATCAGAGCGCATCTAAGCAGCTATTTCGCTCTAGCTGCAGCGTCATATAATATGTACTATCTCAAGCAGCACATTATCAAAAAGGCGATATACTTCACCAGATCTAAGAATCCAATGGTCGTCAAATTTGTAATGATTCCGTGCTTTCGTATTATTTGCTTAACCATTTCACTAGGCGGCAGTGAACCTTGGCATCGTGTATTTTATCGGATTGTTCAATATTTGGAGGATACCTTCATTCTCACTCGAATTGGCAATTGCCCTCTATCAAGGAGCCAAATTCGGAATTCATGAGGCTTTAGGAGCGCATAGGATGGTTAATAAATTAGCATTGAGTCCGAAAATGCTAGAGCTCGTCATGAACCAAAGTTAATATATTTCGGTAACCATATCTTTTAACAGAATTTTCTATGTGCGTTTTCCTACAATTTGTATTGTGTATATTGCTGTACCTGAACCGGGGGAGATGGAGCATTTTCTCAATATTTCTGCTATTAACCTCAGCATAAAGATTTATGACGATATGTTACTTCTTTGCATGCTTCATTCTCTTTCACAAAGAGAAGATTAAACAGCAATTTAGCATCTAATTACGTTTAAAAAAAAAAGATTTTTGGTTATGATTAAAGCTTACAGATGAGAGATACTTTAATCTATGTATTTATATATCAAAATATTGAAATTATCAGACGTACAATTTGAAACAAACCCGAATATATTCTCATTTATATAAGTTTTATGCTTGTTCCTCTGCTTCGTCGATCTTGGCTATTCGTCCGATGAATTGCCATACTATACAACTCTTTTCCAGTCCCTATCATGATGATTAATATTTATTTCACCACCCATCAACAAAAGAAAAAAAATGTACTGTTTTTATCTTTCCAGCTCACGAAAACATCCTTGAACCCTGCTGGCGCCGTATTTTCAGAAGGAGACAGCAGATTCGTGATTTGGGCCATCTCACTTTGGAAATCCTTAAATAGATGCCTTGACCCTCTCATCTTTTTGCCTGAGTCCGAATTAAGCGTATTAGTCGAAACAAAATGGTTTCTTGTATTCCTTGGAGTCACATTCCGATTGTTACTATTCAGCTGCTCTCTCAGCTGCAACGAATTATGATAACTTCTCAGTTTGCGTTGGGTTTCCGTTAGCTGAGCTTGAGCGGCCTAATCGCTTTAAATCACAATCTCTATAATATAAATTGACTCACAGCATATTTTAGCTGATCCTCCAGTTCATTTTTCTCATCAGTAATCTTATCGCACACTGACTGCAGAGATTCGAGCTCCAATTTGAGCTCCCAAAACTTATATGGGTAGTTTGACGTGATTTCCATAGTCATTTCCTTCAATTTGTTGCAAAGTAAATGCATCACCTAAAGGCAAATCAAAGCGGAAGATTCTCAACAAAAATTTCAATAATTTTCAAATTACATCAAGGATATCGTAGCGACCAAAGAATCCTTTCAAATACGGGCCGATTTCTTCTGAGTTCATTTCAAAGATTTCTCGTATCTCCTCTACAGCTGCGTCCTCTTCTTGCGTGAGCATTCTAAACGCGCGGTATTCCTCTAGCACGTCTTTTTTCGATTGAAATCCTTCCCAGCCTAGTGCGGCAAACTCTTCGTAATTCTTCTCATGGATCAGAAAATTGTTATGAATGCTCTTGACTTGCGCTTTGAGGTAGTTGTTCTCCTCAACAAGCTAAAGAACATTTGAGATTTTGAATCGGTTGACACTATACTCTTTGGATTTGCTCGTCTTTGTGCTGCATTTCTGACCTCAATTCGATTTCTTCGACCTTGTGACTCTGTTTATTGCTAAAAAGCCTAACCATCTGATATTCAGCAGCGTGGATTTCATAAGCTGAAAGGAGTTTTGGTTTACGTGCTGGCAGACTCTGAGCTCGGCTTTCAGCTGCTGGTTCTTTTCATTCATTTTTTCGAGTTCATCTTTTAGGTAGGTGACAGTGTTCATCAATTGCGTGTTTGCTTCTTGAACTAATGAAAGTGAGTAAACATACTGGCAGTTGAGTTGATTGTACGTTGTTCTTTATGGTCCCAATCATATTGTTTTGTATTTCTTGAGGAGTTAAAGGGTAAAGTGAGGGTCATGGCAGGAAATTATGTTACTCTTTGCTGCTTTTCTGATGAGTGTTTCGTTGGTGAGGGCGTTTGGTGAGAAACTTGAGGAGTTCTTGCTCATCAAGGATTGTTTCTTCTCGAAATGAAACTTCTTCGAGGTCAGTGGAGGATTTCGGAGCCTCCATGTGAGGGACTTTTTCGGTGTTTCTTGGAGTGACGCTCTCATCGTGATTAGAGCGCGATGCGTTGTTGTTTGGTGATGGTAGGAAAGACATGAGTTTTTTCAGCTGTTGAATTAAACGTCCGCGAGAAATAGCAATATATTTCGAACTTTAATTCTTTAATTCGTTAAAAACTGTTTATGAGTGAGCGATTAAATTAAATTACTATGAAAAATATCTGTCAATATTCTAAAGTTAAAATATGAGCCTAACAAATAGCTCTGTGAAAATCTCTATTAATTGCCTTGAGGCTGATTCGAGAGAAACCAAAACGAGATAAGCGACTGATTCAGTAGATTTGGTTAACAATAATGATGAATAAAGACAGTTATCCAATATTTCCAAAGTAGATAATGGAGCATTGCTCAACGAAGTAATTGAACTGGTTGAACACTTTCATGAAACTGATTTGACAAAAAAAGTGGCATTTCGACCATCAATTTTTGAAATGAAGTTGAAAACTTTGTTTATTTTAGGGTCTTTCCTAGTTAATTTGGAAATATTTCAAAATCTTATTTCTGCAAAAATGGGCTTTTCTACTGATACTAAGTGATTAATACTCATTAGTGTCTAATTAGAGTCAACCCAGCTCAGATAATCAAAAGCGAAGAATTTTTTGCTGGTAAAAAATTTTATTTGGGAGCAACTTTAGATAAGATAGATTCTCTAACACTGAAATGCCATTAAGATCCTAAAGGATCTTCAATAATTGAAGAGCCAGAAAACCCAACTTAAAAAAAGAAAGAAGAAAAGCTCGAGAACACAGCGAAAGAAGGACCCTGAGAATATTTCATTACTAAACCATTTCCTCACTCACAGAAAAATATTGTCATCCTGCTAAACAACTGTGGCATGTCATAATTTCATATTCTGTAATTTCTGTGGATTAATTGCGTATGTATATGTATAGTTATTTCATTACTAGCATTTTATTAATGATACGCATTATTAAATGAATTTTAGTTTAATTCAGATGAGGAAAATCTACAAACCAAACTTATATTTATCCTGTTTTAGCTCATTACTTATTCATCAGCTTCGATAATAAGTTTTTGTTCGCTTTGATTAAGGCTATGTTTGGTGATGGCTTGATATTGAAGATCAAGAGTCTTGTCTCTACATCCCATGTGGTTGTATTCGTAGCTAGTGGGGACCTTTTAGTCAGTCTGCCCTGGAATAGCACTGGTGTGTTGTCCCCAGACCAAGTCTCCATAACTGATGAGGTCGTCCATGGTAGAGAAGATTGAGAACACATAGTCACCTTCCTTGGTTGGGGAGTTATTGATGTCAGCAAGGAAATCAGAGAGGCCAGAGGTGGCTGAGCTACCACGGTAGAATCCCACCTTGTTTCCGCAAGTAGCGAAGGCTGGGAGATAGTAGCAGTTCATGAGACCTCTGTTAGCTCCGGCAAGGCCGACGAAAGTGTCGACTTTGCTGGTAAGAGGAGCACCGGCATCACCACCGTCAACCAATGCGCCTCCCTTGATGACTTTTGTGGCAAGGGTTACTCCCATGGAGTGTGCAATGATGTGGACTTTTGGGACACCAGTGTAAGCGAGGATAGCCTCAACGAACTTTCTGAGTCTCAAAACGACGTCAGCGGAGTGGACTCTGGTGTAAGCGTTCATTGAGTTACCGTCACCCCAGGTGGTGATGTACATTTCACTCTTCTTGTACCCCTTTCCGAGCAAATAGTTGATGGATTGAATGAATCCGGTTTGCCAGGCAAGAGGGGTACCAGCTCCGACAGCAACATCAGAGTTACCGTGGGAGAAGATGATTGGAGTGTTAACGATGGTATCAGTGTCGCTAGCCTTTCCTCCGTAAGCACCACCAGTGAGATCGGTTCTAGCGAAGTTTTGTGAATCGTAGCCATTTGCCTTGAACCAATCTTGGAAGTGTTGGGTGAGGCCTCTTTCAAGGTCGCAGAGGGAGGAGACGCAAAGTAATGCGAAGACAGCGAGTGCCAAGGTTTTACTCATTTGAATTCTGTAAAATGATTATAATTCGAAACAGTTTGGTTTGCTTTTAAATCCACTCAAGCGTGTGATGTGCTGAGCCGAATTTTAGCATACGTAATTAATTGGCTATTATTTTATATTAATTGATTTCAAAAAAAACCTCCACGACACCCAACGTTTCTGAAGACCCAAGTTGTCTGGTCAACCCAAGCATCGGTTGGCATGGAATACGGGTTCTTTAAGCTGCCTAGGAGAAATTTAAGTTCAATTCATAAGCGTGATTACTTAATTTTATCACAAAGAGCTTTTTCAGTGAGGCAATTTCAGAACACATAAAAATTTAAGATTGAGTTTGAATTAATTTTTATATCTTAGTTTCAATAGAATCTCACAGCTAGCTGTGCTTTCCAAACTAAGAGGTAGCATGATAGAATCCGTGGATTCTACCAATCACTCTTCTTGATTAACTAGGCCCCTGAAAAGCTATTCCAAAGTAGTTATTAAATGATTTAAATTTCAGTAACGATTCTCAACATAAAAAAAAATTACAACCGATATTTTCCGAAACCTATTGGGTTGCCATCAAGGTGGGTTACGGCAGTTATGCCTTCTTATCAATACAGAATTTTAAAAAATCGTAAAAATATCATTTAAAGCTGCTTTTCGCTACAATTGCAGGGCCGAACGCTCTTCCTTGAGGCAGGAAATTATTCCTTATAGAAAAAGTTAAAAGAAAGTTGCATGTAGCTTCTATCCGTTTGATTATGTCGAAAAGAGCAGATATTATCAACTATACTACGACTCTTTGAATTGAAAAATAGACTTTTTGCTTCGCAATCGGGATGTGAAGCGAATGCTGGAATTTCATGAGGGTGGACCCTCTCTGCTTTACGATCTTCCATTGAAACTGAAGCCAATTTTTTTTCCAGCGCGTTCTTGCGTTCGAGCCGGACACGCACTACTCCTGAAGCTATTTATTTTTTAAATAATTTATCATATCAATTAACTCAAAAAACTGTTAATAGGATAACGTCGATATGATGTGAGGTCTTTCAAGCAGGCTCTCTTTTTTTTTCGATTTAATGAAACAATGAAGATTGAAATTTTCACATCTTATGAACATTGAATAAAATATAGTAAGAAGTTCATTGGTTTTTCCTAGCCTGAGCTTTTTTCCTAAATTCTCAAAAATGGCCGCATCATTCAAACCACCAGACAAGAGCAGCAATCCAATATTAATCTAGTCTGGATGATCAGACTTCGGTGCGACTTTAGTATCATTATCATTTTAAAAGAAGAATTTAGATTTTCTCTATGACAAAACCCTCATCTCTTGGTTAATTATATACATTAACAAAAGGAAGAATTTTAGGTGATCTAGTTGATTTTCAAAGTGGTACTTTCTCAATGGTGCTACTTTTCGATACTTGTAATGATGCATGTTCTATGCGGAGAGCTTTTGAAAACGTCTGAAGAATCAGCTTTGGCCAGCTGATCTTTAAAATTCTACATTCAGACTGGTATTTGCTTGATTTGAGATCGGCCCCGTAACTGTATCTCTGCGCCCATGTTTTTGAGAATTGAAATTTGATTTTTCTCATAAGAGATCGGAACGTGCATTTAATTTCTTCTTTTCTTTTCCAATATCTTATCGAGCTGCTTGAATACAGTCCTTAAGAAACGAGACATTTTGACTTTATTTATCATGGAAACTCAAAATTTTCCAAAGGAATTTACATTTATTCTCAAATTCCACAAGCAGCTTCTTTGCAAGTTTTTGAGCTTGTCCAGTCAGACCTTGAAGTCGTGACACAATTCAGGTACCTCCATTGCATAATTAGATTATTGAATGAAACATAATAGTTCACTCTGCAAATTTCAAAAATGTACAAATCTCCATTTTCTTAAGCACCAACTGGCTAATTTTTGATAATTAAACCAACAAATTGAATTATTACACATACACAAGCCCAAAACTCAGCATTTGAAATTTTATGGAAATATTAAACAGTAATTTTCAACAAGAAAAAAATTTTTAAATATGTATCAATTTTAATACTTTGAAATTTCTTATTACATCCTTTACCTTGGAATCTGGATTTGAATCATCCCATTGATTGGTTTTCCCGCATGCTCCTGAATGCTGCTATTATTCGAGAACCTAAGCGACTTCTCATTCAAATTCTTCGCTGCTGGCCGCGTCGGTTTAAACTGCCCTTGAGTTATTTCATCTCCATTGGCAACAGTGACCTCTCTCACATGATCAGTATCTAATTTCACCGATGATTTCATTTCTTCCATCTCTGACTGATAATCATCAGTCACCACCCTCGCGTTCTGTCCCACTTGTGATCCTCTATACGACGATTTCTCATACCATGACGCTGCATCGAAGTTCCCATGCTCTTTAAGCGCGAAATGCTTCAGAGGATTATTATCAGCATTGCTGCTTTCGGCCTTACTTTCTTCTTCTTTATTGGTTAGCGAAGGCGTCATTTGAGTTATCCCGTCCCTATCTTCTTCCCTTTCCTCGTTCTCTTCGCTTTCATCCAATTCTTGGTCTCCGTTCTCATCGGCATCCTGCTCTGCCTCCCCTTGTTCCTCCTCTTCTTCAACCTGCTCTTCCTGAACGTTCTCAAGGTCACGTCTCCGTGTATTGCTCGAATTTTCGATGTCTTCAATTTCAAGGTCCTTCAAAATCATCGAGGGCTCTTTCTTGATGGGATCTTCAAGGATTTGGACGATTTCCTTCTTCTTTACCTCAGGGTCCTCGAATAGATGATCGGCGATGATCTTGAAATCGATTTCTCTTTGAAATTCCTCAAGGATAGCGAGATTTTTGCTGTTTGCTTCGTAATCTGAATAGAACTTATAATACAGATGGTTCCGGTACTTCGACTCTTTTTCAATAAAAGCTGAGCAATATCTCGCGATCTGCGCCTTGGACAGCGAAATTTTCTTCGCAGTTTTAATTAGCAGCTCAATGTCGATCTCTTTGACGCTAAATATAAAGGAGAGATCATCCTGCGACGACTTCGGGTTCCTGATAGGCTTTTCTGTACGGAAAAACTGGATGAGATCGTTGAAGCCGAGGAAATCCATTTTTAATAGCTCCTTCTCGTAAAGTTTAAGCAGACTCAAGCTGACTTTTATCACCCCGAATAAGTCTTCAGAGAGGACGTAATCCCATATTCTTACTACTTTTGCTGCCGGAAGACTGTATAAAAAGACCGTCATGAACCAGTTCGAAATCCACATTGTATCTGGAATGCCGAGAGATTTAATATGAAGGTGCAAGTGCGGCATATCTCGGTTTAAAACCTCATAAAATATGTGCAGATACAAGTCTAGCAGAGGTAGATTCCTCTCAAAAAACCCCATGACAAGAAAGTCAGTGTTTCGTGCAAAAGCAACAAACATCCAAAACGCTTCGATTTCATTCCCTCCGTTCACGAGAAGTAAAAATGCTACTAAAAAATTCATGCCTTGAACATAGCCCAGGTTCGGAAAGTATATCGAAAGAGCTTTCAAGACGTTGAAGAGTTGGCTTTGTCCAATTTTTCCAAACTCTTCTGCAGAAAAGTAAGTTTCTTCGGGAAACGTTCTATGCACATCTTTCTGAATGGATGCTATGCTATTCGAATGCAGTCCTTGAAAGCGCTCGTAAAGCCCCTTGACGTAATATTGGCTTGGGTTAAGTCTTACTTTCCAAAAATTCCAGCGGTGTTTCATTGATAAACCTTCCGAGTATAGTTTATTGAATTTGAAGGGCTGGGTAATCGAATAGTGCTGTATGCAAAGGTCAATTTCAGTCGTCAGTTCAGACGCAAGGTCTTTGAATTTAGCGGGGTCGATCGTCCCGCGGAGCGTGTTGATGATCTTATCTATTTTCTGAGTTTTGGGTGTTGGCATACTCTTGTTCAGGTCTATTGGACTTTTAAGCCTAGAAGCCTGGGACCGTTCTTTTTCGCCGGAGAGATAGTGTTCGCCGATATGGAGAACTTGTTTTCCATAAGGAGACGCTGGGTTTAATGTATTTATTTCATTGCCTTGTTTTCGTGGCGTGGAAGGGGAATTCTGATTTTGTGCCAAGTTCGGAGATTCTCTTTCAGGTGGCTTGAGGTTGCTGGGTGTTGTCGTGTGCTTTGACGGCGGTTCTTGTGTTGTTGGCGTTTCGGTAATGGTTTTTTGCTGTGGTTCGGTAGATTTGCCAGTAACGCGGATAATTCTGTTGGGTATGATGACTTTTGTAGTTTTAGTGCATTTTGAGCCCATTCACCAATTCCAGGGTAATTCACAGTAGATGTTTTTTGCTTAGTTGGGCAAGCAGACTCTTCTTGGTAAGTTTTAATTCCAAGTTAATTTTATTCATGGATCCCGGAAAGAATAACATAGATTCTCCTTAATAGATTCGATGAATCAATCAACCAAGCTGCAGAAGTAAGATGAAGCTATAACGTCTAATTTTCTCGGCTAGGCTTCGTTGAAAATGATAGTTAGAGCGATAAGAGGGAATGTTGGAATTAGCTCACTATTAACTAATAAAAAACCTCTGTATAATAGAACTTTAGGAATCACACCTTTGCTACAATAAGAATAAGTTTATTTCATGAGGAAGCTTTGAGGATGCCACTCATTTAAGTCTTCCTAACTTCACTAAAGAAATAGGGTTGATTTTTGTTTGTCATGATTCGGTTTATGTTCCTACCCTAAGCAATATTTCTCAAATAAGTTCCTTTTATTTCCAGAGTACAAGCCCTGGTGTGTATATGTTGATCATTTATAGATAACGTCAAAGCTTAAAGACTAATAATCTTTTAGAATGTCTTTCTTGATATTATTTGAATTATTTCCCCCAATGCGACCGGAACCAGGTTCTACTTACTTATCGACCATGTTTCTGAAAGAAGTAGTGATTTCATCAATCATTTTTTGCACAAGTGAAGCAAATTCTTGCTTAGTTTGTCTTGGTTCCTATGGAGCAAATTAAACCAGAATAAATCTCCAACCCAAGCGGAATCGTAATTTTTTACCTCGAATTTAAGCTTAGTGAGTCTGGTGACGATAGGCTTCATTTGGTTGTAGATGATGTTCCAGGT
>ENA-UOTX01000669-UOTX01000669.1-compost-metagenome-genome-assembly--contig:-NODE-669-length-33787-cov-20.826758_pt1 | contig 33787 bp, 20 predicted proteins | sample MGYA00238143_ERZ746982 | MGnify/ENA primary metagenome ERZ746982 (study PRJEB28758, sample SAMN06268862) | compost metagenome | isolation source: single cell | place: USA: California, Emeryville, Joint... | reverse complement strand
TGCAATAAAAAACTAGCGTATCAAAAATTTGATGGTTTTTGTCAGGCGAAAGGCGAATTGTCTCCTGGACCAATGGTAGTTATTGAACTCATAGTTTTGTTTTAATTTCTGAGTTACGAAGAGCAATACTAATCAAGCTTAGGCTATAATTGGGAAGCTTCATAATTAGCTCATTGATTTTCTAAATTTGAAGAAAGAAAATTAGCAAACCAAAGCACGAGGAAAATATAATATATGACGACGACTGCCTTTCGTAAATGATTGATGAGGAAGAGAAAATTGGAGTCGGTTCTCTTAGCTATAGAATCACACTTACACGCAAAATAACTTATCTCAAGTCATTTCTCATTTGAAATTCTCCCATCAGAGAAACTTTTTCTTGAGATGAACAAGATTCATTTCGAACCGCTCGACATCGATCGCAATCTGATTCGAGGTCGGAAGAGCCGATAGAATTCATTCTTTTCAGTTGGAAACACAAGCAAAGACATTCAAGTTGAAAATTCACAGAACCAGATTTAGTACCTTGAAAGAGAAGGGCCATAGACAATCACTCAAAGTCTCATAAAACTACTTTACGTAAATTCTAAAAAGCAGATTTTATGGACCTATACACACATGGAAAAAATCAAAAGTTTTTATTCAATTACAACTTTGAATTGGAAAACACCTTGAGAAGGTTCCAACGGAAAGCCTCGCGAGTATTAACTCGTCGTTTAAGATTGAAAAATTTATTTAATAGCACTGTTACTCTCTTCCACAAGAACTCGGATTCCTGAATACTGCTGCTTGATATTTTAAATCCCATAAAACTCAAATTGATCACTTTGATCCCAAGTCAAAGCACTAGCAACCATTAGAAAGTATATTCTCTTGACGAAACAACAGGTCTAGCCAGCTTTTCAACTGCTAATATCGATTCTTTCGAATTTTAGTAATAATACGTGTTAATTTAATACTCACTCAGGACGGTATCTTATCGCTAAATAAAATCTCTTTCAAAACAACCTTTTGACACCATGGACAGTATGGAAATAAACTTCATTGGCTTTGAGCACCGCAACTTCACCACAAAGCTCGAAATGGGCATAGAGGAAGAACTTGATGCACCATTCAGCAGCGTTCACAACGACGATTCCCATGAATTCTCTTACAATAATACTTCAAATAACATTCTTTCGCCTCATGACAAGCCAAACGAATTCCAAAACATCTTTAGCGCTTCCTTCAACTCGAATTTATATTTCGAAAACTTTGAAAAGCCTCACAAGCATCTTCCTTTTACAATAAGTAAAATTTACTCTATTCCAATACATTTGTCTCTTTTCAATGCATTATTTCAATGTTTCTCATTCCAATGTATATAGTTCGCAAAGAACCTGACGTAAAGAAAGAAGAAACCACAACCTCAGAGAACAACAGTGTCAGTGTTTCTCTCGTGGATACACTTTCGGCCAAAAGTCGCAGAATTATGAAACGTCAGCAGGCAAAACAGCGCAGCTTAGCTAAAAACGTCCCATTTGCTCCACTCGAGAAGAGTATATCAGAAATACCAGAGAAATATATTCCTGAGGGATTTGACGATGCTAATCTCGACGATAAATCCAAGAAAAAAATGATCCAAATGATCAGAAACCGTCTTTCAGCTCAGAACAGCCGCGACAAGAAAAAGGCTTACTTGAAGAAGCTCGAACAGCAACATAAGAAAACAGCTGCAGAGAATGTTCAATATCAGAAGGAGATTAGACAGCTGAAACAGGCTAATGAAGCACTAAAAAAAGAATGCGAGTACTTGAGACAGTGCCTTGCGGCAGTAGGAGAGCACAAACCATACCAGAGTGAAGCAGCGCTGAAAGAGGGCATATCGGATAAACAGGATATTGAGTTGGGCGCAGAGTTCAGGTCCAGACCGCTTACTAGAAGGAATTATGCCTCAAATAATCTGTTTAAATTTTCCCTTGCATTGGCTACGGTGTTCGCTGTGCTGATGTTTTCGAATGTGAGTCTGGAAAAAGAGCCCCTTGGTACCGATTTCTTGCAGCAGGGACACTCCAATCCTTTTGAGTCACAACTTAGCACTCTTGAGCCTCATTTGTATCCAGGTATACACTCTTGAAAGTTCCGATTACTCAAGCTGGGATTAGATTTCTCATCGCATAGAAGACATTTAGAAGAAAGCGTTGAAATGGTCCAAGAGCCTCCTATTACTAATTCAGATGATAATTTAATGACGCCAAACTATCAAACTTTCGATGATTTAAGGTAACAATGACACTGATAGCAAAGGACTCACTTAGTATGATATTAGAAAATTAACAAATATCTTCCACGAAGACTATATGTCCAAGTTTATGAACCAATTGAAGGTACAAAACCAGGAATTTCGAGAAAATTCTAATTGGTTATTCATAGGTTAATACATCAGAGAACCTTGAGGTGGCAAGCAATATTACTTTCCCACAATATCTTAAGCAGAGCGTGGAGGTGAGAAAGAATTTGGATGCAGCAGAGGCTGAAAAATCAGAAGATATTACTCGTCAGAATTACTCGGCCTTGTTCTGTCCCTCAGGCTTTGCGATTGAGGGTTTCGGAGAGGAAAGGACACCAAAGGATGCTTTCGCGGTGAAATTCGAAGAGGAGACGCTAAGCGATGCCAAGTAATTTATTTCATTCACCACGTCCTGATAATGTATGATATATATAGAAAAGAGATGAAATTGAATAAATCTGATTGGTTGCAACTTATCGTCCCAAGGAGCAATTTACTCCCAACTTACATCATCGAGCAGGACCATTTAAAAATTTCAAGTGATCAAGGTTGCGAACATGGCTGCGAGGCAGATGACCACTCTCTAATTGAGCTTTGGTGCAAAATTGTGCATGTCCGAACTCTTCAATCTGCCTTATGAAGGACGTATTGAACGCGCCTCCTATTGTAACTAACAGTTTCATCCGCCGGAGGCGATTATAAGTTTCAGTCTCTTGGATAGATTTCCTCATGATTACACGCGAAAAATCAAATTTTTTCTTTTGATCTATAACTTAATAGCTGCTCTTGCTGTAATTGCTTCTTCGTTATTTTTATTTCTGTATTGACAGGTGCCATTAGCTAACATTATAGTAAACATTAATATGTTTTCATCGATAATATCTGTCCTTTCCTTTCCAATGTGATCTCCATCCCATAATGGGCGTGGGGGTGGGATACTACTATTCATTGTAAATTACTGGTTCATTCACCTATTAGCTAGCATGGTCTGATTTATCTTTTCTCAGAGCCAATTAAAACTCTCAACGATAAAATTTATTTAAAGCAATTAAGGAGACTGAACTAACCAGAAAACTACAATGCAATCAGGCCCTCCCATACTCGCCAATCGGCAATCAGCAATTTACTTCCTGCCTGATATCATTATCCAGTACATCATAGACTCCCAGTCCCGGAAAGTCGTTCTTCCAGAGAAACAGACGTTCAGATCACTATTAGCATATATCAATATCCCGCAATTCGCGCAAATTGGGGCGACTTACCTTAGCAAATCTAAAGAGGGGCATGAGAACTTCACCAGGTATTTCAGCATGTACTTAGATGTGTTTCAAGCGACGCTGGGCAGAACAGGAGGGGAAATCCTCAAATTCATTAACGACAAGTTGATTGTGGTCTGGCCTCCAACTAACAATAGGAGCGAGGAAGAGATCTCGATGATTTTTAAGGTCGCTTTGAAAGGGACTTTTGAATTTCGTCAGGCGTTACAAGAAGCGTTTTCTAAAGAAGGTTTGCAGACGAGATTAAACATCTGTTTTGGTTATGGGGATATTTCACTTTTGCATCTCGGAGGAGTTGATAGCAAAATCGAGTATTTAGTCGTAGGGCCAGCATATTTTGAGGCATTAGACTGTGAAACCGCAATGCCTGACGATGGCTGCACAGTCATCACAGGCGAAGCCTACGAAAGAGTGCAGGATATGTTTGCAGGTGAAGATACCTCCAAATACGACTCTCAGGGAAGCCAAGCTGGCGTCAAACGGCGGCCGAAATTTGTAACTGTAAAGTCATTTAATGGAGGCCGGCTTCCAGCACCCAAGAGCAGTCCGCTTATGTTCAAAAGCCAACTCTCACCGATTCTCATCGACGGGTTAAAATCTAAAATCGCGAATTACACACAGAAGGAATACACGGAATTTATCCAAGAAAACCTTGAAAATTGGGGCAGTGAGTACCGTCCAGCCACAGTTCTGCACGTTAATCTCTCAATTGATCCCTTGAGCCTTACTACGGAGGCTTCAATCGCGAAACTTCATCATTATATTCGAAAAATTCAGAATCATGCGAACCATTTTCAGGGTATGATTTATCGCACTACTGTGGACCAAAAGGGTCTCACAGTGATATTAGCCTTTGGATTGTACCCTCGCGCCCAGCAAGAAATCGCGGTGAAAGCGATTTCATGTGCGGTTTCTGTGATCAGCGACCTCGGAGCAGGTTTGCCGGGAAGCATATCATGTGGAATTGCCAGTGGGGACCTCTTTTTGGGATTTGTTGGACAAGAGCGTCGAGATATCTTTATTTTTGGCGATCCCGTCTATTTTTCGTACTTGCTCAAACTGGCCGCGATTCGAGAAAAAGACGCAAAAATATTAACAGACGAAACAACGAGAAACTGGGCCGAGCGACAGGTCGTCTTTACACCATATACACGAGAAAGTTTCAAAGGAAGACTTGCACAGGAGTCTCTATTCGTTGTGCTGTTCGGAATCGAAGACAGAACCGTCAGAGAGCCATTTAGCGAACTGAGAACTCACTTGAATAATACTGAGACGGTCCTGGCCCAGCGCGCTGAAAAAATGACAAAGATGATCGGAAAGCAAGACCTTTTACAAAAAAGCGTTGGAGTCGTTATGCAATTTTTATCCAAGCCAATCACCTGTGGATTGACCCTTATCGCTGGTGCCATGGGCAGTGGAAAAACGCTGTTCGCTCGGAATATGTACCTAGCAATCAAAAAAGCAGCAACTGGACCACAGCAAAAATGGAAGGATGGAGAGTCGCCTTTGATATTGTGTAGCGGCGTTCTCGCTCTTCACCAAGGGTTTAAAATGAACGGCTGGAGGAGGATTGTAAGGGAAATATTAAACCGCTTGGCAAAGCAATATCAGCTTGCGCATGAAGATACTCTAAAGAAAGTATTGAGTCGACACGAGGACTTACTCGCGAATGTTGCTCTGGTGAATGATGTTTTGAATTCGAAGAGGGAAGGGACAAGCGATCAAGCGTCACAAGCGAGCAGGGAGGAATGGTATATGGTGAAGAAAAAAGAGATTACGCCATTTGAGCAGAGGATGGTCGTTGATATCGTCATTGAAATTTTCAAGTGCTATTTGGGCGAAGATACGGTTTCTGAGTCACTTTCGAAACCGGATGGTAGTGCTGTCGTGGCTCCCATCATTATTTTCCTTGATGATCTGCAGGACCATGATGAGCTGTCGTGGAATCTGCTTGGTAAAATGGTTAAAACGCTTAAAAAAGTGTATATTGTGGGCTTGATCAGAGTCGACCAGTTCGAGTTTCTGCCAACAGAAAAGGCTCAGTTCGTTCAACAGAGTATTATAAACATCTCTACCAAACAGGCAAACGTCACGAAAATCCTGATCGAACCTCTAACTCAGCAAGAGAGCTCGCAATTAATTTCTGACGCTTTCGGAGTCGCTGATTGTGATCCAAAAACCGTGGAAGTAATTTACCAGAAAACAAGAGGCAATCCTCTGATGACAATCCAGCTCCTGGGCTGCTTGAAGAATGAAATGCATGTCGAGATGGGTAAAGTAGAATTATCCGAGAAAATCAAAGGACTCATGGCTGCTGGCGGCGACCTCTCTGAGATGCCCCTTCCGAATCTCTGCTCCAAGCTTTATAGTCCCAACCTCGATCGATTACCGCTAGAACATTATCTTCTTCTAAAGCTTGCAAGTTCATTCGGCGAAAGATTTGATCTTAAGACGCTCATGGCGATTAATCCATTTAAAGGGAATTTATTAACTCAAACAAGGATAGTTAACGCACTTGATTCAGTCAAAGAAGGAGGTCTAATCGGTATTGCAGAACAAAGACAAGACAAAAACCTGGTTTACCAATTTTTGATCCCTTTCCTAAACGATTTGCTGTTCCAGCGGCTACCTTTTTCGTTAAGAGCAAGCCTCAAGAAGCAAATAAATGACATCACTGGCCTGACTTTAAAGAACTCTAACTCTGGACTGCAAAGTAACGGCTCAATTATCAAGACGGAAGAAGGTGAACAAGAGTCGGTGAACAGGAAACTGGAGAATAAGCCGCTCGTATTCAGCGAGAGAGTGACTAGAAGAGTAGAAACTGTCGAAGAAATTAGAGGGAAAATTTCAGAGAGCACAGCAATGAACAAGGATCTCGTGTTGAAAGCTGAGTTGTTGGAGAAGAAAGCTGTAAGGACGCCAAACAAATGGAACTTGAGGTATTTCGCGCTGAGCCCAGACGGCTTAAAATGGTATTTGAACGAGGACGAGTTTAAAAGGAATCCAAAATCTCCGATTGGAGTCATTCAGCTTGAGCATCTGTATAAAATGCGTGTCGCAAAGCACGAAGATGCTCAAAAACCGTTTGGAGTGTATTTAGAATGCGGGAACTGGCGTAAACGCGAGCAAATGTATGTGGGTAGAAGTATCTTCCTTGGTTGCAAGGATGTGAATCAGGCTGAAGACTGGTACGTTTGGATTGAGGCGGCAAGGACGAGAGTGCTTCTGGGGGATTTCTGGGGAAACTTTGAGAATAAAAGTAAAAGTTTATCGCAAGCAAGCATCCCGATTCAGAGAACGGAAAGTTTCCAGGAGACTACGACTACAATCACAAAACCAAGGAATCAACCCTCAGGAACTGGAGCTGGAACTGGTGCTTTCTCGAGGACTCCTCAATCGGATGTAATATTAATGGAGGAGGAAGATCCAGCTGATGTGATGAGAGACCGCAAACAAACAGCTGACTTTGGAGGTACTTCTCATATATCATCAGAGAAAAGGTCTTTGTCACAGATTTCACCGAATGTTGACCATGCGGTCTCCGAGAAGTACACGGGACCTACTACGACTGCCGGCCGAGGAAAGCAAGATACTTCAGAGCGCGATAGGAGAGTTGCTGGCGGCGAAACTCTTCGCCGTCCGACTAACATAAAGTCGAAGAATAGAATGATCGCAGAGGACTTTTTGTGTAAAGTTCAAGCGACTTTTTGGTCTCATCTGTTCACTTCGCCCTCTAAATTACAGCTAACTAAGGTATACCAGTTGGATGGATCTCATGAAACTCCAAAGAGCAAAGAGAACTCGAGGGCTTATCTACCTCGCCAAACTACTCCAAATTTCAGCACAGCTTCGAGCTTCGGTACGACACCTACTACACGTAAAGCATCCCCTCCGACCCGTGATACGGAAAGTTTCCCCGAAAAAAATCAGCCTATCCAAAAGACTCCAGCGAAAGTCGTTACTTACAGTGATTGGAACACTCCCAAATACACACCTACAACCGCCGCTACCACCACAGAAAAGCGTTCTGTAATCCCAGGTAAGAAATAATATGATGATTCAACTAAATTCCTGAGTAGATAGTTATATCGTCCATAAACCGTTCGAGTTCGATGAGTCTCCGCAACCGACTAGACAACCTCAAAAGGTGAGCTCTGGGAAAGGTCGTACTGGTCCAACTACCTATGAAGTAGATGATGATGATTGGGCATATGACCGGGGCTATGATCGTCCAATTGAGCCAAGGGGGTTGGGAGACGAAGAAGATCTCAACTACACTTCGCCTTCCAAAGAGTAATTTTGATTATAATTCTCTTTGCATAAAGCCTGAATATCTCTTAGGAAACCAGAGTCAAGAGCTCGAAAAGTCCAAGGGCAACACACTCCAGACTACGGATGGAGGCCAACTCCTCAATATAGAGAGCAGCCTACTCCTGAGTACAGAGAGAGGCCGACCCCCGACCGCTATTACTACGACCGGTATGAACCTCCATATAGCATGCAGCCTCGCAGACATCCAGGTAACTGTTCTGTTCTCTACTCAAGCTAATCTACTCTTGGAGCAGATGTATCTCAGCGGAGCGCCATGCCATTAAGCGGCATCTCAAAGGTGATAGATCACACTTCACCTTCGCGATGTAACGGAGCTTAAAATTTACATAAATTAATTGGCCTTTTTCTTCAATAGATGTTGAAATCGAGTATCCTTATGATAGATACACTCAATCTGTTGACCAGGAGTTTGATGACGCAAACATCGAGCCTATCGAGGAGGAGGAGAGCGTACCAAGAATCAACCGACGCAGTAGCAATGGACAGCTTATCGATGATTATGATCGACAAAGTAATAATGGAAATATTTTCATTGTATAATGAATGAAAAATATCATCACTAGCTTATTCACAAGGAATTGTAAAGAAAAACACGATTTCTCAAGACGGGGACTACTTTGATCTCAAAAAAGGAGATCAAGTAGTTATCACTAGAGTTTACGAAAGGAGACGTTTAGTGGAATGTTTGTGGCAAGGATTAATGGGACTTTTCCCAATCGAAGACATCGCGATGGTCCGAAACTCAAGATCCGTTCAAGATGAACAGCAGAATTTCCTTGTTTACAATCAAAGCGCAAGAACCAGGAACGCCCAAGGTGAGAGCCCCGAGGAGGTTAGAAAAGCGCAAAACTCCCAACGGAATGCTCAAAACCAAGAATACTCTCAGCGAAACGCCGCGCGGAGCGCCCAATATGATGAGGAACAGAATTTAAATGCTTCTCCTCATAGACAATACAAGGACACTCCCGTTAGGTCTCAATTCTTATTCGCGGAACCTACAAAAATCCCAACATCAATTCTAAAGCGACAGTTGCGAGATAACTCATACTCAGGGGCTGATCTAGACACAAAACCCTCAGCAAATGAGTCTCCGAACGATTCGAGACGTATGTACGGCCTTTGAAAGCAAGAATCAATACTATAATATAAAGAATAAAACTTTTGTTTGCTAATTTTTCGTTTTCATTTCCTGATGTGTAAATTGATAATGTTGAGTTCTAACTAATCATAGAAGATTCATGTTTTCATCAATTAAATTATATCTATATTTTTTGTTTTGTTTGATAACAGAACTGGACATCCAGTCTCTCAACAGACGCTCGTTTCCACGTTGAACTGGCTCGTTGATTTGAAGCATATGTTATTAGAAGCAGCATCTCGGCAATAATTCATTGATAACTCATGTGATTGGTTACGAATTTAATATGAAAGGTCTTTTGAAGAACCAAACACTCTTGCACAATAGAAGATGCACAGTTGCATGCACACTACCTCATCAACAAATACCTGACCTTTATATATTCTTTATGTAAGCAGCATAACAAACTCGCCCTTGTAATTATTCGGTGTAATCGCTTCCGTAAAGCATTTTGTAAGCTTTCTGCATAATTGTATCCTATAAGAAGAATAAATAAACCAGAGACGAAAATTGCTTCACCTTCTTTGGGTCATAAGCGGTTTCTTTGCTCGGTATTTCGAGAACAGTAGGCACGATTCCGTCATATTCATTTATAAGCGGTCTCAGGTCCTTTTCAGCGATCTAATATCCCAAAAAGCGTTGGGGTTAAAAGCGTTGTTGAAGAATTACGTCTTGATTGATCAAAATGACTGAGATATTTGGAGTTTTCAAGAATCTTTTGAAGGTATCTTCAATGGTCTTTGTTGTGGTTTCTATTAAAGAGCGTTTCATGAGAAGTTCATAAGGGAAGGGGAAATAAATAAATGCGATCTGACAGAATCATTATGAATTGGGTCTTACTGGAGTCAACGATCAAGTAGTTGGTTTCTCCCTTATTGTTTCGTTCGCCGATACCCGTGAGCAAAAATCCTGTCACGGTGTCTTCGTCCCCGATAACAGCGATAAGGTTGGTTCCTTCAGATTTCTTGAATCCTCTCTTGGTTGCCATTCTCAAATAAAATTTCTTAGATTTTATTCAATGAAGTATCTAATGACAAGCTAAATTCGAAGGAATTAACAAACCGCAGGTAGATTTACTCGTACTCAGAATAGAATCTAGCTGACTGAAATATGACACTTTTCTTCTTATCTTTGGTGATGAATCATAATTTTATCAAATATGTATGAAGCTAAAGCGAAGCGAAAGCGCAGCATTAATTTAATGTTATTTTTTTTTTCAAAGAGCATATATTTGTGAATTTCCTTACAGGACTTGTGAGTTAAACCCTCTTGATATTCACCTTCCATCACTAGTTTTTGAGCGCGAAAATGTCGTGTGAAAAACGAACAAAATAAGGGGAAAAAAGTTACGGCCTAGGGTGGGATCGAACCACCGACCTTCAGGTTAACAGTCTGATGCTCTATCAACTGAGCTACTAGGCCTTTGATGAAATAATTTCTCTGACCAACAACATTTTTTTCAATTCCTTATGCGATCAGATTATTTATTAAAACTTCAACCAAGTTCCATCCTTCACTTCACAATTTAATGCTGCATTGAGGGATTGATTGACCACCAAACAAGAGAAACAAGATACAAACTAACTCATGACATGACGAGTTTTGATTCATTTAACGATTGATTACTCTAAAGAAACTGAAAAAGCTCCGAAACGATCTTAATTAACAGCAATTAATTGAAAAAAGTTACGGCCTAGGGTGGGATCGAACCACCGACCTTCAGGTTAACAGTCTGATGCTCTATCAACTGAGCTACTAGGCCTTTGATGAAATAATCTCTCTGACCAACAACATTTTTTTTCAATTCCTTTTTATGCGATCGATCAGATTATTTATTAAAACTTCAAGCAATTAATTGAAAAGAGCATAGATAGATGAGAAAAAAAATAAACATAAACATAAAAAAAGTTACGGCCTAGGGTGGGATCGAACCACCGACCTTCAGGTTAACAGTCTGATGCTCTATCAACTGAGCTACTAGGCCTTTCTGAAAATGGTCTCCTTAATCAGCAACATTGTTTTGTTATTTTTTTCTTAGATTGAGCATGTAACATTTTACGTTTAATCCCCCATAAACACATGAGAAATCAATTTATTCTTTCGTCAAAATCACTGTAAATGTGTTCTAATGATGAGATTTCATTGCATTCGTAAACTCTACAAAAGACTTCCTTTTCCTCTGTACTTATCTATGCCAGTTTGGCTTAATTTGTCGCCCGCGTATAGCATACATAACGTATAAAGGAAAAAAAAAAGAGAATAAAGATTAAAACTTGGAAAGTAATACTCGGAAAATGAAAGATAATTAAATAAATTGCGTCGAATTCATCTCCTAAACCGGAAAAACCTCACTTTTTAAGTTTTTTCTGCGGGTCTAAGTGATCTCTTTCACCATCACTATCTTTATTGTGATGGCGACCCGCATACTTATTTTGGAGGTAGAGATGGACTCTCTTCAATTTATTCTCTGTTGTCTTGAATTCCCGTATTTCTGACTTCATGTTATACGGAAAAATGCACTAAGAAAAAGAAAACAATCAGCTCAAGCAATCATGAATGCAAATAAGATACAAACATATCAGTACAAGATCGTTTTGTGATCCCTCATTAAAGCTGAATTCAACTCCTCCATAATGGAAAAAGATAACTAATGCATGATCCAGCTTCACATCATGACGTAGATCATTTTCAAGATAATTGTGGGTTCACTGACTGAACCTTGTACTGATAGAAAGAGGAAAAAAGCAAGGAGCATACCTGCTTATTTAAGCACATAAAGATGATCTCGTCACCTTTCACATTGTAAGGTTGCACAGAGTGGTTGCATAGCGGACAAGGAAAACTGTATTCCTTTTTGTCGATTTTTTTAGCGATTGTTTTAGGCTGAGGCGCCTTTGTTATAGCGGTCTCGCTTATTGATCCGCTAGTAGAGTTGGCATTTACTGAGATCAAGTCGAAACTATCCTCTTTTTTGGATGGGATAGAAGGAGTAAGCAGACCGAAGAAGTCATCGCTGTCGTCGAAAGTGAATTCGAGCGAATGAGAGATATCTTCATGAAAAAGGAAATCCGGATCCATCATCGTTTTGATTCAGATCCAAGGTATAAATTTATTTTAGACTCGTTTTACATTCCTGACAACAACAAAATTGTAGCGAATAGAAATTCAGATTTCGGAAAAATTATAGTAGCATTTAACAAATATGAAACTTTTTTCAGCAGTTAGCCTCTCAGAACCAGAAACCCCAACGGAACCTCAGAGCAGCTTACCTGCGTTGCGAGCTTGAATGAAAATATCAAGCAATTATCAGATAATATCTCAATAAAGTATTCTGATGAATCTCTGATTAAGATACGACAATTTACAAAATTTACTATGAGAAATTTTGAAAATGGCACAACGTTAATTTTAAAAATCCTACATATCACAAAACAAATTGAATATTAAGATTTCTAACTGAAAGAGAACGTGGACGATGGAGGTAGTGGATACTAACCTTACATAATCGTTTAAATTAAACCGTACCTATGCTAACATTTTTGATTCGTTCTTCTCAATAAATCAATTTCGTTCCTAGTGGTGTATTAGAACGTTTAAAATCAGTGTGAATTTATACTCAGGGTTATATGTGAAATTATAGTAGGAGTTTGCACTGGCATCGATTCTGTACTCTACGTCAGGCGACTCGTGCACAAGCTCTTCGGTAAAATGCTGAAAAACAAAAGGATTCAATGGATAAGGAGGTGGGATAAATCTAACCTTATCAAAATTTCTCAGATCTTTTTCATTCTCTATGTCTGGTTTAAAAGGAGGCTCAACCTCTTGTCGAGCAAGCTTTTCCCAATCAATTCCTTTGAAGAACTCTTGCTGCTTGATTTCACGAGCGTTTTGGAGTCTGCTTGCGGGCTAGGATAGATAAATCAGCTTATTATCTCTGTAATTGAATTACTTTAACGACAAGAAGACCATTGAGCAAAACACAAAGCTCCTTTGAAAAATGCGACTTCATTTCAATCGGTTTCTATTCAAAGCCGCTGGTTTCATGTTATTTCTCAGAACTGCCTTACCTCTAAAATGTTTGAAAACATCTCAACTTTATTCTTGGAATAAAACGGAGGAGCTCCCGACGCCATCTCATATATCAACGCACCAAGGCTCCACCAGTCGGCTGTACAGTCATGCCCCAAACTTTGCAGAATTTCTGGCGCGAGGTATTCTGGTGTACCGCAAAAAGTGTTGGTTTTAATCCCGCCTTAATTTTTCCATTAGCAAATGTCTCAATTGCTAAGTTTACTTGTAATGCCGACCTTAGACAGTCCGAAATCAGTCAATTTGATATGACCATTGGTATCCAATAGTATGTTCTCCGGTTTCAAATCCCTTCAACCCATCAACTACTACACTAATCAGCAAATTTACCGGTATATGATCCCCATCGAATGCAGATACTCGAGTGACAATACTAACTCTGCTGCATAAAACCTTGTCCTTTCTTCAGTGAACCTTCGAGCCCTTCTAAGGTGGAAAAATAGCTCTCCTAAACGTAAGAGTCTTTAGCAGCGGTTTTCGACGAAAGGAATATACCTCCTTGCATAAAATCCATTACAATGTACAATTTTTTGGCGTTTTGGAAAGCGTAATGCAATTGTACAACGAAAGGAGATTTCATCTTTTGAAGGATTTCTCTTTCTGCTTTCGTGTTAAACCGCTGGTTTCGTTTTTCGATCTCGTTTTTGTTGAGTACTTTCATCGCGTATAACTTTCCATTGTCAATCTTTTCAACTAGAATGACCTTGCCAAAAGAACCTTTGCCCAGAAGCTAAAAATAAACGAAAATCTGAGTTTTTCGAAAGAAGTAGATGCAAAAACCTTTAGAAAGCGGAAATCCTCGACGCTCACTTTCCTCTGAGCTGATTCAGAGTATTTGGTGATGATCTCCTTGCAGTTGGCGTTGAATTCGACGAGTTTTGTGTTGCTGCGTTGGAGGCTATTAACATCCCACTCTTCTTCATCACCGGAATTATGCATTGTTTCCGGGGTTAATGGGCTAGCCATTGGTTTCTTTTCTGGACCGTCATTCTCTAATTCTTTTTTATCCATACATTGAAAAACGTTTCCCATGGATACTGGTTCAATTTTACTTGAGTCCTTTTATCTGGATTTGAAAGAAAATTTTATTTGCGCTTATCAGAGATAGATATACACCTTTAGCTTGAGGTTATAATTAAAACAGCTGACATTTCGATTCAGCAATCACAAAAATGCCAGAATTCGTTAGGTAATCAAAATCAGGAAGATTTATCCCTGGCAGATAATATTTCGATCATTTGTAAAGAGGAAACGATTGGCTATTGAGAATTTTATTTGCATGTACTGTTCAACGTTTCAGCAATTAGAATTAAAAAAAAAAATGAGAAAAACTTGCTATCTCATTCGTTGAGAATTAAGCAATTACCAATGGCGAGGGGGTGATATCTCCTAAAATTTCAAGGGTAGCCTACTTATGTAATATTTCGCTAAAATACTGCATTGCAAAAAATTTTTCTAAGGCTTTTGGAAAGCATTTGTCGACTTGAAGGTTAATAATAAAAATCAGTTAAGATAAATCGCTTTATCAGCAGGAAGCTGCATTATAGCAGTATCAAGATTCTAAACAATAAAAAAACTGATATGTGTTGAGGATCAGCACAAATCGATTTGATATTTAAAAATTTGTTAACCGAAAAAAAAGTCTCATCGAAGGGATTTTTCAGTTGAAATTTAAATAATTTTTTCATTGATACACAGAGTTATGATCAAATTGAAGCAGAACACTAAACCGGGCAACAAGAAGAAAGCCCCTTCAGTTAAACCAGCCCATTCTGAAGCTCAACAGAAGAAAGAACCAAAGCCCCGTCCTGAATGGAACGATTCCTCCACCGATATGAACCAATATAAACTTTCGCAAGCTGAACTGGTAATCTTTCCAACCTTCCGCTAGATAAACTCATAACTCTCCCATAGATCCAGAGAAAAGTGTCTCTCATGTCCAAAAACCGAACCGAAGCTCGCGAGGCCTGGTTAAAAAGACAAGAAAAGCTTCAAAAAGGCGTCCTTGATGAAGATACGCTCTCAGTGCTCGAGACCTGCAGCAAAAAGCCTCCAGAGAAGAATCATAAAAACATCACTTATTTCATTAGAGCAGAGCAGTCTGAGTTAAGATCTGAGGCTAGCAAATGCGAAGTGAGCAATTCAACAATCTCATTGCCAGCAGTAAAAGAAGAAGACTGTGTGCTTATTAATAAAATCGATCGTGATTTGAAAGAAACGAGAGATTTTATTCAAAAATTTGACAAATTTAACCATGTCACAAAGACTGATGTCGATCCTGCAAAAATGCTCACTGTTCATCAGACCATCAAGGCAAAGAATTACGAAACAAACGCTGAACAAGTCGTCCGACGCTCAATGAGCAAAGATAAAAACGCCATGAAGAAATCTGGCGCGAAGAGCTCTGAAAACCAAAACTCAATCTCCATGAAACGCAGCGCAGAAAAGGCTCCTGAGACAAAGGAAGAAGACGATGAATTAGAGAATTCATTCGAAAAACTTAAGAAAATCGCAAACAAAGACGACGATATAGCATGCTACTTCTCATCGTTGAATAAGATAGAAGACACGATTAAGTTCTTAGAGCAAAATATCATTGGAGCTGAGCAAAAGCAAAAAGAGAACAAGAAAGAGGAACCTACGCTTAAGGACTCTTTGGGACAAAAAGAAAACGCTGTGACCAGAAAGCCGTTCGAGCCGATTGATATAAACAAATTCTTCGAGGGTAGCCCCGTGAGAAACGAGCCACCACGGTCTTCAGAGAAGAAGCCTGAGGCAGTAATGGGCTTGCTCAGCGATGGAAAGCCGCACTTTGACCTTGAGAATTTTGAACCAAGCGTTAAAGGAGGAAACGCCTTTGGTGCTGAGAATCACCCTGCTGCGGATAATTTCGACGACGAGCAGATCTCGTTCAGCTTGACGATGAGATCAGGCGACTTTGATCAGGAAAATGAAAACAGGAGACCTACTGAAAGAGATTCTGTCACAAGACCTTCAGTTCAGAATGAGCTTGGGTTGAGAACCGAAAATTATTTTAATTATCAAAACCCAAGAAATGAGTTTGAATCATTGACGTTTACAAAGGAGCAGCCGAAGATGACAAAACAACAAAACAGCTCGAAAATTTTCGAGGAGCCTGAGAATGAAAATAAAGAAAACGAGTTCTGTTATGACGAAAACGAAGAAATTGAGAGGATCAAGCAGATGCTTAAAGCCACTCAAGAAGATATTCAGAAAATGACATCAGTCGTTTTTGAATTCCCTGGTCAGACAGTAAAGCGGCCAACGAGTTTGTTTTCCGAAATGGAAGCTCCAGTTAATAAAGTGAACACTGTTCCTTACAGCGAACCATTAAGAGGGCTCGTGTCAATGCCATCACATAATACCTCCTATGCGAATACCTCCTATGCTGAATCTACCTTGGAGAGAAACCCTCTGAAGGGACCTAGTCTCACAGTCAAGCCAGAGGCATTGGCGAGTCTGCTTAGAAACGCTGAAAAAATGCCTTTGCAGGATGTAACCAATCAATATTCAGTCGTCGAAGAAGAAGAGGATGAAGAGGTTCCAAAACCAGTCACCATTCGCACCAAGCCAATTCCAATGGCTCATCCGAAAAACGAACGAAATAGTCTTAGTATTAGGGCGAATTTGCGATAAAATCTAAAAAGAACTGTTTAAAAAAAACTCAAACACTTGTAGGTTAATGCCTCTTTTGAATTGCTGTAATTTATGTTTTGAAACCCACGTATTTTTATTGCTTTGATTTATTCAAAAAAAGTTTGTCTCTTTTGCGTCACTTGTTCATCCAGTCCCAATGAACCGACTCACTTTTATTATAGAGATACCGGCAATTGGATATAGATCCTCATTGGTGTTTTTAAAAGGGATAGATAGTAATATTATATATCGAAAAGCATTTTTGGAAGCAATAAAATTTAAGTGCTACTCACTCTCTTTCTGATAAGTCTCACAGCATCTCTTCACACACTCAATGGAAGAAGAAAAATCAACAACCGCAAAGGCCATATCGACCGTAGACAAGGTGCTCATCGATCTCGTTCCGGGAGTACCAGCAGAATACTGGGAAGAAATCGAGTGCGATGAACTCAAAATAGCTGAAATGGAAATCTCGATGACCAAAGAAACCGATGTGAAGCCAGACCTCACGAAACCAAACATCGACTCGAATGGAAAAGCGATAAGCCTGCGTTATGTTAACAACGCGATCAAAGTTCTGCAATACCTGTTCAAGGATACTCAAATTGATGAACAAAACGACATTAAGAAAGATTTTTACGAGGGTGGGTTCAAGGTCTGGGAATGCACGCTTGATTTATTGCAATATTTAAATGAAACAATGCTTCCTTACGAACTGAAAGGAAAGAGCGTGATCGACATTGGATGTGGACACGGGCTGCTCGGCATCCAGGCTTTATTGCACGCGGCTGATAATGTCTACTTCCAAGATTTTAACGTGGAAGTCTTGAAATTTGCGGTCATCCCCAACATTTACATGAACGGACTCCTCGAGCTGCTTCCAAAAGCAAGATTCATCGCGGGAGATTGGTCATTGACGGCTGAGAAAATAAAGAATGGTGTTGATGACGTTGCGAGAGAAGGTACACCCAAAACCGGCAAATTTGACTTGGTCTTGATGAGCGAGGTGCTATACTGTAAAGAAAACTACGAGAAGCTCGCGCGATTGATCACCGAACTGCTTTCAGAAACCGGTGTTTGTTTAATATCAACGAAGTTGTACTATTTCGGCTGTACAGGAAGTCTACCAGAGTTCAAAGAGTACTTGAATGAAAATTGGCCAAAGCTTTCTTATAAGACCGTAAAGAAAATAACGAATAAGATGTCCAATAAAAGAGAGATTATTGCTATATCCCTTAAGGCTTTGTAAAGCGTGTTATCTGTAGTATTTTATAAAAAAGATTGGCCAATTTCTTCAAAAAAAATTCTGCAATAGAGTGCGCACACAAGGTATTTCCAAGAGTGAAAGAGAATCAATCAAAGCATTGGTTAGAGTATATTTTTCCCCCTCTCTCTGTATCTAAGCTAGTCTTTAGGCTGAAATTCTTGCTTAAGGCAGTAAAGACGATTTATTTGGTATTTGATTCAGTTATATTACCGATAAGAAACACTTGAACGGGAAACTTTGCTTTTTTTTCTTTGGAAATTTCTTGTTTTCTATAACAATTCCGCGGAATCTTCTGTCCTATACGAAAATTTTGCTCGAATAAAGAAAAAGCACGTGATATTGGTTTTTGGAATTTCGATTTTGATCCGTTTCAAATGATCGGTACCTTTAAATGATTAGCGTGGTAACAACTTATTTGCATTTCCTAAGTTAATTTCAGGATCCTCGGATCAAATTACATAAGAATCCTTTTTTTGTTTAGAAATCGCGTTTATTACAAATGGTTGAACCAGCAGTTATTACTAAAGAGGTAAGACGCTACCTCCCATTACCTGCAAGCTAATTGATTTACTATATAGGCTTTGGCTACCAAAAGAAAGCCATTCGAAGATCTTATGAAGAGAAGATTCTATTACGCTCCTTCATTCCATATTTACGGTGGTGTCGCTGGTCTTTACGACTACGGTCCAGCTGGTAAAGCTTAAATTCCTCAATTGATGCTTGAAACTGCGGTTAGGTTGCGCTGTAAAGAACAGTTTGGAGCAATTGTGGCGTGAGCATTTCATCATTGAAGACGATCTGTTGGAACTTTCCCTCACTAATTTGACTCCATATGAGGTGCTTAAAACCTCAGGTCACGTTGACAAATTTTCGGACTTCATGGTGAAGGATGTGAAATCAGGCGCTTGCTATCGTGCTGACAAAATCATCGAGGAAGTTCTTGAGAAGCAACTTGAGAAAGAGAAGGACAAAATGACTGAAGAACAGAGAAAAACCATGGCTGAAGCCATCGCTAAGGCCGGCAATTTCCACGCTGATGAAATTAACAAGTGCATTAAGCAGTTCAACATCAAAAACCCTGAAACCGGCAATGAATTCAGTGAGGCTTTCCCATTCAATTTGATGTTCGGCACTGAAATCGGTCCTACTGGTACCGTGAAAGGTTTCTTGAGACCTGAAACAGCGCAAGGTATCTTTGTTAACTTCAGAAAAATGCTCGAATACAGCGGTGGTCGTTTACCTTTCGGTGGTGCCACCATCGGTCTCGGTTTCAGAAACGAAATCGCCCCTAGATCTGGTCTCTTGAGAGTTAGAGAGTTCCAACTTGCTGAAATTGAATTCTTCGTTGACCCTGAAAACAAGAAGCACTCTAAATTCGCCAATTATAAAGATTTCAAGCTCCCACTCTTCTCAGCCGATATCCAAGAAGCCCAAGGCCAACCTCGAACTGACCTCACCATCGGTGAAGCCGTTGAGCAAAAGATCATCAACAATGAGACCCTCGCCTACTTCATCATCAGAACCTTCCTCTTCTTGAGAAGATGCGGTATTGAAGAATCCGGCATCCGATTCAGACAGCACTTGAAGACCGAAATGGCTCACTACGCCTCTGACTGCTGGGACGCAGAAGTCCTCACCTCTTACGGTTGGATTGAGTGCGTTGGTATTGCCGACAGAGCCTGCTTCGATCTCACCCAGCACGCCGTCGCTACCAAGCAAGAAATGGTCGCTGCAAGAAAATTCTCCAAGCCAACTCTCGTAAAAATCATCAAGACCAACTTGAACAAAGCCGCTATTGGCAAGAGCGAGTACAAGACCAGCTTCAAGGCCATTAATGACTACGTCGAGGGTTTGAGTGACGACAAGAAGAGAGAAATCCAAGAGAAGCTTACCAAGGACGGTGAATACGTCGCTGCGATTAACGAAAACCTCAACGTTAAATTCACCAAAGACATGCTCTCCTTCGAAGAGAAGGAACAGAACGTCATGGAGCAAAAATACACTCCTCATGTCATCGAACCAGCGTTCGGTCTGGGCAGAATCTTGTACTGCATCTTCGAGCACCGCTTCAGAATGAGAAACGAGAGAAGAACTTACCTCAGTCTCCCTGCTAAGCTCGCCCCATACAAGACTTCGATCTTGCCAGTTGTTGCCCACTCCGATTTCGCTCCTATCATTCATAAAATCAGTAAATTGACTCTATTGTTATGAGACTTAACGTTCTTTTAGCTACAAATTTGAAAAAATGCGGTATTTCTTCCAAGGTTGATGACAGTGGTACCAGTATTGGTAAGTGCTATTGTTGGAGGATTTTGGCTAACAGTTTTGTGAAATAGGTAAGAGATACTCAAGAACCGATGAGCTCGGTATTCCATTTGCGATCACGGTTGATAACCAAACTTTGACTGATCAGACCGTTACTCTTAGAGAGGTTGACACACTTCTTCAAGTCAGAATAAAGGTATGTTAGAATCAATTGGAATGGGTTTTGAGAGCAATTTATTTGATGAAAATAGGTTGATGAGGTTCACAATGTTGTCAGAGAAATCGTTGAAGGTGAACTTCAATGGAAGGATGTTATTGAGAAGTATCCAAAGTTCACTGTTAAGGAAGAAGATGAAGAAGATGATAAATAGATAAATAACGTGTAGAAGAAAATTAATTTGTTTTTGACTCAGGTTAGGACAATTTCGTATTGAAACAGTGAGTAAATGATTTTACATACAATGAAAACGTTGAGAAGTCAAAAATTGCTTGAATAACATGAAAATTTTACAGACAAACTTCAATAGCGTCTTTTTATATATCAGCCAGCTTGCACCAGAAGGAACTGTTGACTTATGATGAGAGATGGTAATGCCAAAGTATCAGAAACTAGAGTATTTTGTTTCTCATTAAGTTTGTTTTCGAAAAGTTTTAGGAGTCCTATCACGCTTTGACGTTCATTAAACCTTATCCGCTGTTAGTCGATTAGTTCGAGGCATCAACGAGCGAGAGATTGGAAACAACATTGCTCAATTTCAAAAGAGAGATACCCAGGAATACCAGTTCAAATATCTAAAATTTCCCTAATGGGTACATATGAAACTGCACTGGAGTACTTGTCGAGAAAATATTTAATAAATAGCCTTATAAGACTATTATAAATACAAAAAATTAACGACTTATAATAGAAATTTTTGCTTTTTGCTCTTTCCGCTAAGTTTTTCCAGGTAAAACATTAAAGATCAGACACACTGGGTATGTCCACGGGCTGCTATGATAATAATATGATATCGATCTGAAACTTGAGCATCAATCAGAGGGGCGTTTACAAACTCTGAATTCCCATGTTAACAATTACACTCAGAATTTTGGTGAAGACAAAGCTTCAATTTCTTCGTTTCGAACTGACTTTTTTAATGCAGCAGCTACGAAAAACATTCCAAATCTATTTTAAAAGTCTACTTATTTTCGCGCTAAATTAAATTATATTCAAGTTTTCAATTTTTGCATACCTGCTATCTTCATGCCACCTAAAAAATCTACACCAGCCGAATCTAAAGGCAAAGCTAACAAAAAAGATTCTGCAAGCAGAAAACGAAAGCAAAAGGCAGAAAGCTCTGACGATTCCGAGGAAGAATTCAAAATCAATGCAGCCTCCGATGATGAAGATTTCGAAGAGGAAAAACGCTTGCGACAAAAGCTCTCTTCTTCTAAGTACGACGACGGCAGCGATTTTGAACCTGATGATGAATCCGACGAAGATTTCTCTACCTCAAAGAAGAAATCAGCCAAAAAGCCTCGAAAAAACGGTGATAAAGACACCAGCAAAAAGAAGCCCGAAAAGAACACGAAAGAAACCAAAACCATAACAATAAAGAAAGCTAAAGCGAGTTCAAAGACCTCTAAGGGATTCGGAGGCATCGTAGTACGAGGGAACGCTAACACGTCGAAAAATGATGGGTCAACGAACAATTTGCTCGATCAGCCCGCCGATTTCGACTTTGCCTCTCAAGTACTCACAGAAGAAGACGCTTATATCCCTCCTTGGGCGAAGGAGCCACTGATAAGAGACGCAAATAAGCGATATTCAACTGATCCTAATTACGACCCATCGACTTTATATATCCCTGAGGACGAGTTCCAGAAGATGACGCCGGTCATGCAGCAATACTGGAGAATCAAGCGAAAAAATTTCAACAAGCTCGTTGCGATGAAGGTCTGGAAGTTCTACTATTTCTACTATCAGGACGCCATTATCGTCCATAAAATATGCGATATGAAGCTCACTCTCTCCACAATTTGGAAAACTTTTACGTTTTTCCATGAAAGCTGCATGTCCCGTTTCGCGCCTAAGCTGTTGGAGCAAGGACATCAGATAGTTGTAGTTGAGCAGATGGAAGAGACTACTTCAAGCCAGAAAGATATCGTACGTAGAGAGATTTGCCAGATACTCACAAGAGGGACGGCGGTCGACCATAACCCAACTGATTACTCCTCGCGGTTTTTGCTGGCGATATTTGAGGATCACCTGCGATTCGGAGTTTTGTTTGTTGATACAACGACGCATGAGTTCTATATAGGAGAGTTCAATGACGATGAGACTAGATCGAATCTCAGAACTGCAGTGCTAAGGCTGAAACCAGTCGAAGTGCTTTATATGAAAGGATATTTGAAGTCTGATACAGCGAATCTTTTGAAATTCCTGCCAGAAAAGCCCACGATGACTGGCACAAGAGAAACGAAACCGACGTCGATGAGCGAGCTCTTCTCTAAACTGAAGCATTATTTCAAGCCGAAGGGCGAGATGAGCGAGGAAGACGCTCGGCTGCCTGAGTTGCTCAGAACGATGAAGGAAACGCTGGAAAATGCACCAAATCCAAAAACCAGCACGCAAAGTTCGCAGGAAGTCGATGAGTTGGTAAGAGACTGGCAAAAGCCGTTCTTCTTTGCGTTTCAGGCGGTTGCCATGGCGATGAACTATCTTAAAGCGCTTTTACTCGACGAAACGGTGTTTAGCATGGGTCAATTTATTAACTTTGATATCAACCTGCAGAAGCAAAGCACGCTGTTTATGGATGCTCAAGCGCTTCAGAACTTGGAAATCTTAGAGGTGAATTATCTGAATTCCGTTTCTGAGCAGAATACATTGCTGAGCTATATGGACCACACAAGGACGCAGTTCGGGAAGCGAATGTTCAGACGGTGGCTGACCTCTCCTCTGATGGATGTAGATTCGATCATTGAGCGACAAAACGCGGTCGCAGATTTGATAGCCAATAATGATATTGCGGACTACTTCCACGAGAAGCTCGGAAGACTGCCTGACCTCGAGCGAATGATCAGCAAGATCTATAACCTCAGCAACAAGCAGAGAATGTCGGCCGTTTATTTCGAAGATTTTGCGAAAAATCGGCTGAAGGACTTCTTGGATTTCCTCAAGGAGCTCAAAACGGTGGAGAGTCTGATCAGTTATTTCAACGATTATGTCGACAGGTTCAAGAGTAAGAGGTTGAAGCAGCTCGTGACGTTTAAAGACATTGATATTAATTCATACCAAAAGAGAAAACTCAAGAAATCTTCTCCATCCGAGCCTCCACAAATGGGTATCTTCCCGAGGATCAACGATATTGTATCTGACCTCGAAAACATGGTTGAGTACCGAGAAGGCGTCCCGATCCCTGCTCCTGGTATCAGCAAAGAGAACGACGTCATTATGGCTCAAATAAAAAAATTGAAGGAGAATTTGAGCGCGCATCTCGACGAGCAACGAAAGCGGTTCAAAGAGAAAAATATCAATTTCGTTCACAGCAAGCATAGATACGAGCTCGAAATTCCTGAAGAAACGCTAGAGACTCAGAAGCGGCCGTCAGATTTCACGATTACCTCAAAACGAAAAGGCTTCTTGAGGTTCCATAATCATTTCATCGAGGACCAAGTGTCCAAACTCTACGAATACGAAATGGAGTTTCAAAAAGTGCTTATCCCATTCATAGTGGAATATTTTAGGAAGTTTTATGACCGACACTCCCTTTGGAACCAAGTGCTGGTCTGTTTGGGGGAGCTGGACTGCCTCTGTTCCCTAGCGAAACTCGCACAAAAGATGAAAAATTGCTGTCGACCAGTCTTTAGAAAGAGCGATGAGCCTATCTTTGAATTGAAGGATATGATTCACCCTTGCGTTGCGAAGAGCGGAGTCAATTTCGTGCCTAACGACGTGGTATTTGAGAAAGAAAAAAGCATTTTCTTGGTAACAGGGCCGAATATGGGCGGTAAATCCACTCTACTTCGCATGAGCTGTATTGCTGTCATAATGGCGCAGGTCGGGTCCTGGGTGCCGGCCTCTAGCTTCGAATTGACGCCAGTTGATCGTATTTTCACAAGAATTGGTGCTGCGGATAGGATTTTAGAGGGTAAAAGTACCTTTTTCGTCGAGATGGAGGAAACGCTCAATATCGTCAGGGACGCCACAAAGAACTCGTTAGTCATTATCGATGAACTAGGACGAGGAACGTCGACTTACGATGGTGTGGCGATCGCCCACGCGGTTTTGAAATATCTAGCAGAAGATATAAAATGTTTCGTGCTTTTCGCAACCCACTACCATCTGCTCTTAGAGGAATTTGCACTATATTCGAACGTCGCGTGCTATCATATGGCCTGTGAGTTTGACAAAGAGAAAGAAGAGGTGAAATTCCTTTATAAATTTATAAAAGGAAACGCGTTAAGTTTTGGAATAAACGTTGCGAAGATGGCTGGATTGCCGATCGAGTGTGTGATGTTAGCGAAGGAGAAAGCGGAGTTGATGATTAGAGAGAAGAAGAACATCTTCTCAGCGAAGAATATCACAAACAAATTCAATAACATTATGTCTGTGCTGGCGAACGCCGAGCAAAACGAGTTTGAAGACACTGAGAAAGAAATTGATAGTTTGATGAAGGCTTTGACTAGCTAGATTGCAGAGTAACTCGCCTTGAAATTTCATTTATTTTTCGTTATTCTTCTCACTTTTTACAACGACTGTGAGTAAATCTATGAAATTTTCAACACCCTAAGCTTGCTGACTTCGTTAACCATATATCAATTTGTTGTTTTTTCCTCTTGGGGCATTTGGAGAAACCATTTTCAGAGTAATAATCAAAATTTTTCTGTGTACATTTATGTAGCATGAATTCATATGAATCTATGGTCGTTTAGTTGGTTGAGTTATGTTGGACAAAAACAACTATCGCAAAGCTGCTTTTGTTCTGTAGGTTGAGTTAAAATTGTAGAGAAATACAACGAATTGGCGAGAGGAATTCTCATTTTACAATTTCATAGACGGTATTCAGTAGTACCAGCAATAAATATTCAAATTAATCTTACATCTATCGATTGGCTGATTTAATCGTCTCCAGATTATTGAGAATATACGAAATCTCCTTCCTGAATTGAGCTATCTCGCGATTCTTGTTCTCAAGCAGCGCCTTGTAATAGTTAATCTCTCTTTCATATTCATTTCTCAGGTTCAAAACATCTTCTTCTCTGATACCACCCGAGGAGTCCTTGAAGAAAATATTCTTAAACGCATTCTTCACCTCCAGCTCGTTCTGCCTGTAATTCTTCTCCAGGATATCCAATTTCTTCTCTAACGTCGCAAAATCTAAGGCACGAGGATTCTTTGGTGTATGTTGCACGATATGCTCAAGCGCGAGCTTCTCCTCGCGGACTTTCGCAAATTCTTTTTTGAGTCTCTCGAGCTGCAGCTTCAACTCGCCGATTTCCTTATCCTTATTTACTTCAGGCTTAGCAGCACCGGAGTCCTCACCCATGAAGTTATTCACGAGAGCGTTATTCTCTTTATTCACGTTAGAAGGAGCTTCTTCAAGAGGGATGGAGGTTTTGATTCGGCACCAAGCGTAGTCGTTGATTTCATTGGTGAGGTCATCGAGTTTAGCCTTCAGCTCGGTGAACTTCTCTCTTCCTTCAGTCTTGATGATCTTCTCGAGCGCTTTCAACCCATCGTTGATGGTAGGGTCGTCGATGTTACCTGCAGTGCGATACACTCTAAGCATCTTATCATTAAAAACGTTCAATTCCTTTAGCACAGCCGAATCAACGCCGAGATTTTGAAGCATTTTGGTTTTCATGTCTCTGAAATCAGACATAAACGCCACCAAATAGCTCTTTGGAAGTCTTAAGAGGTTATTAGCGATATTTTGCTTCTCTTGGGACGTCAGTCCAGACACTGTAGCCGTCGGGATTACACCGGTCGCGCTGAATTCGATCTGCTGTGGCTCTTCAGTCTGAGTCTGAGTTTTTGGCTTAGCGGTTCCAGGTCGCTCTTTGGGTCCTGCTCCCACGGTCCTAGTCGCTCCTTTCACGTCCTTTGCCTTTTTGAGGTAGTAAGACTTAGCGTCTTCGATTTCCTTCTCGAGATCCTTGATTCTCCTCTTTAGAATCACAGGATCGTCGTCAGAGCTTCCCTTAACAGGTTTACCTGTGGTAAGCTTTTGCTCGTAATTGAGCTTCATTCTGTCAAACTGCACTCGCAGATCACTGAGCTTTGTCTCGTATTCAGCTTCCTTATCGCTCTTTTGCTTTTCGAGAACCTTTACTTTCTCTTTCAATTCTTTTACCAACTGGCTTTCCTCTTTCTCCTTCGCCTGCTTATCGTATGCAGTTGGATTACGCTTCTTCAGCGATTCTTCCAGTTCGACAATCTGCTGCTCAAGTTGTTTGATCCTGCGCTTATCACTGTCCATCAGGCGAGTGAAATGTCGAGTCTTGGAATCTAGATTTGTCGTTGGGTCGTTCAGAATCTTCGTTATATCCTCTTGAAGATTCTTGATAACCTCATCTTTCTCTCTCAACGCGTCCTCTTTCTCAACGATCGATCCTTGATTTTGAATGTACCAGTTCAGCTTTGCTCTGAGATCCTTAATCTCAGTCTCGTACTTCAGCTTGGCCTCCTCTGCCTCGCGTTGGAGCTTCTTATACGCCTCGTTATCCCTCTTTATCTCTTGCATGTCGACTCCGCCCAACTTCGCTTCAAGGTCCAACGCCCTCTTCCTGAGTCTATCGATCTCATGCTTCAGATTGATCTCATTATCCTGGTAAATCTTTTGTTTCAGGTGAATTTCATCCTGAAGTTTCAAGATTTTCGCCTGAGCTTCCTTCAACTCGTTTTTATTTATCAAATTCTCTTTGCCGATGAACTTGCTCGCCTCGACGCTCAGCTCTTTATCTGTGAGGATATAATTTCCACTATCATGTGCCAGGCGAGTTTGGATCTCATTCACTTTCTTATTCTGATCGTAAAGTCTCTCGTTCAGCTCCTCGATTTGCTTCTTTTGAGCCTTGTTCTCGTCAAGAAGCCTTTGAATCTCCTTTTCATAGCCTTGAATAAGGAATTCTTGCATATCGATCTTCGAACCGCCTTTCTCCGGAGAAGCTTGAACACCCTTTCCTCCCTTCACGCTCTGTGACCGTTTTCCTCCAGCAGCAGCCGTTGTTTTGGTCTCATAATGAGAATCTCTTGGCTCGTCTTTATTTTCAGAAACGCCCTTGTCTTTTGCTCGCAGCTTAAGCTCTAAGTCCATTATCTCCTGCTTCAATCTCCTGACTTCATCGTCGTTATTGACCTTTTGTCGATAGTTTGACTTGAATTCGTTCACTTCGTCTTGGAGCTGTTGAATCAATTTGTCCTTATCGTCATTGGTTATTTTCAAAACCTCGATTTGCTGTAAATAAAGCTCCTTGTCTCTCTCAAGTTCCGTTCGCATCAACGAAACCGCTCGAGTCTCAGCAGTTTTGTCAAAGAATTCCTTTCTTTCTCTCAAAAGCCGATTCTTTTCATCCATTTCGGTCTGCATGATTTTCTTCTCCGCCTCGTACTCTTTCATCTTTACCTCCATCAGATCGATTTGCTTCAGCAGCTCTTCTACCTCGACTTGATAGGTCGCGTTCTTTTGCTTCAACTCCTTACCTTCGGCCCTCACGGTCTCCATTTCCTTCGTCCAAGATTCGATTCTCGCTTGCATTTTGAGGTACTCGATCTCCTTTTCCTGGAACAGTTTCTTCAGATTTTCATGCGCTTCGGTTTCAACTTGCAATTTCGCTTCGAGTTTAAGGCGTTCTCTGCGCTCTTCCCCAAGAGCTCCTTCAATAGCGTAATTCTTCAGATCTGAAATCTGTCCTTGAGCTTTTGTTACCGTTGCTGAAGTGACTGTTTTGGGCACTCCAAATGACAAAGCAGAAGTTAATTGCGGTCCTGCAGAGACTGAGGAGGTCTTTTGAACAGGTTGAAAGGCCTGTGAATCCTTTTTCGCCGAGAGCATTTGACTGTTGTCCTCGCTCCTGTTAAAATCTGCTCGAGAGGCGCTCTGTTCAAAGTCATCAGGATAGGAACTCTCGAAATCACGAGACTCCTTCATGTCTTTCTTTTGGTCTATTTAGCAACAGATTAATGGACTATTATGTGAGGGAAATTTACCTTTCGCATTTGTTTCGGCAGGTTTGTATGCGTTCTTGATCGCTGCTTCATCGACGCTCTGACTCTCAGCGAGTTTATTTGTCATCAAAGCCGTGTCATACACTTCTTGCTTGGGAAGTTCGACTTTATCAAGGTCGATTTCTTCATCAACGCTGTCTCGATATTCTGAGTTTCTCTGCCTATAACTTTCATCGGTTTTGCGGTTTGTGCGCGATTCGCTCTCCTCGTACTCTTCAGCGATCTTACTCTTGGAGTCACTGCCCTTTTTCTTTTCATCTAGCATTTTTTTCACCTCGCTGTAATCGAACGTTGACCCGCTGCCTGGCTTCTTGTCTTCCTTTTTGGTCACCTTGCTGTTCACCAATTCGACATCGTCGAGAGTCTTAATGGGCTTGTTTTTAGAGTCGCTCTTATCATCGTCATCGTCTTCTTCTTGTAACCCGGTTGCCTGAGCAAAATCGAGGGATATCGGTCCGTCTTTTTTTCCAGCTTTTTTGGTATCCTTGCCAGCCTTTTTTTCTTCTTTGAGTTTCTTTTGCATCTCTTTTCTCTTTTTTACATTGCCGATATCCAACTCGAACCCAGCGCTCGGTTTCTCATCGAAGTCGGGACCGCGCTCTAATTCCTCGTCAAATTCATCATCATCATAAGCGTCATCGTCATCGTCGTCATACTCGTCCATTCCTCTGCCATAGCTAGGCGCACCGAGGTTCGAGTACCCGGTCTTGCCATATCCACTACCGTAGCCTGATCCACCATAACCTGAACCTGTGTAGCCGGACCCTCCAGTGTATCCACCTCCACCACTGTATCCGCCGCCAGTGTATCCACCTCCACCACTGTATCCGCCTCCAGCGTACCCGCTGCCTGACGCGTATCCTCCTCCACTACCGTAGGTGGCCGCACTCTTTTTTTCTTGAGCCGTGTATCCTCCACCATACCCACTTCCAGCGCCATATCCGCTGCCAGCTCCATACCCACTGCCTGCTCCGTATCCACTGCCGTATCCTCCGCCAGCGCCGTATCCTCCACCGCTAGTTCCATACCCTCCGCCTGTTCCGTACCCTCCACCTGATCCATAACCACCACCAGCAGTGCCATAGCCGCCACCCGTACCATAACCGGTAGTTTTACCACCATATGTTGTTTGACTTTTGCTCCCACCAGCTCCGAAGCCAGTGCTTTTTGCGTATGGATTAGCTGACTGCGTTTTGCTTTTAATTCCTAAGACTTCATCCTCATCATCTGAGTCTTTTGCTTTCAGAAAATTGTTGAAGCCTTGGGATTCGGTGAATTCTTCGCTAGAGCTGAAGTTATAGTTTTGTCCTGCCATTTGGTTTTAGTCTCTGATTTTTCTCCCTGAGTTATATTGCGTTTTCTGAACTTAGAATTGTTAGAAAAACAATGTATTCAATATTTAATTTTATGTTTGATATAGTTATTAATTCGTTAGATTGATTCAAACTATCGAAAAGAAACAATTTCTGTGGAGTTCATTTTCGCAAACAACTTGAACAACAGATAAAACAATAGCCACGGATCATGAAGTTTTTGTGTTTTTAACCAAGTTACTGAGTTTAGAATGTGTTTCGAGAAGTCAAATAACTTATGATTAGTTGGTCTAACTGCGATAGGGTTAGCTATGCTCCTTTCTCATTGTGAAAATGCTTGGAAATCTGGCTTGAATCAGCGAAAAAAATTAGGGATTGAGCATATTTATTTTCTTGTCTCTTACAGCAATTTACATACAAGGTGCATCACAAGGAAAAGTTGACTTGTCTGGAATAACATTTGATTTGTCTTCAACTAACAAATTGAGCTGTCTTCATATTGAGATGTCATTTGAACTGCTACTGAAACTGGGGAAAGTGTTTGATAATCTCATATAGCTGCTACCAATAGACTTTCAATGAATTAATTGAAAAAGCTTACTCTCAGTCCTCATAGGAAGAGGGGTACAAAAACATTGAGCTATGGCTCTCGACTTCCAATTATCTCAAAATTCTTTACGTAAGCAGAGCAAGGAGCGATTGCAAATGGTTTAAAAGAATTTTCGTTCAAAAGCTAATTTGTGCTCTTAACTCATCTGAAAGATTATTTAAATTTTGCATCAAATTCTGAATAAATTCTACTGCAATGGTCACCAAAGCCTCCAAGGACAAAAAATCAGAGTTAGACAGCAAATTAGGGGGTGGAAAGACTAATCCTAGTTTATCTTCAACCACAACTTCAGCGAAAACCAACGGAGCTAACGAGGAAAATAAAGAAACAATCAAAGAAGTCAAACCACTATCGAAAGAAACAAGTAAAGACTCAAATGACATCGGGGTTGCCAAGTGGGAAGAAATCCGATCAAAATGGACAAAGGTATCTCTCAGATTCATGCTAAATGAGCTAATTTTCTATGATTCGTTAGAGAGTTGGAGATAAAAAAGCTTTTTCAATCGCAAAGCCGGCAACTGAAACAGGCCGCAATATGATCGCTGACATTATTAGAAGTACTAAGGCGCCGTATGATAAATTTCCTCACCCTATCTCATTATCGGAATTGGTCGATATCTGCGTCGAAGTTTGGGAAGGGGACAGCGATGATGACTAACCAATTTTTCTTTTGATGAAATTATCGTTTTCTGTTTCTAATTGCAGCAGTGCAAGCTATTTTTTCATGGAGTGGATAATATTATCATTGCGATAATTTTAAAGCAGAGTACCCCTTTGTGTTTTTTTTGAAGATGGATATGTACACATCGGTCTTGTATTTGCTAATCTAACTAAGCCCGTCTTTCCAAATTGCTGATTTATGTCATTTTGGGCATTTGAATTCTCAATAGATCTTCTGTTCAAATGCATTATTATTCACTGGAGTCCCAGCGGATGAGCGAGATTAGCTGTTATCATCACATTTGAACTTTTTAAGAATTCTTCAATGCGTTGCCTGAGTATACTCTTCAGATGCATTAAGCCACTAATATAGATTAATACAGACATATTATACTTTATCTTTAACAAAATATCTAAAATCATTCAATTCATTTGTAAGAATCCAGCTCTCAACGGTCCTTTTCAATTCATGTGAACTGACAAGATCATCAGAAATACATCCATTTTGTTCATTCTGGATATGATCTATCCCCCACATTAACTGAGAAAGTAAGATTTCCCGAGAAACACATTGATATACATCGCAATTCCTATGAGGATACCTCAATTTCCCATTTCTCAATATCTAAGGGAATGAATACCATTTTTTGTCAGATTTTACTACTTTTCGGGCATTCCAGGTGTGCAGCATTTGTTTTGGAACCAACTAACAATTTTAATTAAACAATAAAGATAGAATCAGAGAAAGATGGGCGACAATCCAATCGCACAAGACGACGCGGCGGCACTTAAGAACTTGCAATGGGATAAGCAAAAGTTCTTCCCAAGCCAGTTCAGAGTCTTTGGTGACTACAGCTTTGTCCCAGTTCAGGAAGACAGAAAGGAAGAAATCAAAAAAGCCATTCAAAACATCAACGACATCGCCAGACCAACTTTCAGCGCTTTGAGATATAAATCCAACAAACAAGAGCTTCAGGAGAAAATTTGGAGAAAACTTGATGCCTGGACCATGGAATTCAACTTCTGCGTCACAAACAGCAGAAATACCAGAGATACAAACTACTGCGCTGATAAGTACGTTTCTCAATTGAAGAACGATGCTGTCGAATACGTCAAAAATGTTCTCAAAGAATACTAAAGGGCCAGCAAGAGCAAAAACGAAGCAGTATTCACAGTTGATTATTGTTTGATCTTCGATCTGTGGTTGCTTGTTGCTTCTTTATCGTATTTGTAATCAACGTAGTGGAAAAGTAAGTCGTTTTGCTTGAATTGAGAAACCGGTTCATTGTTTTTCATTTGAACTTTCCAACATAATAAAAAAATAAGAGATAGTGATAAAGGTTAGTGCCATGTTCATATTGGAACTGCAGGCAGTTAAATGGTATCAATGTTTGAAAGGATATGGAATACCAAGTCGAGAAATCGTATCTCAATTCATTGAGGTTCGAGGAAGAAATATCTGTTAGGAGAAGATACGGTTGGTGTTTTGTATAGAACAATTTATGAGTAGAAAGTAGCATTTCACAATAGCCTGCCCACTTAAGGCCAAAGCCAATCATCTAAAAGGATTCGTTTGCATAGCATAAGTTTTGTGGTTATCAGTGAATCGAATTTCCTTAAATTTCTAATCAGACTGGAAATTTAAGGAGAGAAATCGTGGATGATAGTAATCGTTAGAAGAAAAATAAGAAAAATAGATTCCTCATCAACGTATCGTATCCGTGCTTTCTTAGCACTCATGCTTTTCATTCCACACAATAATAGGGTTGAAGAATGCCAAACTATTTCCATTAGAAAAAACCAATTGATTCAAAATATTTATGATTTGGAGGACAGAATTTAGTTGCAAAACACAGAAGCAGCCGCTCTTGTTTTGGACATGACAAGGACAATTTCTCATATTAAAGCTAACTCATAAGAAAAATTGGTTATCATGAAACAATTGTAAGTTTTGCATTCGTCGGTCTAAACAGCCTAAAAATTATTAGATATTTCCCCAATCCACAACGTGGTGCCTACTGAATGCTCTTCGAAGAACGGTCAGAATAAAGAGACACCAGACTTCGTGGAAGAGCTGACCTCACAGAACAGTAAAGACTTATTTCTCGCCTTAGCAGTGCTAAGGCTTGGAATGTCTCAGGAAAAAGCCACTAAAGTTTGGAGTACTTTTGCGATAGCTTTTCCAGCCATGGTTTCTGCTATCAGGGTTTTGGATATGCAGAAGGTCACGCTGATGTTTGGAGCTTCGACAGTGCCTTTAGCAACTAACAAGTTCTTCGAATTTCTAGAGAAAGGCATACTCTATCTAAATATTAAAAACACCCTCAGTGCTGAGGAGAGAAAAAAGAATGAATTGGCATTAATGTCACAATTTGCCTCAGTAGGAGTAGGAACCTTCCTTGATGGCGTAGTTGGAAATTGTGCGAAAATGACGCCACTCGGAATAGTTGCAAGCATCGCTACTACTGGATATCTAATTGGAGACACCCTTTATTCGTGGATGATTGATGACTCTATGAAAATTCTAAAGCAAGTAATTGAGGAGGATTTAAAGCAAGCTCCGGTTCTCACTGATGTAGATGACGTATTGAAGGAGATTGAAACTTTGGAAAAAAAATTAAATTCGAAAGTGATGCTCAAGTGTTAAGGATGAATTGATTTGACCTCTAGTGCTATTATTAGTAATCTCATTAAATAATTT
>ENA-UOTX01000668-UOTX01000668.1-compost-metagenome-genome-assembly--contig:-NODE-668-length-33804-cov-7.679782_pt1 | contig 33804 bp, 30 predicted proteins | sample MGYA00238143_ERZ746982 | MGnify/ENA primary metagenome ERZ746982 (study PRJEB28758, sample SAMN06268862) | compost metagenome | isolation source: single cell | place: USA: California, Emeryville, Joint... | reverse complement strand
TTGGAGATTCTTGAGATTGCTTTTTTATTTAATATTTTCTGAAGAGATTCAAAAATTTAATTTGATTATATGGATATTTATTACTGTATAGAATCATTAAAATTACCGTTTTACTTGTTATTAAGGCTGGTGTCCTTGAAATTGAGAACTTTCTTACCGAAAAATCAGTTTAGTGGCTGGCCTTACTAGCAGTGACATAACCCATTGCATTCTGTATTCGCGCAATAAAAAGAGGGAAATTAGACCATCTGCATCAATAAATTTCGATTCGTAAGTAGTTATGGATTCGAACTTCGCTAAAAATCTCACACTTCACAATAACTGCCATTGGAACAGAGATCTAGGTTAAACTCATTGGAAAGCCTATTGTAAGTAATGCCTGGATGTATTAGATACAACTATCTTCCATTGTATTCTACAATGAGTATAGATGTCTATCCATAAATTGATATGAAAGTAGATGTATTAAGCAAATTAGAACCTTGCAGCTGCCTATCATCCATATGATCACCTCTTAGTTCTCTTCATGAACTAAATTCGTATTTTAAGTAGAAATTCATTATTAGTAGATTCAAGTGTATTTTTTATTTTATCTATTGGCCTGAATATCTTCAGTTTTGCTTGCCTCACATTGGATAATCACGTGACTTCATAAGATGTAGACATGATAATTCAAATTAATATGAAAAAGCCAATAATTATCAAGAATTAAAAGCCAATGAAAATATCAACGACATAATATTTCAATTGGTCAGCCATCGCCAAAATTTTATGTGGCTCATGCATGACATGCATGACACATCTCATTATTATTGTATTTTGCCTATTTGACTCCACCCATATTTTATAATTTGGTGAACTGAAGAGAATGTTCTAAGTTTTGATGACAGAAACACTAACCTGTTTCTAATATTATTGTTTTAGGAATTCTCTTTAAAATGCCTCTTTTCAAAATCATTTCTTTTCACTAAACCCTGAATGAAAATTCCTCCTTTATGCATGATGATTCCGATTTAAGAACGGATGGGTCAATGACCTATTTTACTCTCATGCATTCATTGACATATCTTAGGATGAGGTTGACTTCAGCCAGAATGACAGATGAACTATTTAACCTGTTGTTGCTTATCTCCATAAATTCAACAGAGGTAGCTATCAACGACCCAAGAAACATGGTGTAACCCATTATTTGACGAAGTCTTAAAAATTAGATTCTTCTAACTAAGCTATCTTCCACTAGAAAGTTTCCATTCTTTGGTCTAAGCCAGCAACCTAACCGTTTAGTCCGTTGGAATTTTCCAAATTAAGGCGTAATTCTACTATTTGATATTGTAATCAACTGTTGATGAATCTTATCATTATTTTAAGGACCTTCATTCAGTAAAATGTATTGATATATAATATATCGATTATTGCAATGGATTAAGACAATAGAAAATAGATAATATCATCAGACATCTAGTGCAAATTCAAGCTTTCAATCAATGACCAAATTTCTCATTATCGTCATTATAGCAACCTTCGCTTCTAACATAGCCGCACGAAATACTTGCCTGGATCTATGCGGAGCAGGCTGCTTCGTCGATTCGGTTAGCGAGCGCTGCATGGCTTGTCCTTCAGGTTGTATTAGCTGCAAAGATCCAGATACTTGCATCACTTGCTTACCTGGCTACTATCTAAACGATAAGAAGAATTGCGTCAGCTGTAATGTTACAGGCTGCGCGAATTGCACTGGTAACGGTGTATGCACAGAATGCCAAAGCGGCTACTTCTTAGAAAACAGTTCTAGTTGCCAGTTCTGCGGCACTCTCTGCAAGACTTGCGCAAGCTCTTCCCATTGTGAAACCTGCAGATCTGATCTCTTCTATGGCGTCTATCGATCAAATAGGACTGGTGACTGCAAGTATTGCCCTGAAGGATGCAGCTCCTGCAAATCTTCTGGAGTATGTACCGCATGTGCTAAAGGATATGTGCTAAGCGACTTCCAATGCGTCTCATGCTCAGTGATCGATCCAGATTGTGTCTCCTGTGATGAAAGCCTTACCCAGTGCAATGAGTGTGGTGCCGGGCGTTATCTACTGAATAATACATGCTTGGAATGCAGTTCAGGGTGCGAGAATTGCACTGACGATTCTACTTGCAATAAATGCTCTGAAGGATACTATTTGAACGCAAATGACGGATGCAGCCCTTGCATGGCAAACTGTAAATTGTGTAAGAACTCCCTGACTTGCGCTCAATGTGAGGATGGCTATGGATATGATTCTGACGAAGGGAGATGCGTAGCTTGCAAGCTAGATTGTGAAGTGGGCAGACCACCTGCCTCTCCAGCCTCCTTTTCTGTGCATACTCGAACAAAGATGGATATAGTGGCTGACACAACAGTCAAAGCGATTAGTAAGGATGAGATAATCAAAAGTCATATTGGAATGGGTAGTAATAATGCGACTCAAATTGTTATGAATATAAAAGGCCTGGGAGTGTGAGAGAACCTTTGAAGTTACAACCTAAATGAACTACTGATGTGTCGAAAGAATTAAAACTAATATAAGGGATTAATTATTAATAGAACTATACTTGCATATTTTGATAGTTTGACTAATGAATCAATTAATTAATGAAAAGTATTTCCAATACATTATTTTCTTAGAGCTTTTAACATATTCGGGAGCTGCTAAACATCGATCAATAGCTGATATTTGAATCAGGGTGTTATTCGGTATTACTTCTATGATATAATTTGAATGTTGCGGTAGTTTAATGACTGCTTATTATTACAGGCAAAAAATTGCATAATACATATGACTGACCATAATTTGGTATTGATCAAGAACTACTCAAACTCGCTTCAATTTAAAAAGAATATCCACTCTAAAACAAATAAATCTATCTCCTGTAAATTCACAGCAATGGCAAATTCTTCAATTTATTTATTGGAATCTTATAATCGTTAGGCCTTTCCTTAGAAATAAGACTTAACCATCTCAAAATAATTCTCAGAAAAGGTTTTTAGTCTTCCTCTTACTGGATCCTGTAGTAACTAACTCCTTTAGCAGAAGTATAAACTTCTTTATTGTCAAATGGGTCAGTTATGTGAACCATCTAAAAAATAGATGACACATTATATAAGGAATAATGGCTATCCCGGAAATTTAGTACATTCGTGCTACTCCACAACTTAAGAATTCTTTAGCCTATTCTAAAATCCATAACTGATTTATTGCTACTAGTTTCACGTGAGTATGTTATCAAGGAATACTATTCAATAAATAGCAATCTCCATTATGCTCTTGCGAATAATTGCTCGCATTTCTCAAACAAATAATGTTATGGAGACATAACACAGCAAATTGCGATTCACACTGCTATCAGAATGTGAACTGATTGATTATCTAAGAACTATCAAATTAAACGTATCTTTTTTTTTAGTTTTATATTTTATCAATTCAAATTCTTGAAAAACGAACGATCTCAAAGAAAAGTTTCCATCACAAGCAATCCTTCAATTTGCACCTGACTTACTGATGTTGACTTTTTTTATTGGTTTGCCTTCATCTGCTTCAAATTCGGAATCGATAGTATTTGAGAGGAGTGCAATTGCACGGTCCGCATGGTTATCATTTGCTCTTGATCCTGCTTTAGAGTCGCGTGAGTTTCGAATTAAGTCCTTGATTCTCATGAATCCAGAAGCTAAGCACAAAATGACCCATAATAATATAAGAATTTTAGCCATTTTCTCGTTCTGTCAAGCTTCTCAGTATTGTTTTTATTCCTTGGAATTTGTGAATAAATATTGTATCTCACAACCCAGATGACGATCAAAAGTGATTACTGTATGGAATTATTAAAGATATTTCATTGCTGGCATGCTGAGTTTTGGTGATCATTATCAAATAATGCAATAAATTTTCGAGCTAATCAAATCAGTTAATTACTGATTCTCTTAGCATCTTCGGAATAGTTAGTGGATCTCAAATATGTTCTGTTCATCAAATTGAGTAGCACACCCAAACATGACTGAAGCTTCAAAATTGTTGAGAGAGGAAAAAGTGTTGTCCTTACTTTATTCATATACCTTTCGAAGATATCTGTTCTGAATAAATTTGAATTGTTAGCAGACAAGCTTTGACATGAGAATTTTAAAAATAATCTGCAGACAAGAAGCTTTCGAGGGTTCAGATGCGGAGGGCGAGTCTGCTGAAAAGCTCGAATTGGAAAAAATGAATTTGAATTCCCTGCATTCATGCAAGAGAACGTATAAAATTATACATCTAATGGAAACACATGCTTTTCTGCATACATCTATGCAATATATATTCTAAGTACTCCGAAAGATAAATATACAACTTGATTGCTTCTGTACGTTCAAAAGCTCAAGGGAGACCTGTTTGAAGATTAGGAAAATAAGCTAGTTTTGTAAGAATTTATCAATTATTGCCATGATATTCATGTGGAAGTTATTCGGCCCGAAAAAGGATTTCTGAGACCAAGATTGACTCATATCACTTGTCAAGAATCAAATGTCGTAATACTGAACCAAGTGTTAGAGAGAAATAATTGAATTAGGGTTGTAGCGATTGATACTAGATCTATCCAATTAAGGTCTATGATCAAACACCTGGCTCACATATTTTCATCTCCGTAACGACTCATTAGAAGGGCTTAAGTTCAGGGCTTCATGGTAAAATAGTTGATTATGATGAAGTTTCAGTGCTTCTCAAAACTTGAGGTATTATATATAAATAATAATAAGAATCTCATGCTACAAGTCGAATAGTTGATGAATAAATTTTGAAGTGACTCCTCAAATAAAAAAAAACGGATTCACAAGTCCAAGCCAGAATACAGAGCTCGATTGTTATCAACTTCAAAATCCTTTCGAATATGAGATCAGAATAAAAGATGCTTTAGTATGATATTTGAATAATACTCCAAATATTTTCAATGTGGGGTTTTCTAAATTATTCGACTCAAAGTATTGATGAGGTAATTCAATCCTTTCTTTGATTATTAATTTTTCTGCTTGTCATCACTCTCAAAGCATACATATAATTATATTACTCTTGTACTCCTTAAGTTATAATCTGAGGAAATAATAGTATGATAAATTCAATATCGAGTCTAATTAGAGAGCTAGTTATAAGGGGCCCTCTGCTCAATTCGCATCTGTGCTATTTGTTTGATTTGAATCTCCTATTTCGCCACCTGCTTTGGATACATCTGCCTTGGCATCTGATTTAGTTGCATTTGATTGCTGTTCGGATTTGGCCGCATCAGCTTTTTCAGCAGTTTTGGTCTTTTTTTTCTTCGCCTTGGATTTACTTGAATCTGTTTCGCCATCATCGGAATCATCTTCGTCATCATCGGTGTCATCAGTGACATCTCCCTTCTTCGCTCCTTCATCGGATTTGGATGTTATTGATGTTGGTAAAGATACTGTAGCTGCTTGCATGACTGCTTCGCCTGAACCGCCACCTCCCCTATATGCATAGGCTCCAGGACTGGCTGCACTGGCAGAATATATAGGAAGAATTGGGTTGTATGGGTAAGGACGATAATCTAGTCTGACTCCAACGCAATCTAGATTACAGACTGTACATTGACCCTTCTCCGGATCAAATTCAAAACCATCATAGCATTTCGTGCAAGTGTTCGCGTCCTTACACTCTTTACAGCTCGATATGCAAGGAGTACAGCCCTGACGCCCGTTCAAAAAGTAACCTTCCATGCATTTCTCACATCTCGAATCATCACTACAAGTCTCACATCCAGAACTACATTCTAGACATGTGTTATTCAGCAGATAGCGTCCTTGACCACAAGAGTAGCATTGAGTTATTTCTTCATCACAGGTTCTGCAGTCTGGATCTATTGTGGAGCAAGTGACACACTGGAAGTCACTTAGAGTGTAGCCACTTTTGCATGAAGTACAAAATCCTGAGGATTTACAGGTTTTGCATCCATCAGGACAGTAGTTGCAAGTTCCTAATCTTCTGGATCGGTAGACGCCATAGTACCCATCACTCCTGCACTTTTTGCATTTCTTCTCACTAGCACAAACTTCACACATGCCACCACAGAACACACAAGTAGTACTGTTGGCTAAGAAGTAGTTGCTTTCACATGCAGTACACACTCCTTGTGTTGTGCAGTTTGCACAACCTGTAATGTTACAATTCACACAGTTTTTTTGCTCATTAAGGAAGTATCCAGTACTGCAAGCAAGGCAAGTATCAGGATCTCTGCAACTAATGCATCCTGAAGGACAAGATCTGCATCGTTGGTTTCCGGAATCCACGAAGCAACCTGAACCACACTGGTTGAGACAGGTATTTTCGTTTTGTGCAACTATGCTGCAAAATAAGCATGCAGCAATCAAAAATATGAGAATCTTGGTCATCACTTACTAATCAATTCGCTACTCTTTGAATTGCAAGGTTTGATTGCTTCTTCTATCTTATTTAATATAAAAGTGGATATGTTTGAAAATTTGAAATTATTTATGTAGTTGTTTATTACTGTATAGAATGACTCGAAAAACCCGTTTCACTGTTAATTGACACTGAGTTTATTACAATAAATCAAATGTTATTGGAGAGTAGAAAATTCTGATTTAATAATCAGTCAAAGTGCTGATTTTGATTTCAGTGGAATATCTAATGCTACCGAGCTCTCATCCCAGGCGGAATCGCTTTTATTTATCTCTATATCGCAAAATTCGTCCCTCATGACATAAATAGCAACATCGATGGTTGAACGGAGGCTTTATGTTATTTTTCTATACCTCTAATGCAAAGATACTTTGAAAATTCAAGCAAATTTTTCAATAAGTTAATGAAAACCAGTTCTGAATCCATTAAAACGCCAAAAAGGCAAGCCTTCAAGGCTAATCAAGAAATACTGATTTTCGAATTGTATCAATTTGAACTCATTGATTTCCATAAAAGCTGATATTGCTCAGGTCTCTTTGGAAGTCTGCTAACAGGAAGAATGCAAGGTTATACAGCATTTTATAGGCTAGGTCTAATTCATAATAGTGAACAATAGAGAGCTCCCAAAAGCAAAACAAATTATATGTTCCTCAGATCTAGTTTTATAGATGCTTGCACTTATCTTGAAGGTTGCTGCCCTTTATGAAATTTCATCAATTCTAAAGAAAAATTTTGAGGGAAAAAGATGCAAGGTACAAGCTACTTGGTCAATGATATTCGCAATGAGATGTGAATTCATGTAGGTGATCTATATTTGGATAATATGTGCTTCAAGCTCATTTGGCAGCGCCAGACGAGCCTAGTTTAGCTTCCTGCAAGTGGAGAGAAATGAAGGGACGAAAAAATTAGAGTTTTGAATAATGTTGGAGGAAAAACTTTTAGATGACTCAAATTAAAGTCTCAGATTGTGTTTCTTAGTTATAAAGACAAGGCTTTAAGGGGAAAAGTTTGGGATTTCACCTTATTCAGATTGTCAACTTTCTAATTATTAATTTTGTTGACTTATCTCCAATCTTAAAGTATACAATTATAATTATGGTGCTGTTAAGTAATATGAATGAAATAAAAATATGACAAGCACAATATCAAGTTCTAAATACGGAGAAGTCCTCTTATCAATTAGCATCTGTGCTGTTGGAGGTAGTATCAGATGTTTGATCTGTATCGTCCGTTTCACCCTCAGTCTTGGACGCTTCTGTCTCAGTTTCCGATTTGGTTAGGTTTGACTTTTCTTCGGATTTAGTTCCTGCTGCTTTGAAGGTTGAACTGGTATCACTTTTTTCACCTACGGGTTCAATTAAATTTGTCTCTCCAGCAGTTGCAGCATCATCATCCTCATCGTCTCCTTCTTCATACTCATTATCAGTGACATTCTTATCGTCAGATTTGGATGGAGCACCAGGTGTTAAGGCTGCACCACCTGAGCCACCCGCACCTCTCTTATATCCAACGGATCCTCCAACCTCAGGGGAAATCAAACTTGCAGATGGGAGAGCAGCAGTTTCTGGATTAAAAATGTAAACTGTATTGATCCCACCGCAATCTAGATTGCAGGGCATACATTGACCCTTCTCAGGATCAAATCCATATCCGACATAACATTCCGTGCAAGTTCTCGAGTCCTTACACTCTTTACAGTTTGACATGCAAGGAGTACAGCCATGACGTCTGTTCAAAAAGTAACCTTCCATGCATTTCTCACATCTCGAATCATCACTACAAGTCTCACATCCAGAACTACATTCTAGACATGTGTTATTCAGCAGATAGCGTCCTTGACCACAAGAGTAGCATTGAGTTATTTCTTCATCACAGGTTCTGCAGTCTGGATCTATTGTGGAGCAAGTGACACACTGGAAGTCACTTAGAGTGTAGCCACTTTTGCATGAAGTACAAAATCCTGAGGATTTACAGGTTTTGCATCCATCAGGACAGTAGTTGCAAGTTCCTAATCTTCTGGATCGGTAGACGCCATAGTACCCATCACTCCTGCACTTTTTGCATTTCTCCTCGCTCGCACAAATCTCGCACATACCACCACAGTACACGCAAGTAGTGCTGTTAGCTAAGAAGTAGTTGCTTTCACATGCAGTACACACTCCTTGTGTTGTGCAATTTGCGCAACCAGTAACATTACAACTGACGCAGTTTTTCTCTTCGTTGAGAAAGTATCCAGTATGGCAAGCAAGGCAAGTATCAGGATCTCTGCAACTAACGCATCCTGAAGGGCAAGCGCGGCAGCGCTGACTTCCGGAATCCACGAAGCAGCCTGAACCACATTGGCTGAGGCAGCTATTTTCATTTTGTGCCGTTATGCTACAAATTAAGCATGCAGCAATCAATAACATAAGAATCTTGGTCATTGAACAATTTCTGATCTCTGAATAGAGGGATTGGTGTTTTTCCTTCGATATTATATTATATGATTTTGAATATTTATTTCAAAATCTCCAATTATTTATGTCGTGTTTATTACTGTACGGAATTATTCGAATAGCCGTTTCACTGTTGATTATGACTGGGTTGCTTAAATAAGCAGGCAAGGTGATGGATTTTCCTTCTGAATTGCCATTATGGCTATATCTCAAGATGAGTGATTTTTCCGTGATTTGCAGCAAAGTTTTCACTTAATTTCATCATCACATCGAAAAATGGCTGAAAATAAGTATGAAGTACTAATAAATTGCAATTCAAAGGTAAGAAAACTCAAAAAACACTCAGATCATTCATAAAAGTCAGTACTGAATCAATTAAAACGCCAATGAGTCAAGTCTTTTCAAGACTAATTTAGAAACACTAATTTTCGAAAAGCTTCAATTAGAACTTGTTTTCTTTTAATGACTACTCATACAAGATGAGTTTCTTTGTACTCCCTCTCTCAATAATAAGAATATAGCATTCTACAGTGTTGATTATGTATTTTCGAGTCTGACCTCCATTATCGTACCGATACATATCCAAATTCCTTCCATTCGCACATTTATGATAGAGTACCCATGGTTCAGGGGAATAAAACTTTTTGAGATGAGATTATAAATTATAGAAAAGCTATGTAGGCCATTTGAGTCGACGATCTAGCCTTGTTGCTAATAGCTATATCTCAAGGTTATTTAATGGCTTATAGCCTAATAATTTAAAGCATACTTGTCTCAGTGCCTTGTTTGTTTGTTGTTCAAATGATCGCTTTTATTGCTGATTAATAGTTGATTAATAGTGAACCGACCTTTGAAATTTCACATCAATAAAAACATAGAAACAATAATCTGTTTGTAGTTTAGGATTAAGCAATTAATATAGTTGATGAACCCTACTTGCAAATAACATAAAGGCGTTGTTTGCCTTAACGAATATTGAACTTCTTCATTAATTAGCGTTATACATTGAATCGCTTATCAACGCTCTCAAAGTACATAGAAATAATTATAATAATACTCTTATCAATCTTTCTAGTCAGTTTATATTCTCTAGAAATAAAGCGTGGCAAGCTCAATATAAAGAGGTTCTATTTATTGAGAAGTCCTGCTTTCAATCTGTATCAGTGGTGTTTGCATCAGCACTTGCTGTCTTATTTGCGATCACTTCATCGCTACTGACTTTGGACGCGTCTGCTTTGGGTTCCGTTGCATTTGATTTTGCCTCATCCGCTTTAGCAGGAGTAACTTTTGTCTTTGCAGACGCCTTCATTTCTTCTTCTCCCTCTTCCTCTTCATAAAAGGTGTCATCATCTTCCTCTTCAACGGATTTGGATTCATTCTTTGAGGCTGAGTAGGCTTTTCCGCTTCCTACTACTGCTGATAACGCAACAGCTCCTGTAGGAGCATGAGCCTTACGTGCATAGCCTCCAGAGCCACCACTTCCACCTCCGCCGCCATATGCAAAAACTTGAGCTGATAAATAACTACTGAAGTATTGAGTTGGATAAGGACGATACTCGATTTTAACTCCCGTACAACCCTTCTTGCAAGGCGTGCACTCACCATTTTCAGCATCAAAGCCATAGCCAGTATAACACTGCGTACAAGTCATGGAGTCCTTACACTCTTTGCAGTATGGCATGCAAGGAGTGCATCCATGACGTCCGTTCAAATAGTATCCTTCCATGCATTTCTCACATCTCGAATCATCACTACAAGTCTCGCATCCAGCACTACATTCTAGACATGTATTATTCTTGAGATAGCGTCCAGGGCCGCAAGAGTAGCATTGAGTTATTTCTTCATCACAGGTTCTACAGTCTGGATCGCGCATGACACGCATTGATAGTCGCTCAAAGTGTAGCCACTTTTGCATGAAGTACAGAATCCTGAGGCCTTGCAAGTTTTGCATTCACTAGGACAATTATGACAAGTTTTTAATCTTCGAGAGCGGTAGATGCCAGTGTCAGTGCCAGTTTTGCATTTTTTGCATTTTGTCTCACTGGCACAAACATCGCAAAGATAGCCACAGTATACACAGGTTGTGCTGTTGGCTAAAAAGTATCCGCTTTGGCATGCAGTGCATACTCCTTGCGATGTGCAATTTGCGCAGCTAGTCACGTTGCAACTCACGCAATTTTTCTCTTCGTTCAAAAAGTACCCGGTAGTGCAAGCAAGGCAAGTGTCAGGATCTCGGCAGCTAGCGCATGCTGTTGGACAGCTTCTGCATCGCTGACTGGCAGTGTCGATGAAGCATCCTGATCCGCATTCGTTGAGACAGGTGTTTTGGGCGGCTATGCCATTTGCGAGGCATGCAGCGACCAAGAAAATAAGAATTTTGGTCATTCCTTGTTCTTCCTCTTAGAATATATTTTTTTTGGATACAATTGACAATTTCAAATTATTTATAAAGTGGGTTTATTACTGTCTGGAATAATTCGAAAATCGTTTCACTGTTTATTATACCTGTGCTTATATCAAATAATAAAATTGCATAGCAGATTAGAAAATTCCAAATCGTTGATCAGTCAAGTTGCTGATGTTAGCCTCAGGAGCTTAGCGCTCATTTTCGATTTGTTATTGGAGATAGACTTAATTTTGCAGGATGAATATCAGCAAGCTCCATTTCACCGATCTTATAGCTGCCTCAAACGTCTTGGGAAATTTGTTTTTTAGTCTTTTTTGGAAAAACATTTTCGAGAAGCTACAATAAACTTACTTCATTACTGGAAATCAGATCTGAATCAACCAAATCTTTTAGCAAGCAAGCCTTAAAAGGCAAATTTTTCTAATACGTGTTTCCTTTTCCTTGTTGAAGTTTTGCCTTGCAGAACGACTTAGTGTTGAAAAATTAAAGACATTCCTGGCCAAATTGAAGAAATGGAGGCATATTAAACTGCAATTTCCATTTCTTTCGTCACATTCCAACATGAGTGGCTTTGTCATCGGAGTGAGGACAACATTATCTTATGGATATTCTGTTTCCTCTCAGATTAAAGATTTTCTCTCATCATAACAATTAACAGAGTGGGGTTGAAAGAAAAATTCTCTGGCACAGTTCTACCATTATTACTGCTCTTCATGTTGAACTTTGGAGGCTTCCTTGAAGAAGAGATCTCTTTTCTTACTTTTAGTTTGAATTCTTAAGCATGCTTTGACAAACCCTTTGTGAATTAAAGTGCGTTCTCATTTTTCATTTTTCAAAGATTATTTCTCGATGCAGTTTTAAAGTATTCAAATAGATATAGTCGAAGGGAATTTATATATGATTTAGTTAGACTCTCTTTAAAAATAAAATCTTCCAACCTCAAGTTCAGAGATTCTATTTATCAACAAACACCACTCTTAATTCGCAGCTTCTTCGGTTGTACTATCACTTTCAGCCTTGTTTTCTACATCAGCGACTACATCGACCTTAGTTGCTACTTCAGCATCAGATTTGACTACATCTTCTGGCACGTCCGATTTAACCGCCTCTTCATTTACATCCGACTTCGTAACAGCTTCATTACCAGAGTCAGCTGCTGGCTCCCCAGCACTCGTCATACCTACTGCGCTCTCCACATTCGCGGCAGCCATTGGCATGGATCGGTAAACTGCGGGTTCAACCACACCGCATATAGCAGGACCTCCCAAGAAAATACCAGGTGACGTTGGTCCATAGCAATCTAGATTGCAAGGCATGCATCTACCCTTCTCAGCGTCATATCCAGAACCCTCATAGCATTTATCACACGTGAAAGAGTTCTTACATTCTTTACAGCTGGACATGCAAGGAGTGCACCCACCATTCGCATTCAAAAAGTATCCATCCATGCATTTCTGGCATCTAGAATCATCAGTACAAGTCTCGCAGCCTGAACTGCATTCCAAGCATGCGTTGTTCAGAAGATATCGTCCAGGTCCGCAAGAGGCGCATTGGGTTATTGACTCATCACAGGTTCTGCAATCAGGATCAATGGTTGAGCATGTGATGCATTGGAAGTCACTTAGGGCATAACCGCTCTTGCAAGAGGTACAGAATCCAGAGGAAACACAGGACTTGCATCCATCAGGGCAGTAGTTGCAGGTTCCTGTTTTTGCTGAGCGATAGATACCATAGTACATGTCAGCGTCGTTTCTGCATTTTTTGCATCTGGTTTCACTCTCACATTCCTCGCAGAGGTAACCGCAGTAGACACAGCTGGAGCTGTTTTTCAAGAAGTAGCCGCTTTGACATGTGGTACACACTCCCTGTGCTGTGCAATTTGCGCAGCCAGAAACACCACATTCAACACAATTGCTCTCTTCGTTGAGGTAGAATCCAGGTGAGCAAGCGAGGCAAGTGTCAGGATCTCTGCAGTGAGTGCACCCTGCAGGACAGGATCTGCACCTTTGGCCTACAGAATCGACAAAGCATCCTGATCCGCATTGATTAAGACAGGCGTTTAGATTACTTTGGGCGGCAATGCCGCAAGCAAGGCATGCCGCAAAGAGGAGAATGAGTATTTTAGACATTGATTAATAAATTGTCTTTGGTAAGTTGTTATTATATTGAAAAAAAATCAGAGAATTTATATGGATGTTTGCTACTGCTTATACTAATTTAACTGGTCGTTTAACTTTGATTAACAATGATCAAAAGCAAATTAAACTGCGATTTAGAATTTTCGGACAAAATAATCAAGTAAATTGCTGGTTATATTCAAGGCAAATAGTTCTTTCCAGTTTGATAATTACTCTTACCTTGTTCTCCTGTCAGGAAGCATCAGAGCGTTGCTTCTGATGTAAAAGCGTTTTCGACAGAATACTCAAGTGAGAGCTTGAATCCTCCCAAGTCATAATCTCCGCCAACGGCTTGCATTGAAGAAGACGACAATTTAAGAAGCCTGTAATAAATGATGATAAACTCATTTCATTTTCAGAAGAGATGACTGAAATTTATAAAACGGTTATAAAAGGAAAAATTTTGTTACACCATTTACTCTTAATTCCACTGGAATTAGCATACTTGAAAGAAAAATTCTTCTTCAAATTGTGGAGTACGCAAATAAGAGGTTGCTTTCATGGAATTGATAAGATTTCTTTGAACAACAGGAAGTGGAAAACCTAGTGACGTTTCTAGCCTCAAAGAATTTTTCAGTAATTTTCAAAAAATTAATCACAGCTCTTTTGCCTTAAAAAGAGAGATATTACGTGCATACAGAAATGCGAGGACTGTTGCGAAAGATCTGTCAGATTTGAATTTTATTCGTCACTGTTCAGTTGACTCAGACAAAATGAGTTGAGATCGCAGAGGACGGGTTCAGTAAAAAAGGCTTGCCTTACTGACAATTAATTGAATTTATAAATTCAATGTTTTGTTAATTGGTTCACTGAAGTCTCAGCAGCCAGGAAAATATTCGATGATATATTGCAAAGAGAGAGTTGATGTATCAAAGAAGTGAGGGTTTTTGAAATAAGTGAGGGCGATTTAGCATTGAATTTTTTTTTTTTGGTTTTTGGAACAAGGTCGGACTTGGCATTCCGTCGGTTCGCTTCTATAATTTTCAAAAAATTTGAGATTGACCGAACCTTGCTACTGCTAGCAACTGGCTTTGGCTAATTCTCATTTTAATTTTTTATGTGATGGCAAGGAAGGTCAAACAAACATCGCAAAATCGATTCAACGATTATGTGACTATGGTAGTAAGAGATTCCACGTTAAGTCGTACCTCATTTTCGATTGAAATTGTGAGAATAGAAGGATCTCACTTGAAGCTATTATTCTTCAGCATATTTCATTGGTTCTCTCACCGTTTCCAAGCAAGGAGAGGTTCTGATCAATTGGGCTTGGCTAATGCCGACTTTTGCGAAAATCCTGATTTCCTCAGTTAAGGAGCTTCATAGTTCTAACTATCACCATTTGAAGAGAAAGACGTGGCTCCAAGATGATTGAAAAAGTAGTCATAAATTTAATAAAACGGTGAGTGCTCTTTAATGATTGCATCATTTACTTAAATTTTGAAATGCTAATGGATAGAATTCCCTTTCTGCATGGTATAAACTAATACCCATATTTTTGTCTGAAATGCTAATCGCACTTCAACTGTAGCAGGAAATGGACCTCAAGTTTTTCTGGATCTCTACTCAACATCATAAAAACATATCCTTGTATAACCTTCTTGATCAGCAAACAGTCCATCGATTATCATCTGATCCCACTTTAATATTCACACTCCAAAATTGGTAGTTGACCAGTTAGATAGATGCTCATATCATTTGTACCCAACCAAATCTGCTCATTTTAAAAGGCACTCTCATAAAACTTTTAATACCTTTTTTTTGGGGATGATTGTCAAGTACGATTCGTGCTCTCTTGAGAGAGATTTGTTCAATAGCATAAATGGCTTCATTTTGATTTTTCATTTCCCATATTATTTTGACAATTAACTCCAACAATACAAAACTTTTCAAAGCTAGCTGTTTTTGGTATCTGTTATTTTCCTTTATCTCTGCTCTAATCCTCTTTTTGATTAAACATATTGCGGTAGTTTTTTATCTTCCCAAAAAAAGGTCACATAAATGCGCGCTCTCATCAGTCAAGACCTTGATAAGGTCTTTTCCTACGACACAAGTTTCATCATCAACGTCAACGACCAGATTCTTGGCTTCTGCTTCAGATTTTTCCAACTTTTTATCTTCATATACCTATTCATCTTGGTAAACGATCTCTTTATCCACCCTCTAACGTTTCACTTCTCCTACCAAGGCTTTTTTCTTCAACGAAGCTTACTACGACATAGAAATTTCGCAAGGCGTCAGTGTTGTACAAGCTAGTGGGCAAGGTGTTACAGTCATTAATACAGATACTGGTACCATCCCTCCATTCTCCTAAGTCTTACAGAGCTCTTCAAGCGGGAATTTGGGACAACGATGACGTGACTCCTTTATTGAACGGAAACTCTCTGTTTTTAGCAACTGAGTAAATTCCATTTGTAAAGAGAAGATAACCAAGCAATAATCAACTAAATAGAGCAGTTTATCATTATAACCAATCGAGAAGCGAATGCACAGACTTCTACTCATCTTGCACTACCGACTCGGACTGTATTTCAGCTTTAGGTGAAACTTGCTCTGACGGAAAATGCATGGTGATCACTCATTTTAAATCATCGATGAACTTATGTGCTATTTAGGGAACAAATTGGTGCAACACTGGCACAGTCTCTCAAAGTATCGTTTTTGATGTCACCTCAAACTATCTTCTTTGGTTCCGAGGCGCAATCACATACGACAGAATCTTTGGTGATAAGATTTTGTAAGCAACTTCCACGATTTGGTTTTAATGCGTTACAATATGATAGCTCAAGCATGAATGACTCGATTGTGACAGCTTCATCTGGCAAAGACCATCCTAACTGCTACAATTTCCTCGAAATCCTGCAATTAAACAAGCCAGATAGTATTTCTTACAAAGAAGTCCAATCAACCGGAGCTGTGCTTCACGGTAAGTTAATATGCGTTAACATAGTAATCTGAGGGGTATCGTTTCACATTAGTAAACGTAAATTGGAACTGCCTCGGGACTTCTAATTGCTATCCTGAGATCGAAGTCTACCGCATTGATTCATATAATGAATTTGATGAAATGGGTGCCTATTATGTGTATGTTTAACTCTTCCTTGAGAGTATATTCCAAATTTTTTTATACAGAAAAGCCAACTACTACAACGTTGACGGTACCACGTACAGGGACCTATTTAACTACACAGGAGTCCGCATGATCTTCGAGACGAAAGGCAAAGGAATGGTCTTCTCCATTTCAAACTTTTTCCTTCAATTTGCTACTTTCTTGGCTCTGGTTCGATTTGCGAGCATGCTGTTCGATTTATATGCGCTTAACTTTGCGCGATGTAAGAACTTTTAGGAGATTCGGAGGTCTGATTGGGTTATTTTAAACAGATAGCAAAGATTTACATGAAGAGAAGTATGTGAATGTCGAAAAAATGAGGGAAGAGGAAGAGCTAATTAACCAGCAGCTCGCTTACGTAGTGGCAAGTGAATCAAGAAATGACAGAAAGTCCAGAGATTCAGATGAAAGGGACGAAGATGAAAACGAAGAGGGAGAAGGGAGCAGTGAAGAACAAGGATCGGAAGAAGAGTCGCCAAGCGGTGAAGAAGAGAAGTCTGACAGTGAACGCCAAACCGAGTAAAGATGCTCCGAGGGGCAGATATAGATTTCATTTAGATTGCTACGTTTTATATTTTTAACTGTTACACGAGTGTGTGCAAGAGCTATTATTACATCGACTCAGTAGCAATGATCTAAGGTTTATCTCAGTAATTGGGATTCTATTTTCATATCATATTCAAAGAAAAAGGACAGTTATTGACTTCAATGCCTGAAATTATTAGAAAGAAAAGTTTGGCTCTTAAAGGAATATTAAATAAACTGATATTAACGAAAAGAATGTGTTGATGGGTTAAATCTCTTCAATGTGAGTTTTATTACAATTTGTTATAGTTACACGCATACGAGAACTCTTACATGTTAAAAATGGTCTTAAAGTTTTTCGTCAGTTTTGGCCGTTTCTGTCTGAGGCGATTCTATGCTAAATCTTTTCTCTAGCATTCCGATTTCTCCTCTGACTCGTTCAAGTCCAAATTGCCTAATAAAGAGTGAAAAATTGATTATATGTGCCTCTGTCTCTTATATATTAAGTGGATTTACTTTAAAATGCTAAGTCCATACAACGAGTGAAGCGTATGAACAGGGTCCGGCATCTTCCCTTGAGGATATTTCATAAATCCGCCAAACTATGAGCAATCAACTACACCCTTAGCAGAATAGTATCTACCATTTCATTCTGACATTCAAGTACTGCAGGAGCGATCTGCTCAGGATTTAAAAGGTCATCAAATCCTATTATCAAGCAATGAATGGATTATTCATTGAGGAACGCATTAACGATTCGTTACCAAGGACTTGTAAGGCAGCTCCAATCCAAAAAGAATAACAAGAGTCAGGAATTTTATCTATTCTTCCCTGATTAGGCACAGCAAGAGGTTGAATTGATTGCTTCTGAGGTATATACTATACTTGCATTCCAAACTGCTGACGTTTCACACACCATTCAATCGTTCTCTCACGATCATAGAGACGATCTATTGCTCCGAGCAATTTCATTGCGGCGACCGCCAAGTACGTCGCTGAACCTGAGTATCGAGTTAAACGAAAAATAATATCGAAGTAGCGGACCATGCGATTCTTGTCCAGGGTAAAAACCGTATCCTCCGTCGTAATTCAAGCAGCTATTCACATATTTTATCGCCTTTTCTTTATCAATCGAGCTCCAATCTTCAAGTAAGTACCCAATAGCGCAGCTCGCAAATAGGAATTTGATATCGATTACTGTATTAGAATAATATCCTCTAAACCTTCATTTTCAATGGAAAAGATTTAAAAGATTATTTGCCATCAGATTAAAAAGAGTCTACCCTCCATCTTCGGTCTGGAGATATTTCAAAGCGGCAATAATGCTTTTCTTATCTAGCCGCGACAAATCATCTCCAAGAATCTTTAGGCAGGCGATTGCTGGATACGTGTGGACAACGCTGCCATGATTGTATGGATTTGAAGCATTTTCCTTTTGTTTAGTGGACGTCCCTTCTTTTGGAGTAAGGAAGCCGAGAAATTCGCCTCCTAAAAATCCGGCTTTTTGAATCTGAGCTTCGTTATCTGGCTCTGTGGGAACGTATTGAAGAGAGTAAATGTAGTCGATCACTGCGGACTTAGGGATCGTGTCGACAATACCGCAGATATCGTGGGCTGCGACGATGAAGTAGAGGAAAAACATTTTGCTGCAGTCTAACGAGAGGAGTTGTCTATGAATACAAGTTAAGAGATACTGGGAACGGTATTGAATACACTGGCCATTCTCTGAGCATCTGTTGGAGGTAGAGTTTGTGCTTTTCTAGCCATAAATCGGTTACCACGCGATAATCGAAATCCATATTATTTGATTAATTAGCTGAGTTTTGAATATTAAAGATTCGATTTATCTTTCTGATACGAAATAATCTGGTTTTCTTCTCGGAATGTCGAGATAATTATCCACTCATACGCCATGAAAAGCCTCCTAACATGAAGTATTCTGAGTACATGAGGACATAAAGGTACACTAACAGCTTTATCTACCATTGTGCTTTTAAATAAGAATCTTTTGCTGATTCGATTTCGCTAACAAGAGTAAATGTCGTTCTTTAATCTGATACATGCTCAATGAATTCATTGGCGTTGCTAGTTATAAATAATTTCGAGAGACATGGGCTTTTTCAGAGAAGTTTTGTTGAAAATGCGCAATTTCCTGATTTATAATAGCTCAAATAGAGAATCAGAAATAAACTATATTGATATAGCAGTTGATGAGCATACGCAACTATATCCAGAAAACCGCAATCACTGAAAAGAGCCTGGTAACCTTTGCATGTGCCCAACAGTTTTTGATAATTCTAAAGGTAACTATTCATTCAATTATGAAGGATACCGATGCTAATGTCGAAACAGCCAAAAAGTTCAACTTAATGCAATATCACATTTGACAACCTGTATTAGAGAGCTTTGGAATTATTATAGAGATAACCAGAAAGACCTAACAGCTTCATTTTTTGTAAACTACGTAAAAGACGGCACAATCTTTTGCAAGTTCGTGGCCAGTCATTATCTTGAAGGTATGGGGAACATTCGATTTTCGAGTTTGCTCATACATGCAGAATTCATTAAAAAGATAGGGAAAAAGGCCATTAATGAGATAATACTCTATGCAATTCGACAAAAGGGCACAAAATTGATACAACCGGAAGAGATCATGGACTCTGATTCTCTGGAAAAAATGTAGATTCGATTAAATCATTTTCATCAATTTCAATGGAGCCTATTTGTTGCCCTATTTTTCGTTCCGTTCCATTCTCTCTCTCTGAATATCCCTCTTTCTATAGTTTTTGTATCTTACGGCAACCAAAACGTCCCGACGACAAGATAAAGGTGGAGGAAAAGCCAGCCTCTCCTTCTCCAACTGATAAGAAGGTAAAATGACAAATTATGAGCAAGTAAAACAGAATTTTCGGTAGATGAAGGAAACAGCTCCCATGAAAGTGGCTAAAGAGAAAGAAAAAGGTAGGTAGATGATTATTTGTTCTAATTCTTCAGATAAAGGCCTAAAGCGCAAAGAGCCAGGAGAAAAGGGTGCTGTAAAAATGGAAGAGGAAGACTCAAAGCATCTAAAAACGGAAAAAGGAAAGAAGACGAAGCTTGATATGGACCCTGAGTTAAATGATCCATATTATACAATGAAGAGGGAAGAGGGTATGAGTGAAGACGGCCTGAGAGGTGTAGAATTCATCAATTCAAAAGAAGAGAATGAAATCATCAATGTGAAAGAGGAGAATGAAGCGGATCATGGTATAAATGGGATTTTGTACCGATATTCAGGTGTTAAATTAGGCATAGAGATTTCGACCCCTCCAGGAGTAGATATTTCTCAAGTATCTCAAGAATTGAAGCCTCAGAAAAAACGTTGAAATCTTATGAAAATTGTTATCTAAATCAATTAATAGTGGTAGTGAACCCTAAAAATCAAGGGAATCTGACCCAACAAACGTTAAAGTTCTCAAATGAAAGTCACAAACAAGAAAAGAAACCGCCGTCGGCGCAAGGCAAGGGACAAACCCTCTTAACGTAAATTATTTGATTTATTGTTATTTTCTAACTTCTCGACTTTCGAAGCGGCTTTTTCGGGAAAAAGCAATAATCTTTATTACCCTAATAAGTTTTCGTTGTTTGAACATCCAAAGCTAATTGAATCTACAATTGCTTTTTTTATTTTTGAGAGGCTCTCCTCTGAATTAGCGAGTTTCTTCGAGTTTCTATCAAGTTAAATCAATGTGCTTATTTTGTTTTTTGTTTTCCCTTAAATGTAACCTATTGAAATAAACGAATCGAATTCACTCTGGAAGAAATATTTCATAGCTATTCCAATTTGCTCGGTTCAACAAAAACATCCTAGTACACCTTGAAGAAGACGGATTAAGTATTGAATTGGGTAAATAAGAGATCTTATTATGCCTCAACAAAGTCCATAGTGCCTGAATAATAAACACCATATGTTAACAAGGAGAAAACCAAAACAAATTAAGAGAAAATCCTAAAAAGAGGGGGATATACGTCCATATTTAGAGTTAGCTGAATCGAAGAATATAATAATAGCTGAAAGCTGAGTAACAGATGTAAAATTATGAAGGAATCCGATTAGAGCAGATAGAAAATTCAGAAGTTATTCCGAATAATATATAAGTTGAAATCAATGAAATTTTCACATCAAATACGAGTAAGGGCTTTTCGAACATCAAATTCTTGCTCCTCTAGATACATCCTCATATCTTCAATCGGAATCTACGGAAAAGAAGATTTAAATCTATTTTTTGAGAATCATCTCTTACCTTGTCTATATTTGGATCGAAGAATATCCCAGTCAGTACAACATAATCGTACGTTTTAATTGTAATTTCATCATGAATGCCAAAGATTCGATCGAATATACAGTACGCCTTCTTTATCCACGGATAAGCCTCCGCCTGAATTTCAATCAGTCAAACCAATTGCTAAAGTAATTAACTCACCATTTTCCCTTTCTCTTTGTATGCGAGAGCTAGTTTCGTATACAACTCCGCGGATTCTGGATGATCGACTCCCACACAAAACTCCGTAATTTCGATAGCGAGCCGAAGATATTTGTACACTTCCTCGGGATCTGTGAGCTCTGTCACATTGTTCTCGACGATAATCTTCTTTTCTTTATGCAGACAGGCCAATGCGACCATGCAGTCAGCAATTCCTGGCTCATATTCATTCGCCTGAAATATTCGTTAGAAAATGAACTTTCAATCACAAAACTATTACAATAGATTGCAGGGCGGCTATCGCGCTATTAAAGTAGTATTTCGCATCAGCAGAGAACTCATCCTCAGGGATATTCGCAGCTCGATTCCATAAACTGTATTCAGGTCTTCCCTTTTCGCAGTGTCTCGACTGCAAGTGCTTCGCGAACTCTTTGTGCACTTCCGCGGTTTCTCTCGACTCCAATCCAAAAATCTGTTTTAAATTAAAGGACAAATCAACTAATCTTGGCAGTAACCTGCTCAGCCATGATAGCGGCTTGGCGATACAATTCTGTAGCCTCTGCTCTTTCAGGTCCTCCAATCATAAACCACTTGCTTCTGGTGCCTTGCATATCTTTGAGCCTGGCTCGTTTCAGTGCGATTTCAACAGAAAACATATAGTTATTTTTTATTTTCACCTGATAACTTTGTTAGTAGGTCCTTTATTATCTATCCCTTACCTTGGGAACAACAGCGATCAAATCTTCCGCTGAAAAAGGCTTTTGAGACTCGAAGTCAAAGCCTTTAATCCTCGCCAGTTTAACACCCAACTTCTTCGAAAGGGATAGCAGTAATGCAATCATGTTGACTCGCTGTAATACGTCTTTTTCCAAGACGATTCCGAACTTTTTCTTGATCTAATTTAGTTTAAGTCACCACTACAAGCCAAGACCAAAGCCTTACCAATTCCGAAAGCGATTCCCAGATTCCATCTGAACTCTCTGATTTATATTTACTCAAAAGCTCATTGTAGTAGTACAACACACATTTTTTCACATCATCTACAGTAAAGCCGTTTGGTTCGTCCTTCAAGAAGCTCAAGCCATCTCGGATCAACACTTTCATTGCTCGAGAGAGTATCTCTCTCACCGCCAACTCTCGATGATAGTTGTGATCCGCATCCGTGGCTATCCGACCTAAAAACCTCATATTTATTCCTCGTTTGTGCATAACTTCTGTCAGCTCGTCGGAAGTCCGCGGTTCTTCTGTAAACGTCTTAAAATCCTTCAGCAAAGCGTCAATCATGTTGCCTTTCAACTGTTTCGCAAGTCTCTTTGTTTCTTCTCTATCTGCTCGGTACTCGTGGTCTAAAAACGCGATATCCTCTCTAAAAAGCAGCGAATTAACTCTCTTAAAGGCGGAAATAATGAAAATACGGTTTAGAAAACTCAGAGAAGTTGGGGTGACAATCAGGATTCAATGGTATCTTATGCCCAGGGAACTCAAAGGTTTCTTCTCCGGTGCTGACGTTAATATATCGCGTAAATCTGTTCTTTTCTGCCATAGTCTTATGGACGACTCTATTCGAAGGCACTTTCAGCCTCTCCATCGGCGCCAAGAGGTCATGGCAACTCTTGCAACAATAGTATTGCTTAAGCAATGTGGCCTTTTTATCGATATTTCTCTTTTCGTAGTAGAAATACTCAAATTCCAAGATGAATTTATTGCACTCTTCACACCGAACTGGGTTAACCCAAGTCACAAGCTCATAATCAGGATCAAGCTTTCCGTCGTTGTGTTTCATGGCTAATTCCGGCCGGAAGAGTCTCATGCTGCCTTCCAGTCGATCTTCAACTTCAAAGTAGTCACTCGCCATCAACCGACAGCTGTTTAGGATGTAGAAAATCCCGTCTTCAGTGCGATGGATTTCGAGGTCGTATGGCGTGACGATGTTCTTTCCGATCTTCTCAACCCTTTCATAAACAACATGCTAGATGAAAAATTCAATGATTAGCATACTGCGAGAATAACCAAAGGATTCACCTTTTTCAGATTGAACTTCTCCGCAAGTGTAAAAGCGAGGTTCTCGGCATCCTTATCGTTGAGAATCTGCAGCGCCTCTGTGTTTGAGCCGTAGATCAGCGTCTTCTGGGAGATTGGACATAACGCTTCTGCATAGTACCTGACCCCAAAATAGTCAACGATGCAGTTGAGTGGGACATAAACGCCTGAATAAAGCCCTCGTAGCAGGTTTTGCGCGCGAAGCTCGTTATCAGCGAGCTTATAGGCGAGATCTCCCTCTCCTACGTTTTCAGCGCAATAGATCCAGTTTTTGCATTCTCTGATCACCATGCCTCCAGCGACGTATTTGTTCCCTCCTTTACCGTGCAAATTATCAAGGAACACCGGGTCGGTTCTCCACTGCACGATCATATGAACGCATTTCGCTGCAGCAAACTCAAAGTCATCGATCAGCTTTTTTAATTCGCTTTCCAAGTTCATTAAATGAGACATCTCGATCGTTTCTATCGTAGCGGTGTTATTATCAACCAGCTTGCGGTAATAGCGTATCTTCTCAAACAACTCCTCTGTCTCGCGAACCCAATCGCGGTATGGAGGCCAAACGAGGTTATCATCCGTAGAAAAGTTTTCGAACTCCTCCTTTGTGATATTCGAACAGTTGCTTTGGTTTACGTCAACAATGCTAATCTCGTTCAGCTTGTGGCGCAGGTGAACTGACGGCGCGTTCGCAGGTTTACCATGAGGCACGAAAATCAGGGATTCTCCCTTCACCCAGTCTTTAATATTCTCAATTATTATGTCATTTGGAAGCTCTTTAAAGTTCCTGTAAATCCTCTGCTGTTTGAAATCGTACCCGAAGTCCTGGCGAATCGCATGCTTGATATCAAGTACGGTGCCTATGAGCGAATAATAGGGATTAGACACTGCTATTTCAAAAAAAAGTACCAATCTGTCTTCTCACATGAAAACCATACAGTCTTCTGCCAATGCCGTCGGGTCCGTCATGTAAAAACGCAACGTTGACCCTCATATAATGAGGGTCTTTCTCTAAGGCGTCTACTTCTTGCAAAAATTCTTGTTTTGCCTGCTCTATCTTATAAATAGGCGGCATGAGATCCTTTTGCTCCTCAGCAACGCCCATGTCGAAACCTATCACATTTTAAAGCAAATGTTAAGGTTATATGCGCTTACCATCTCGAGTATTTTTATCAAAAGAATCAAATAGAGTCTGATCTTGCTTCGGGAACCGCTTGTTCTCGTCTTTTCTGATCACGATCGGCTCCCAGTTGGCAGATTGGTTCCAGTTGATATCCTTTGGCTGCTCTCGCGCATCTCTCCCAAAGTCATATCTGACAGGCGTGTATGAAGTGGGAGTGCCTCTATTTTGCATTTTTGGCAGTGAAGCCATAGCACTTGTACGGTTCTGCATGCTTGTTGGGTCTAATTTTCTTGAGTGCTGCACAGGTGACTCCTGGAAGTTTTCACCTGGTCGGAACAATGGACGGTCCGGCTAAATTAGGGAATGCCAGCAAAACTCAATAGCTGTAAATAAATATATCATTACCTTTTGACCCAGAGGCTTGGAATCCTCGTCTCCGACTTCGTAAAAGGGGTAGATATTCGATTTGGACTCTTCTGGGCGCACATGTAGCGGTTTTGGGATATAAGAATCGTTTTCTTTCATCTAAAGAGGGAAGGGATCAGATGAGGAGTATGATTGAAAAAATAAAGTTACGCCGTCGTAAGGATTATACTCCTTGCTGGAGCGGAACGTTCCGCTGTTGTTTTGCCTCTTCGCTGTGGTTCCGACTTCATTAGCAGGGTCGTATTGATCTCCATGCGCGTATTTATCGTTCGAATCTTGTGCTGTTTCAAATGGTTGGAATTCCACATTGTCCTGACGAGTCTTCTGGACTCCGGTGTTGGGGTTATAAGCGAAAGGATCCACTTGACTCGAATTCGAGTCAATATAGTTATCTTTGATGGGAATGTCTTTTCTTAGAGAGCTTTCCTGGGGAGTGCTCTGTTGGGGTTGAGAGGTAGGATCGTTGTCGTGACTCATCGGGTTAAAGCCTCTTAAGTAAGGATTGTCAGTGGGATTCCTTTGTGGATTATTTGAGGGATTCATGTTAGTGTTGACTGATGTGTTTTGATTGTTTCCAATAGGACTGTCAGTCACTTGATTAGGAAGCATCCCGCCTTGTTTTTGCGGACTGGAAGGCTGCTGCTGGGTATTATTTTGCTGGTTTTCAAGAGGATCAGAAGCTTGTGTGTCACGAATGAGGGGATTATATTTGCTTTGGTTGCTTTCACCCATGCTTGGATTACTTTCTTGATTCTGCAAAGGGTTATAGTTCTGCAAATGCGTTGGTATTTTATTCGGATCTGCATTTCCTCCTTGTGCCTGATTTATTTGCTGGTTAGGGTTCTGTGCTTGATTATAGTTCTGCATTGGATTGTAGTTTTGTAAAGAAGCTGGTATTTTATTTGTATCAGTATTCCCGCCCTGAGCTTGGTTTGCTTGTTGCTTCGTCGGGTCATAATTCTGTAGATACGGATTTTGCAATGGATTTCCACCCTGTGCTTGATTCGTAGGCTGTGTAGAGTTTTTCATTGGATCGTAATGCTGTAGATATTGGTTCTGAGTCGGATTTCCACCTTGCGCTTGATTTGTGGGTTGGGTGGAGTTTTTCGTTGGGTCGTAATGTTGTAGATACTGATTTTGCAGGGGATTTCCACCTTGCACTTGATTCGTCGGCTGTGTAGAGTTTTTCATTGGATCGTAATGCTGTAGATACTGGTTCTGGGCCGGATTTCCACCTTGAGCTTGATTTGTAGGCTGCTTGGTTGGATCATAATGTTGTAGATATGGGTTTTGCGCCGGATTCCCTCCTTGGACTTGATTCATTGGTTGAGTGGAATTTTGCATTGGATTGTAGTGTTGTAGATGCGGTGGTATTTGATTTGCATTACTGTTTGGTTGCTGATTCTGTGGTAAATTTGAATTCTGTATCGGATTTTGTTGCTGTTGCTGAGGCCCGCCTGTTGTATTTACTTTCAACGGCTGGCTTACAGGCTGCTTGACAGCACTGTCAGACATTTCATCTATATGCTGAACCCTATTCGCTTCTCGAGGACTATCCTGTGGATTATTGATATCATATTCCTCTTCTTCACCGTATTGAGAATCAGCGTAGTTCGAGGGATGGTTAAGGTGCTGGAGATTAGCGTTAGGTTTGTTATTAAGAGGTTGATTTTGCAATTGCTCAGATTGCTCTTGAGAGTAACCATCATCATAGAATTCTGATGTATTCCCTTGATTACTTATTGCGTATTGATTTTGACGAGGATCCATTCGATTTGGAACTTGTTGCCCAGTGCCTCCGGCCATGGATTGTTGCATTTGTTGTGGCCCACCTCTGTTCTGTTGTTGCTGCTGAGGATTGTTTTTGAGTGATTGGTATTGAGACGGCTGGCTAAGCGCGTCGAAACTATCAAAGTCTTCGGATGCAGAAGGACCATTTGGATCTCGATTTCGAGGGTCGTTAGGTTGAAGCATTGGCTGCTTCACGGGATTTTTGTTACTCGTACCGCAAGCACCTCCCATTTATCGTTTCGAAATGAATAAATAAGTCTTTAAAATATTTAAAATCAGGTTCAAAAAATTTTCGAAATCATCATCTATATCACCAAATAAAAAAACGCCTTTTCATTCATTTGTAACTAGACAAAGCTTGTGAAATCTGTACTCACAGTTCATCGCAGAACGGATGCATTGAAGTTATTACATACAAAAACTTTCCATAGTTGTAATTATCCTAATGATTTATCTGAATATGGTTGAAATAGCTGCTGGTGGTCATCTTCTGTGCCGTCAATGGCATGTCAGCTAGTATTGTGAGTTGTGTTTGTTTTTTTAGGTACTATCAGTAATAGAGAGCTCTAAGAAACTGTTTAATTTGCTGCAGTTACATTTTTCTTTTATCTATAAAAATACCTTCTAACATTATTATATGAGTAAGCTATTTCACAATTCTTGAAGTAAACCATGGTATTTCGAGTTTTCTTAAAAATCGTCTTCCAAAATTCAAGAATTACGCAGATAGATAGGTATTGATAAGCGCGTTTTCTCTTATTATATTTCAGAACCAAGTATGAATCATCAATATGCACTTAGAAAATCAAATTAAACAACTGGTCTCTAAACCTGTAAATTTTCATCATAGGTACCTTGGCCTTTAAGAATAAACTCAATACCCGGCGCTTCTTCAACAACGATTCTGAATTTGCTCTTGTAAAGAATATTTTTCTTTGGCTATTCAAATAAATTTCGCTAAGGAAAAATTTAAAAGTCTCTCATTACCCTGAAGTTAATAAGGATCTGCTTTGGTACAAACTGTTCTCTTTCCTTCATCGTAACGCTCAAGTCAGAAATTCTTGATTTCGCAAATGCTAGTCCAGTGCCATAAGGATCAAACCCTGCGCCATCTGGCACTTTATTGACGGGTAGCGTCGGACCTTTCTGGATGCCCTATTTGCAGAACACAGAGGATAAGCACTCAGCAATTAAATGTGATAGGGTTTTACCTCAGAAACCGAGAAGTCCCAAACGGTTGCATCGTCTGTCTTCTTACTATCCTCTATGTCTAAGGCAGTCATTGTGTTCAGTCCAAGGACCTTCTTCACAGGGTATTTCACATAGTTCAGCTTCCATTTTCCTGGCACGGTGCTGTCATTGGTAAGATAAACCGCTCGTGTTTTCACGTTATCGATATGCACAGTACCGAAGTCCAGTACGATTTCGCTTGGCAACCCTTCGAAACCTTCTGTATTAAGTTTCAGGACTGGTCGCAGCAAGACTCCTTCAATATCGAAGCTCTGATAGTCAGAGTTAGCGTAGTTAACATGAAGGATGCCTGGCAAACGAAGAGATGGGCATAAAGGCCATTTATCATGGTCTTTTTCATTAAAGCCGTCGAAACGAACTGTAAGCTCGACATTTGAGGCCGGAGTGAGATTAAAGTGTGTCTCAGCTTTGCTGCCGCCCATCGTTAAAGTTTTTCCTGGATGTTCGTATTTCGCTGGGGAGGTCGTCTTGCTTGCCACAAGAGTGAACGGTCCATCGAGCTGCACGTTGAATAATAAATTGCTGTTTGTCTTGTTTCGTAAAATAATGTTCTTTTCTTGTTTATCCGCTTTCACCAACGACCATTTCTCGAATCTCAGGCAATGCGAACCATCCATTTCTTTCTAATCATTGAAAACGAGGTGAATTTGCTTCGAAAAAGGGGAGGTGCAATAATTACTCTCTTATCTAACGTTAGGAAAGGCTGTTCAGTGTATGCTTTGAGATAAACTGGCAACACTTCGAAGTTCTTCGGATGAGTTCGGCCACTCTCGTTGTCGGCTTCGACAAGCTTAGGTCGTCCGATCAGGACAGCGTTATAGGCTCCGATCACTCTTTGTGAGAAAGAGACTGTGAAAGTCTCTTGTCTTCTACCTTTAACGACTGTTTCCCTTTATTAATTGGTTAGCACTCCTGAAATGCTTTATCGTTAAAGTTACTGTGGGATAATCTGGAAAGGCCCGTCTCTAGCCTCTTCTGGGATTACTGGGTCAAAGTTCAATTTAACCAGGTCCTGGCTGCCGATCTCTGGCGGGTCGATCTTCACGGAAAAGAAGTCTTTCGTTGGATCCATGTTATCCAGATTATATAACTTCCATTCTATACAACAATTTAAAGCGTTTCGATAATGAAGAAACATAAATTACCAATAATAAGGTCATCAGGTCCCGTGTTCGTTAGTTTAAACTGCTTGGAGATCGGAGGGAAGCTATGCATCAACGATCCCACCGTGAAGCTTGGGTAATCGCTCTTAAAGTCAACTCCAACTTGGTTCGGCGTGACAACCAACGGCGATCCAGTTACATTCAACCTCATGGGGAATTTTTTCAATGGAAGCCCTTTTACATCGCAGCAGAGATGATCCTCAAAGACGCCGCAAGTGTCATTGTATACAGTCAAATTGACGATTATTTCCTCATGAGCATGTAAAATTCCAGATTTTGGCACGCAGACAGCCGCGATACCTTTATTATTAGTGAGATAAAACTTCGAATCTTTCTCCAATCGTCTGTTTTTGTTCAACTCCTGCCCGTCAACCGATGTGAAATTATCAGTTTTTTCATGTTCTTCGCCGAGAATTTGCACGCCAGGCCTTGTGAATGAGGCGTCGAGTTGGCCTGATTTATTTTTCTTTCTTCTAAAGTCCTGAGTGTCTTCAGAAAATTTGATTTTCGTCGATCTGTCCTTTCTGCTCGCGGTATTTGTACTCGTGCCGACCTTGCTGTCATTAAAAACTTTTTTCTTGGAATGCACGATAACGTTAACGTCTTCCTTGAATTGAATCGGTTCGAATTCCTCCATGTAAAAGTTAAACTTCGTCTCAATGCCACTGGTGTTTTTAATCACGAATTTCAGCTCTCGAGGCTTGTTTATCATCATGTCAAGCAGCTCGATCTTTTCGAGGATCACTGCAGGAGGCTTGAGTGTTTCCAGGAGATTTGTCATTCTTTTATCACCTGACTGAGTGCCATCGTACTTTGAGCCAGAAAACCCGAGAGGAAGCTCGAAGCCAAGGCCTTTGCTGGTGCTGAGACTGCGGCTGCCGGTCTTGCTTCCAGCGAAGCTGCTGGTGAAGGCGAAGCCTTCCTCTACAAGTTCATACGATACACTCAATCCTTCGATCGGCGCAGTGAGTCTGAAGCCTATTGGACCGACATCTTCTACGTCGCATTCAAGTATTTCATCGAGCTTCTGTCCAAAGTGAGTTGAGAACTTTATCATCATGGGTATCTCTGACTGAGGAGGGATAACGCCCTCGACTGGTTCAAAGCTCATGATGAAGTCTTCGCGTTGGATTGGAGTCCATTTGAATTTCGCTGGGATGTTACCAAAGTTAATCATGGAAATTCCTTTCGCGCTACGTCCTCGAATTTCGTATTCTTGATCCGCGTAAATGACTGAGTAGTCTACTGCGGACCTGCTGAGCCCAACGTGGATGTCCTGTACCTCGCCTTTGACGAAAAGCGTGTGTTTAGGACCGTTTTCAAGCAGTATTTCGATAAGGGAGTCAAGAGTCTCTGGGGTGGTTGAGTTGAGAGAAATAGCAATTTCTACCGTCTGACGTGGAGGAATGATAAGATACTGGGTTTCGAAGTAGATCTTCTCGTTCCACCATTGGTAGTATCGCTCCTCGGGATCCTCAGTCTCGAAATCTAAGCGTAGTCGTTGAGGTTATAACAAAAAATGAACTTCACATACCGCTGAATGTAACGTTCTCGTTCTCTCTTCTGAGGAGAATCTTGGCCTCAACATCGCTAATGTTCTCGATCTTGATCGTTTGTGTTGCTTTTGTATGGCTTTTAACCAAGCCAAAGTTCACTTCCGACTGAAGAACTTTGATCTCAGGGCCCAGGAAGTCAGCTGCTAGCTGTGATAGGAATTACGAGATTAAAACAAAGCAGATTCCGTAATGTTTTACTTGGAAAGAGAGAGTATGAGCGTTTTCAAGATGCACTATGAAAACGGCGTTTTGGTCTTTCAAAGGGCTCGGATGCAACAATCTAATATTAATATTCGACTCGGCTTCAGGATCAAGCGTTCCCTGGAAATACTATTAGCAAAATGCCGTAGATACAAGTTTACGGAGTCCGGAAAAGCGAGAACCTCTAACTCCTCTGAGCTTTTGCTATGAACCTCTACGTTGAAAGGCACTGCAGTATTTCCCTTATTTTTCAACGTGAACATCTTCGAATGGAATTTATTCAATGTCAGCGGCAGCGGGAACTTATAAAACGCGGGACTGATCTCAACATCATTGAACTTAACTGCTCCGATCAGCATGAACTCATAGTAGGTAATGCTGGGTCTCAGGCTTCCTCCTCCTTCTTGACTTCTATGGTCCTCATACTGCTTTTTGATGATTTCAGGTGGATTACGAATGCTCTCGAAAGGAATGTCCTCCACGAGGAGTTTTATCTTCTGATAATGCGGAATTGCGCGATGAGACGAGAAGCTCATGGTAAAATCGATCTCCGAATCACCTTGGAAAAACCCTTTCTGAGGCTCGATCGAAAAATGGTTGGGCTCGTCGTCGTCAAGGTCCTGATCCTTCTCGATTATCCACGAGTAATTCACTTTAACACCAGCGTTGTTTCTGATAGTAAGGATGGATTTCTTCGAAATATTGGGGAAAACCTCAGGGAAGAAAATCCTATCGATTTGATGCTCGGCTTCAATGGGCACGTTATTCAACTTCGCGACTTTCAATTCGACCATATTGGCTCTAGCAGTGATCGTGTAGAACTCGCTGGTGTTATTATCGCAAGCAAGAACGACTTTTTCTGTGATAACTCCTTCCTGCTGTGGAGTAAACACCACAAAGAGTTCCATGGTCTGGCCTTTCCCAATATAGAACTCTGACGGATACACGGTAAAATTATTCAGTCTGAGGATGTCTCCCTTCTGATGCCTGTCGTCCTCTTCCCTCTCGCAGAAGAATTTGAAACCGCCTTCACCTCCTTTGTTAGTGAACTGGAAAACCATATCGACTCTGTCTCCTAACCAGCAGCTCTGGCAATCTATTATTGTTATTATTCGAATCAAATCGCATTCATAGCTGAAATATTACCAAGCACTTTGCTCAGCGTGAGTTTCGGATGCTCTTTCCTGGCTTGTAGTCTCACCTACAAGAGTCACATTCAGAATTGGCTGCGAAAGGACGATTTACCTTAAATGACGACTCTTCGGTGATAATAACGAAATGGTCATCGTAATCGGCAAGAGAACTGGCGTAAAAGTTCACGTAAAAGATGGCTGACATACCCGGCGCGATCTGTCCGTTATCCAGAGGATATTTCACTCTAGAGATAGTGAATTCCGAACTGCTCAAATGTTAGTTGGGAGTTTGCAGCGGAGGATTTACGTCGCAGGTGGCATGTATTTCAATCGACGTGAAATACCACTGGCGTTTGTGACTGTCAATGGAATCTCATAGACTGCATCGACCTTATAGTCGGTGAAAGTTACAACAGCAGGATCGATTCTGAAAGGGTCTCTGGGATCGTTAGGTTCGCCTTTAATGTCCTATAGAAGGGAAAATAAGCGATTTTGAGATTAGAGCGAGCAATGTTACATCCAGGAAGGTGAGAGGTGGTCTATCGATCTTAAATCGGGGGTTTCGAAGGTAGTTGATTTGGGTTTGCATGCGCTTGATGATTTTATTATTGAGAGCTTTCTCAATCGCGTTCAACTTGGTTAAATACTCTGGAATTTTGCGTTTCTTTGTTGGTTTGGAGAGCGTCATGTCGCCCGTAGCCTTCATGTTGGTTTCTGATTTGGACTGTGACATCATCATGGTTGTCATATCAAATCTGATAGTTGCTGTTTAAAAGCTTTCGCTCAGAGAATGAATTAATAAAAACTCTGTAGTTACAATTTCTATTTCAAAATTACCTTCTTCGATTGATCTTGTCAAGTAATATATTATTCCGTACACCTACTAACAACCTCAAAACACCAGCCGCTTTTAAAGAACTCAGGTTAAAGCCGACAATGAGGTTCAGACAGTAACTTATAGCCATCTACTTGAGAAAATATATATGAAAAAATCACAAGGCTTAACTCTTGAAGATACCATGGGAACGCCAGGGTTATCGATTAATAAGTTTCTATTGAAGAAAATCACTTTCAAATCTGGAAGGAAACCTTCATAATATTTAAAAATTGAACGAAAAATTTTAACTTCATGGATTTGGCCATGCTATTTGAAGCTAGGACTGATAAGAAAGGATATCTCTTAGCTGGCATTTTTCAAAATGAGGCGTAGAAAAACAAAAAAACCAGTGTAATGGATTTTCAATTTTTAACAGTTTAAACTTATTTTGGTCTCTTCAATTATATTCAAAAGTCGCAAGAAGCATGTCAGGTGACCTTCTTTGTCCAAGGCTATTGAGCTGATTGATCCTCTGTTAGATAACTCACAGTATTCAGATGGTGGCTGGATCCAGTGGTTCTGTAGTCTCGAAGACCACAACTTTTTCTGCGAAGTCGATGAAGACTACATTCGCGACAATTTTAACCTTTACGGCTTAAAACCAAAATTCTTACACTACAAGTTAGACCCAACGAAAAACTCCACCCAACCCACAAATCAAGCGCAAGGTGGAAATCCGACTCAGAACCAATATCTACAGCA
>ENA-UOTX01000666-UOTX01000666.1-compost-metagenome-genome-assembly--contig:-NODE-666-length-33846-cov-19.318250_pt1 | contig 33846 bp, 17 predicted proteins | sample MGYA00238143_ERZ746982 | MGnify/ENA primary metagenome ERZ746982 (study PRJEB28758, sample SAMN06268862) | compost metagenome | isolation source: single cell | place: USA: California, Emeryville, Joint... | reverse complement strand
GGCAACAATGGCAACAATGGCAACAATGGCAACAATGGCAACAATGGCAACAATGGCAACAATGGCAACAATGGCAACAATGGCAATAATGGCAATAATGGCAACAACGGCAATGGCAATGGCAATGGCAATAATAAAGAAAAAGAGGAGAATGATCATGATAACCACGATGAGTATGAAGAGGAAGAAAACTCTGAAGACGATTTTGAACAGGTTGACGAACGTGACAACGATTCTGAATATGAATACGAATATGTATGTGTATTGGAAGAAAATGAAGAAGAGAGCCCTGACCAAAGTGAGGAAGAGGATCATGAAAACGGCAACAAGACGAAAGGCAACAATGGGAACCACTACGGCTGGAGAAATAAAAAAGACTACAATGACGAATATGAAACCGAGGAAGAAAGTCATGAAAACGGCAATAAGACGAAGAGCAACAATGGGAACCACTACGGCTGGAGAAATAAAAAAGATAAAAATGGTTCTACCGAATCTGAAAAAAGTCATGAAAACGGCAATAATACAAAGAGTAACCCAGGAAACCACTACGGCTGGAGAAATAAAAAAACTAAGACCAATGGAAAGAAAGAAGAAAATGATCATAGTAACCACAACCACGAAGAGGATGAAGAAGATGGCTATGATTACAAAAATGGATACGAATATGTCTGTTTAGATGCAGGGGATCAAGATCAAAACCATGGCGAAAATGAAGGAGAAGGTCATAACAATGGCAGCAAGACGAAAGGTAATAATGGAAACCACTACGGCTGGAGAAATAAAAAAGATAAAAATGGTTCTACTGAATCTGAGGAAGAGAGCTCTGAAAATGGTAACCAGTCTAAGAGTAACAATGGGAACCACTATGGGTGGAGAAATAAAAAAACAAAGAACCAAGGGAAAAAAGACCAGAATCATGAAGGAGATGAATATGAAGACGAAGACGGATGCGAAATTGAATACAAATTTATATGTTTCAAAGGTGAAGACAACCGCGAAGAGAGCCATGGAACAAATAATGGCAAACAAAACGGCAAAAACAAAACAAAGAGCAACAACGGAAATCATTACGGCTGGCGAAATAAAAACAAAGAAGGAGGTAACTCTTCCGATTTTGAAGAAGAAGGCGATGACAATGGTAACCAGACTAAGAGTAACAATGGGAACCACTACGGTTGGAGGAATAAAAAAGATAAAAGTGGCTCCTCTGAATCGGAAGAAGAGAGTCATGAAAACGGCAATAATGCAAAGAGTAACCCAGGAAACCACTACGGTTGGAGAAATAAAAAAGGAAGTAACCAATCTGAAACCGAAGAAGATAGTAATGAGGAGAAGAGCGAAGGCACATACTGTAAATGGATGGAAATTCACCATGGACACCCAAAACCGAGAGGAAAGCAGTGCTATTGGAAAAGGATAGACCACGAATTCAAGAAACCAAAGCACTGCTATTGGGTCAGAAAACCCCGTCGTGATAGTGAAGGATGCGAATTCCCTCTCAACGTGAACGACACCGCTCCAACTTGCGACAACATAGCTGAATTAATCCAGACAGTTGAGTTCGAAATGAACTCTCTCACAAACATGAGCATCCGTGCCCATACCCTCATGCATTCTCTCAACACAACACTCGATTTCATCAAAAACACTTGTACTCAAGGCGTTTTCGGCGTTGAGAACTTGTCACCTAATCTCCTCCAATTTGACTTTGAAGAAAAGCATCCATCTTCCAGGCTCTCCAATGCAATTTACGCAGTAGAACGCAAAGCACAAAAAATTGCTCTTTCTAACCAACTGCTGCTTCAAGATACCTTGGATTGCAATGATGAAGAAAGAAAAGATAAATGCGATGCCTATATCAAAGACACTCAGAAGACAATCGAGCTCTACGAAAGAATAACCGAAGAAATCGCGACAAAAATAACCTATTTGATCCAAAGAAATAAAGACCTCGTTCAATGGTATGATGAAAATCTCGCCTATTGCTCGTGCCAACAAGATTTCGTTTCCAGCAGCTGCTGCTCACTTCAACAATTCAGCACAGTGCCTGAATGCGCTTGTCGAAGCAATTTTACCACTGAAGATTGCTGCAATCTCACCGATTTTGATTCCGATTTCAGATGCGTCTGCCAGAGGGACTTTTCCGTTGATTACTGCTGTCAAGAGACAAGCCTCGCCGACGACCCTCGATGCATATGCGCCCAAAATTTCACGGCTGACGTTTGCTGCGACTTATACCCCAATGACACTCGATGTAGATGCGATTTTAGCTGGGATACTGACTTTTGCTGCAAAGACCCTCTCTATAGCGAAAACACTCGTTGTCAATGCAATGTAGACTTTAGTGCGGGCACTTGCTGCGAGTTTGCTGAGCACAAATCAAAAATCGAGTGCCAGTGCAGAACTAAATTCGACTCACTGCTCTGCTGCGGTTTCAGCGAGTACGAAGAGTCAGTTGAATGCCAATGCCAAAATAGCTTCACCGCGACGCCTTGCTGCAGTTTGGATAAATACAGTAATCACCCTGAATGCGTTTGCCGAAGGTCGTTTACAAACTCCTTATGTTGCGACTTTGACGAATTCAAGAGCAGAACGGAGTGCGTTTGTCTCAAGCAGAATAATCCCATTGCTCCTGTAGACTGCTGCAGTCAGCCGCAATGGGCTCTTTCTCATGAATGCACGTGCAAGGTCCAAGCGACAGCCTTAGTTCCGTATAATTGCTGTGACACCAGCTACTTCTCGCAGTCGAAGGAATGCCAATGCCAAGGCCAATCAACCCCAGTTGAACCTCTTGTGTGTTGCGAATTCGACCCTTGGAAAAATACTAATAATAACGGAAGATGGTACAAAGAGTGTCTTTGTGCTGCGTCAAATTCGACAGTCGTCACTACAGTCAATCCTCCAATAGACTGCTGTCATTACGGGTGGTTCACTAAGAAAACTCCAGAGTGTCAATGCCAGAAAAAATTCGATGCAGATGTTTGCTGCGAGTTCAGCGCCTACCAAAATGAAAAAGAATGTAAATGCCAAAAGCAAGAGAATCCTTTGGCTCCGCTTGACTGCTGTGATCATAAGAAATGGAAAAACGACCCCAGATGTGCTTGTAAGAGTCAAAAGAACCCGCTCACGCCGATTAACTGCTGCCAGTTCCCTGAATTCTCGACGCTAAACGAATGCATCTGTGAGCTACAAACAGGGTCTCCGATCGTCCCAGAGAACTGCTGTGACCATTCCAGATGGAAAAACGATCAGAATTGTCTCTGCGCACAGCAACAAAAAGCGCTTACACCGAATAACTGCTGCTGGCATTCGAAGTTTGCCAGCTCTTTAGAGTGTAAATGCGCCCAGCAAACCAACCCAACGTATCCAGAAAATTGCTGTTCGTTGTCAGCTTACTCAGGAAGTATCGACTGTCAATGCAAATCGCAAAGCAATTCGATGAGCCCGAAGAACTGTTGCGGGGCTATAAAGTTCCAGAATGATACGGCTTGCTTGTGTGAAGCGAGTTTTGATACTGACAAATGCTGTGAGTTGTATAAAAACGATGATAGGTGCAAGTGCCTGAAGAATTTTAATAAGAACAAGTGTTGTACTTACTACCCTGAAAATGCGCTTTGTAAGAAGTCTTTTCTCGAACTCAGCTCTTCAGATAGCTCTGAGAGTGCTCTGAGTACGATGAAACAGAATATAAGACGAAAAGCGAAAAACCCACATACGAGCCTGTGATTGAGTTAAGAAGTGAGAGATATGACATTCTTTTGATATTTTTATTCTGAGTTTATTTTTTTTCATGAGAACATTTGAAACGTATTTGATGTAAGCCTCTAAAAAAAATCCAATGTTATGTGAGTTATATAGACCCTATTCTTTAATTGAATCTACAGATAAAACAAATAATGTCCTTATCCTATTAATAATTAGATTATCAAGAGTGCCTTAGGGCTATTTTCTGAAATTAATAGTACATGGTCTCATCGTTGGGATCCATACTTCTGTATTGAATTGACGCGCTGATTGAACGATCATGTAATTTGATTCTTGTTTATTTTCCTTGAAGAAATCAAGAATGTATCTCTAATTACTAGTTATTAGAACTAATCAATCTAATAACCAGACAAACCTCTATTATAATTCCAATTGTAGAATGAAGCAGTTTTAAGAACATTATTTATTCGTGTCTTCCAAGATCTTTAATATCTTTTCTTTAGTGAACTCAAATTCATTTTAAAGCCTTGGACAATTGGTTAAAAGGGGCAATAACAGCAATGATTCTCCAGTCCCGGTAAAATTGAATATTAAGGAAACGGCTAAATCGCTCTGTGACCAAAAAACAGAAAGAAAAAAAAACCAAAACAAACACATATGTATTGGAAAACTACCCGGCTTCCTTAAGGGTATCTTGAAAAGAGCACTGGGAAAGGTAAATCTGAATTCTGATTTTCTACAATAATTCTTCTATCTACTGCGAAACTATTTTGTGAATCTTAAATGGTTTAAATGACGAATATGACGGGTTCATACAAGCCTGGAACATGTATGACTGCTCCTCTCAAATGAATATGTTTTATCATATAAACGAAATTAAAAAATGGAGGCCAAATTTATAATACTATTCAGAAACTATCATGGTCAATCTAACGGAGTTCAATTTGCCTTTTTTCATAATTGCAAGCCCATGAAAAAAGTGCCAAAGATTCGTTATTACATGTGGACAGAGGATTTTGGCCTGGCTAGAGTGGATTCTGTCATATGCTCAGTCCAAGACCTGCCCATGGTAGGCGATTTATCATCATTTTCAGCTAGAGCAGCGAGTTTTGGTTCATGAAAGCTGGCTCCTTCGAATAATCCCTCAACAGAATAAAACGATGCATTCTTTGATCCTGGTAAGACTTTTTGAAGTCTTTTCAGACTGAAAATGTCCATTAAGTGGGTAATAATAGCCAATGAGAATCCTACAGCAGCTAAACTCGCATTTGCTACGAAAACCCAATAATACTTGTACTGATCTATCGTTGCTTGGGATATAGCTCCTGCAACTGGAGGCCAGCTCACGTTCACGATAGCTGTCATCGTTGATAACAAAGACATCGCAAATCCAACATTTTTCGGTGGGACTAACCTCATCACAGAGCTTATCACCACAATACCTCTAACTGCAGAGCCCAATACCATCATTATAAAAGGAATCGTGGGAGTCAAGCATCTTTCACACTCTGGAAGCATCGCATTCAACGTTATTCCCGCCATTACGGTAAAAGTTGATATCATAAATCCTTTCGAGAGCTTTCCAGTCCTATCCAATAGGATTCCTGCTAACGGTCCGAATACTCCCGAGCCAACCAACCCAGAGGCGAGAATGAACCCGGCTTGCTCAACAGGAAACTGGAACGTGATCATTAAAAACTTGCTTTCGAAAGCCTTCGTCGCAGTATAAGCTCCTAATGTGATACAAGCTCCAGCCATGACGACCCAATATAGAAGAGGGAATTTTTTCATGGCTCTAATGGAGTCCATGAGCTTTGGAGGCTCCTGGAATAACTTTTGATTATGAGCGCATTTAAGATATCGCTGGTGGAGATTTATTTTCAAGGTTCCGAATAATAAAGAAATCGAACAAACTCCTAAGCCAATAGCGAAAGGAAGGCCGAGTGATCCAGTATAACTGTAGATTGTGGGGTAAGTCACATCACAGAGGATGACAGCAACGCTCTGGATGAAAATCGAGATACTTGTGACACCAGGAATCTCGTTGTCTTTGCACCAGATCCGAATCATCTTATTTTTTCCCAAAAATAGGATTTCCACTCCCATATAGCATAGAATGGTTCCCAAAAGGAATAGATAATAATGATTCGAGAATACGGCGAAAGTGAGCAGAAGCTGCCCGATAAGTCCAAAGAACATTCCAGCTGCTAACCCAAGAGAAGCGCCATAACGATCAATAACGACACCGGTGAGTATCGGAACGAATAGATTAGGAAGACCTTGGGCGAGGATGATCAGACTGTATTGGAACTCGTTGATGTTAAGGACGTCTTGCACTGGTTTTTGAAGTGCAGTGACGGCCGAAACATTATAGAAGAATCCAAATTGGGTCATGGCGAGACATACCAGGAACCACCTTTTGTTCTTGACGGCAAAGTTTCTTCCTTCATCTTTTATCAGCCTCTCGACTGGGTCGGGTGTGTCAGCTATCTGCATTTTTCTTGTGTATTTATCCAAAAGAAAAATAATTGAATAGGCTATTTCAAGTTTTGAGAATCTTAAATTCGAAAATTTGCCCACTTTAAGTCGCTACCAAAAAAAAAGAACTAACTTCATGTGTCGGAAAATCCTTGGCTGATAGAGCCACATCTCTTTGATGGGCAACTACACACCGGCCTAACTTTACTTAACTCTAGACGATTGCATATTAGACCAGGAGCTGAAAATTTCCGGTCAAAGATTTTATTGTGACGGGCTTGCTGCAGCTCTTAGGTCGCAAATGTGGTTTAAGAATTGAATTCTGAATCAAATGAAAAACATAAATTTATGAGTCGATGTATTTTGAAAGGGTTTCACGCAGGTTCAAGACATTTTGCGTGTGTTCTTAAATGAATATCTGTGCTTTACCATGCGAAATAAAAATAAAACACAGAAAAGAAACAAAGAAAAAAAAACATCAACTCCCACCATTACTTCATACACAACACTAACAATTGAATAGAATGCGAATCTTTTATCATTGCAGGTAAATGAAAATACCTGAAAAAATTCTAGATTAAATGTGGAAAGAGGATGTTGGTTTGGTTAGAGAAGGCTGCTGTCTCTGTTAGGTTGAGGATCTGCCAGTAGCATTATTCTCAGCATCTGTTTCGGGTTTCACATTGCCAGCTGTTGCAGTGTTTCCAGCTATCGAGTTGGCAATGCTTGGCTCTGGCATGTTTCCTTCGAATACAGAAAATAGCGATGCATGCTTTGAACCTGGCATGATATTTTGGAGCTTTCTCGAGCCGAAAAGGTCGAGTATGTGAGCAGTAATAGCTAAGGCAAATCCTATGACGCCTAGCACTGCATTGGCTAAGAAAACCCAATAATATTTGTACTCATCAATCGTTACTTGAGCTATAGCTCCTGCAACTGGAGGCCAGCCCACATTCATGATAGCCATCGTTGTTGATAACAACGACATAGCAAATCCAACATTTTTCGGTGGGACCAGCCTCATCGCGGAGCTTATCACCACGATACCTCTAACTGCTGAACCCAATACCATCAACATATAAGGAACGGTAGGAGTTAAACACCTCTCACACTCTGGAAGTATCGCATTCAGCAAAATTCCCACTAATATGGTAAAAGTTGCTATCATCATTCCTTTTGAGAGCTTTCCAGTTCGATCCAATAAGATCCCAGCTAACGGACCGAATACTCCCGAGCCAACCAATCCTGAGGCGAGGATAAGTCCGGCTTGCTCGATGTTGAAATAGAAAGAGATCATTAAAAATTTGCTTTCAAAAGCCTTCGTCGCATTATAACCGCTGTATGAAATACAAGATGCAAATGCCACGATCCAAAACAGAAGAGGGAACTTTTTCATGGCTCGAATGGAGTCCATGATCTTTGGAAGCTCTTGGAATTGCTTTTGATTATGAGCACGTTTCAGGTAGTTCTGGTGGAGAAATATCTTAAGAGTGCCGAATAGCAAGGAGATCGAACAAACTCCTAAGCCAATCGCGAAAGGAAGGCCGAGTGACCCAGAATAGCTGTAGATTGTTGGGTAGGTCACGTCACAGAGGATGATTGCGATGCTCTGGATGAAAATTGAGATGCTTGTGACACCGGGGACCTCGTTGTCTTTGCACCACATGCGAACCATTTTGCTTTTCCCCAGGAAGAGGACTTCTACTCCTATGTAACACATGATAGTCCCCACGAGGAACATATAATAATGCGTCCAGAATACAGCTATCGTGAGCAGAAGCTGTCCGATCACTCCGAAGAACATTCCCACTCCTAGTCCAAGGGAGGCGCCGTAACGATCGATAACGACACCGGTGAGTATCGGAACGAATAGGTTAGGAAGTGCTTGGGCGAGGATGATCAAACTGTATTGGAATTCGTTGATGTTGAGTACATCTTGCACTGGCTTTTGAATAGCAGTGACGGCCGATACATTGTAGTAGAACCCGAATTGAGTCATGGCGAGGCATATAAGAAACCATCTTTTGTTCTTGACCGCGAAGGTTCTTCCTTCATCTTTTATCAAAGTTTCTACTGGGTCGGGTGAGTCTGTCATCTGAATGCTGTTTAAAGTTGTTTATTCTTTCGAAAATGATTTAATAAACTATATTTAAAATTTTAAGAGCGTAAAATCCAAAAAATTTTCTCATTTTAAGTCCTTCCAGACGTTTGAAAAAATAGTTTGGCGTTTGATAATCCCTTATTTGGATGCTCATATCGTAACAAAAAAGCCCGAAAATAGACGAGAGAGCTGAGGATCTGTAGCTTCTTCTACTTTGATTTATTCTCACTCTGTGTCAACAAATTTTCATGGCAATCGCCGGGATAGATCTTGTTAGGCAGCTTAATAATCTTAGTCAATGAGAGAAAGACAAATAATTGCTATGAGTACTGGAAGGTAGGAGGGTTAAGATTTGAAGGTTGCCTCTGCCAAGTTCTTGCGATTGTAATTTTTTTTTTCAGATCACCAATCATCAATACTGAGTGAGCCTTCAAACGCGAGTCGGAATGCTCTTTCTTCCTCCGTCCGTGAAAACATTGCGTTGTAAACATTGAGCAATTTCATACGGAAATTTGTTTCACAAACGAATAATTTCCATTTCAAAAATTTAAATACTCTCAAAAATTAACAACTATAACAAGGCGCGAATTGAATACTAAGAACTTAAAAAGGTAATATTTAATTAACTTCTAAGAGCATTTTGGTAAATCTCAGATTTTATTTGAGATATCTTAGCCAGAGAGAGAAAGAGGAACGTAAAAAACAAAAGAGAGCCATAGAGCGAATACGTGTGAGTAAGTTTTATTCAGCTTCGTTGTGGGTTTATTCTCACTGATTCTCAAGAATTTGATAATATTCCTAAAACCAAACATTATTTAGAAAGGGTAAAATGACCTTGGATGTTAGATTAACATTACATAAGGGTGAATTGAGTATGATGAAGAGCTCTTTTTATGAGACTAATTATTTATTTGAATAGGAGAGTGCTTGTATTTCCTTTGAAATTCTATTAATGTTGAAAATTTTCATTTTCAATTGCCACAAAACCTGTGTATTAACCTCATAAATCCGATCCGGGACCTACGTCTTCCTTCAACATTAGCTCATAGTGATTCGAAGCAAAAAATTAATTAAATTTCCTTAGTCATTTATTTCTACGAATCATTTTTATATATCGCGAACATGCGAGTTCGATTAAGATTCTCGTTTAGAGACCATCAATGAATTTTTCTTCCACCACCAAAATCACCATTTCATCCTCAAGCTCATTTTCCTAGCCATCAGCCATAAAGCATTCACGGTCAAGCCAATCCTAAGTTCGTAAGCAGCTATTTCTACCTACTGAGAAATAAAGTGCTGCTTCAACAACCACAGACCATATGATGATCCTTTCAACACGAATTACAATTTCCTGATTTAGTATGAATAAAACCTGCAAAATCCCTTCAATGGGCTTAAGACTAAACTATTGCTTATATCTCCTACAACAGTATCCTATAATCACAATTTCAACTAATCTGTTTCCTACTATCATGGAGAGCGGTCCTACCCTCGTAACGGTAGGACTAAGCAGGCTCTCTCATCATGAATCTGCTGGTAATTAACTTAACTTTTGATTTTTCCTTTATTTTGTTCTGTTTCCTTTTTATTTTGTTCCATCAGGAGTGATTCTGCAATCTTATTTTTCTGTGGGCGTTATTATCTGCCGAACCAGTACCAAGATTCTAATTTCAGTGAGCTCCCGGAAAAATTAATAAATTATAGGAATTGCGTGACTTATAAGTGGCTAACTTAATTCAAAGATAAAAACCTTATTTATTCTTGGCGTATTTGATAATTCTATTTGTTCTCCGTTGAGAATTACCATACGGCTTTTATAATTCGTGACTTCGTCATCAGCACTTTAGTGTCTGATACTCCTCTTAAACAGATCATCACAAGGTCCGAGGACGATCAGAGCCAGATTTTCCCTCGTTCTACGAGCCCTGCTATTTATCATAGAAGAAATAGCTAACAGCCTTTCTTTTTTATTACGAGGGGTCCTTGATGAATAAATTCTTTTAATTCGAATAGATTCCAGTCAATTTTAATTAAAATCCTTCTCGGCCAAAAGCTCCACGCTATCATCAGAATAAAATAAAAAGCTCATTCATATTTTATAAATTTTCCAATACATAAAAAAATGGCAACAGAAATCTTAAGAACAGACCCATTGAGACCTGAGGCCCTTTTGACACGCTCTCTGAGGTTTGAAGATCGCCCTCCCGCGATCACCACAGCTAAAAGCGAGAACCTCAGGTCCATTATCAAAGAGATATTCGAGTCTCCAAAGCCCAAAGCTCGCACGCCGCGATGCTTGAATACAGTGGCGGCGAACTGGAATCCTGAGGATTTCGAGGACTGGACTCGGCGGAAACCCAAAAAGATACCTCTCAGCGCGACTTTAGCAGTCAAAAAATCGAAGAGCCTCCAAGTGAAAAGAGAAAACGTCGCCGGTTCAGATAACGGAATCGATAGTCCAATGCCCAAGCTTTCTCGAGGAGGGAAGTTTATTAAGCGGAAAACATTTGCTGAAGGAGATTCGAGACAATTGACTCCAGAATTGACTTCGGCGAATAACTCATTGACGCTTCGTCTTAAATCAAGTTTGAAGTATTCGCGATTGCGATCGAACAGCGATTATTCGACCACTGAAAGCGAATCGAATACTCTCATTCCTTCGTTAAATGACACGTCACCAGGAAAGAGCATTTTTACACCGACAAAGAGTACGAGTATTCTGAAAACGTCGAAAGTGAAGAAGGAATCAACTCCCAATGAGGAGGAGGAGAAAGCCACTGCGGAGTCTTTTAGCCTCGAAGTGAAGAGAGTAAAGTTCTTGGAGAGTTCGTAGAGAATGTCTCTACCTCTTGAGAAAGAACAAAATTTTCATTTATTCTCATAGTTCTGCTACTTTGTATTGGTTATATATAATATTTCTTATATTATTTTGGTGTTTATCTGTTTGGGGTTTTTTTGCTTCTGAAGCAGATAACTTAGTAAATTCATAATGGTATTGCATTTTGATTAAATAATCATAGCGATTCTCAGCATTCTAATTTTGTTTTTGAAGAGGACCTCTGAGTTGAGGGTGTTTTGATAAGGACATGAGAAGAGATTGATGGAAAAATATGTAAGTTACGAACCAAAATCAGTTTCACTTTATTTAAGTAATAGAAAGATATTCTTGAGAAGATATTGCATCAGAAAAATTTACATTTGATAGGCGTACTTTCGCATAATTAAATTCACTTTGCTAATTGAGATCGAAATACTTTGTAAGCAGAGAGCTGCGCCTAATTATCTGACTGTCAACATCCCTGTACATTAAGTAAGTTTTTTTGGGTCTTCTCCGTCAATTGTTTATATGTTCTTTGTTAAATTTCTGGATGAGTACTTAATGATTAATGTTTCAACAAATTGTCTTTGCTGTAGTTTGTTTCAATTTAAGCTGATCCATGGCTCATTGTGACTCTAAGCACAAGCAGCTTAAGGTTCAATTCTATTGAAAAATTCATAGTTACAAGGAAATCTACTATATAGTGCCTAGCAAAAGCTAGCTCATAGAAATAGACCTTTGTTTCGCAGAAAAGCCTGCATACCTAAAAGCCACTAAGCCCAAGACTATGCGTTTCTTTAATTCTTTCAGTCGGCAGTAATAGCATCAGTTCATTCAGCAACTTCGTTTTAATACATGAGAAATTAAATAATTCGAATCTTAGAAACTTGTCTTGCCTCAAGATCAAACAGAGAATATTCACAAATAAGAGCCGAATTTGGAAGAAGAAATGATCTTTGATACAATGCATCGAGTTTGTTGTCATTTATACTAGCATGTGAATTGGAGCAAGATCGTTTTTATTATTTATCACTTGTTAATATTCTAGTTGTGCAACTATATATCTCTGTTTCCAAGGATGAAAAATATAATTAAAACTTAGCTGCTTGATCAAAATCAGCATGCAGAAAGAAAATTGCACCTGTGCTTATTGTATCGATCAATTCTTCGACTTTGAGAACACCAACACCTTCTGTCCGAATTACAAACCACCTCAGATTGAAAAAGCAACAACAATCGCCAGTCAAAATTGTCCAATATGCTACAATAACCAAGTTTTGCTCCTAGTTAATAAATGTGGTCACGCTTTCTGTCAAGACTGCATCCGATTTTGGAAAGAGGGAGCTCGAAAAATTCGTGCGAAAGCGACTTGTCCAATCTGCCGCGGAGCATTTTTTTAAATTGGAAAGAAGCTATTGTTCCCACTCGTATTCTCATTTTCGAGAAGAGTCATAGCTTGACTAAAGGAGCACTCGTTGATTTCATTATGATACAATGAGTTCGAATGTAATGATATATCAAGCTGAAATTTATTTTTGCTGTCCTTGAATGAGAACCTGCAAAATTGCGCGTCATTTGTTTTTATCTGTTTTTCTTCTTCTTCAATAAAACTTGATATACTATCACTAAAGGAATAGTACTGATCAAAATACTGAATTATGTGAAGCAATCTATCGATGATAAGGCCGGAGTTATTAAGATAATAGCAATTCTCATTAATCTGCTAGAATAACATTATGTTTGTTTTTCTTTTATACTAGCAGTTCAGAAATCATAAATTAAACCTATTTTACCTGGATTATTGTTGCTACTCGAAATCTACTTGCCACTGTCATCAAATATGGATATCCACTTCATTTTCTGAGGATTTCTTCGGCTGATTGCTAAAGATTTTTTGTTCAATTCTCTTGATTTAACTGCATCTTCAATACAAGGTTAATCAAGCTATTCTCTCAACTTTGGGATTTATTTGCCTCTAACCTTAGAGAGCTATTGAGAAAATAATCAGCAGGCATTCCTTTTTATTTGGAACATCAAAGAAAATTATTTGATGGGTATTGTTGAAAGAGACCATCCAAGAATGTTTATAAAAGCTACAAATGACCAATACAACGTCCTGAAGTTGTGTCCCTTGAGGTGATGCGAGCAGTTAAATGCCTTCTCGAAGACACTATTACTTTCCTGTTGTAACTAAATTGGATTACTGTTGCAATTTCTCTCTAAATTTGAATGCCATCAAAATTCTAATTTACTCGCACAACAAAAGTGAAGTTCCAGCCATCAGAAATAAGATGGCTTCATTACTTTTTATGACAAACGATATGTTTTGCCTTCTCAATTAAAACCAAAATTTAACTCCAAAACGCAAAACCGCGAGTACTAACCGTTAGATTAGCGGAATTGGATCTCACGAATTGGAAAAAAATATGACCAAATTCGAACTCATAATTGATTTTAAAATCGTTTTTATAACTCAAACCTCATGCGTTGACCATATTCTGAAAAAAAATTCAATTACACTGCAAACCTAACTCCAATCGAATCTAATAATTTTTGTATCAAATCATCAAAACATGTTTTTTACATCTTCTTGCAACTATCAAAAAATCGAACTTGAGAAAATCTCAATCTTTCAATCAATGACAGAATACCTTCAACGAGACCTATGCAAGCTAGCTCAACTTACGTTACTTCAACAAAACCTCGATGCTCATCATTCGATTACAACTTGTCCAGAATGTTCGCTCCTTAGATCAAACTTCGGGCAAAAACCAACCAATCTAGTTGATACTCCTGACAAAGCATCGTTTTTCAATTGTTGGCAAGATAATTATAAAATCACTCTGGACATATTACTAAAGCAAGTTGCGTTTTATTTAAATCCCACCGCACCTCCCACTATATCTCCTCCATCACAGAACGATAGCAATCCCTCACCAAGAATATCGAGTCTTCCAAATAATCATCCGAGTAAAGAATTTGAACCATTAGAGAGCAAAAAGGGTCTGAACATCACCGATTTCAAACCAAAGGAAGAAGAAGAGGAGCATGTAGAACAATTAGGTGATGTGGATAATATCAGCGTAGACAATAATATGCCAGAAGAGAACCAGAAAACATTTTCTAATTCCTCAAACAAAGTTGACAGGATGAGCAATCTCGGATTCAAGCCGAAAAATAAAGAAGAGACAACTGAGACCCGATCCTTCAAAACTCTTTTAAAGAGTGACAAAGTTCTCTTAGCTCTCAAAAATGTAATTTTATCAGTGGCTTAGTCACTTATTTTATTCGATAGAAACAATGTGAAAACACGATACTTAAAAGTTTGAATCAAAACCGTGTTATTTATGAAAGAAGGCTCAAAGAGCATTCTGTAGAAACTACAAAATTTTCTTTGAAAAACGCGTTGAAAGGGCTTTTTCACGAGGGTTCTAACTAAATTAACCTCACCTCTCTATGTTGAATTACATTAATTTAATTTCAGTTTATCCTGATTTCGTTCCGTTTGTTGTTGCTTTATATTAATAATATATGAACCTTGAGACTGTATGGAATTCTTGCGTTACATTATATCATTTTCCTTGAAGCCCGAACAGCATTAGAAGAAGAATTACAAAGTCATTCACAAAACTTTCGGAACAGATGCATATATCATTGAAATGGATTCATAGGCCTCTCACTAAAAAATTAAAGTTCTCCTACAGAATTTTTCATTTTTTCTTGCTCTTCTTGCATCCTCTTCAAGGTCATTTCTCTCCTCAGTTGCATTAGATGCATGTTCATTTGGCTTGTGATAGAATCCAGAGCTGGTCCATCCAGATAAGCTTGAAGTTCCTCTTGAAAAACTTTAGGTATCTCAGGAGTGGAGTTGATGGTTAATTTGTTAATGGTGAATTGATAATAGCCTTCTGTTCTGCCTGTTACATGGCTTTGAATGGTTCCTTCAACAACGTCTTCTAATGATGCGGTTGCAGTCGGTTTCGCTCGAAAAGAGGCTGTAAAGTGACCGGAAACATCGAAATTATTTTCATCAGTGGGAATGAACGTTAAGTCATGGATAGATTGATCCGTGAGTTCCATATACGGCGATAATTCAGATTCGGTGCTCTCGGTAATCCAGTTCCCGAGATAGATATGGGGATTTTTCGCGGCCTTTGATAAGCAGCTGCTCGCCAACACGACCACAAAGAGAAGTTTCAAGATCTGCATTGAGAATAAATTATCAATCGGATTAATCTTCAGAAGATTTAAAGAAATTCTTGTTCCGATGTGAGATAAACTCATTAAGTAAGACTAAACGTGTGAAGACATGATAATCTTGTGCCAAAGATCTTGCAAAAGCATGAAAAAAGAAATGGTCTACTATGATATTACAAGTTACATTGATGAATTAACAAAAGCGAATACATATGAAATCATTTTGGAAAAATATTTGTTTGCTTTACTTAATATTTGCAGCTTTCATCCAAGTGTTCATCAAACCTCCAAATAGACCGATCGAAACCCACTATACGGTCATAAATCTTTCTTCTACTTTGTCAGCTGTGTGGACAACTCAATATTTATCTATTTTCTGTTGCCATTGCCCATTTTTAGTTGCTACTCCTGGAACAAAAACCTCCTTACACTTTTCATATATGGAATCTGTTAGTTCTACCACATGAACTTGTCTAATATTTTGTTAGATAACTAAATGAAACACATTAGCATCTAATCAACTTCTTGTTGTTAGAGTCAAAGGGGGATGATACTCTGAATTAGGACGGTATATATGATAATTACTCCATTCAAGCCTTGCTTCAGAAAACTGATCCCTCACAAGCGAATCTGTTCAAAATAAGTCATTTACAAATTTATTGAAGTTAAATTAAATATTCTCGAGCCTTTCTCAAAAGAATTATATCCAACAATGCTTCCCATCAGCCCAAATCCAAAGCAGCTTCCCAGAGGCATAATAAGCGAATATCGAGACCTGGAGCCAGTTTCCAAAGGCTCATACTATGAAATCTTCAAAGCCAAATCAACAACAACTTCTGAAGAGCATACTATTCCTAGACTTAAACTCGCTTCCACCGGAAACTGATCTCGATAGAACTGCAACTCTGTTTATACAAGAAATCCTCTACCTCTGTAAGTCCAGCATCCACGCAAAGAACATAATAGTTGAAAGGTTTGAAATGGAAGGCAGAAAAATAGCTTTTGTAACCAAACTTTGCTACTCTTCTTTCGAAGATGCTTTGAAAGTAGTCCCAAAAACCGAAGATTCAGTTAAAAAATTTGTGAGTGATATCAAGGAAACTCTTCATTTTCTACAAAACGAAATGAGATTAGAAAAAATCGTCCCCAAGCAGCCAAATCTCTACTACTGCCAGCAATCGAAAGAATTTTTGGTTGGCAACTGGATTGATTTTGAACCATCAAACCATCTAAGGGAATCAACCTATATAGTTAATGAAACTGTTTCACGGATCGATATTGAAGAGCTCATCCTCCAGCGTTACAAATCTATGATAATCTCGAAAAAGTCAAGGCGATAGTCAAAAGCATCAACAAAGAGAAATCATTCCTTCAGCGTGAAGAATCAAAGCAATCAGATACGAAGAGTCCAGATTCTGGATCATTAGTAAGCAAATCTTCAAAGACCAGTGTGCTGGAAGAAAGCGAAAAGAGTAAGAAATATAATGATTTGTAATAATTCTGCTGATTTCTTTAGTCGCTTGGTGCTCTTATGAGACGAACGCGATAAATATTTACGATCCTAAATCGAAAAAGATCACTGCGAGCTTTTCTGGTCCGACTTTAAAAGACAAAAAGAGGAGTCGATACCGTGATTATAGGAATTTAACCTTAGATCTTCTTAGAGTGTGATCCTACAATAGACTCGATCCCAGACACGAACTACATTGTTTCAGCTGTTTCTGACATAAAAGATGCGACATTTCAAGTGTTTGACCATACTATCAAGGCGTCCGTGTTTGAAAACAACGTCGTCCCTGGATGTATGTAGCATTAATGATTTTAGATTTAAAAAATGAACAAAAAATTGACATAGTTGCCCCTGAAATGTCAATAAACACGAAAATAAAAAGAGTTGCTTTGCTCTCAACAAAACAGAAAACAAGCTATCATCTTTTTGACTATGAGAATCTCAAAATTGACGCTGTGCCTTGGCACCATGGAGAAAGTATGAGAGCAACGAGGATTACTTATTTCTTATCTGATATTCGTAGGTAATATCGAAAGTCTCGATTTTGATCCAGAGGAAGACGGATCGTGGCAATTGATGGAAAATCAACGTATTTCATAACGAATGTTGACACAAGAACAACATTATTTACAAAAAATCTAAATCAAGAAGCTGGTAGCAAATCCATTCAAGTTATTTCAAAATAACTCCGTATGCAGATTCGAGGAACCGTTGCCGATGGAATCCGATTTTGCAATTGATCGGATTCAAGTTGAAGGATAATTATCTGCAGTTGATAGACGCAGAGAAGGGGGCAGTGCTTAAGGATACGAGGACTCATTTGGATAAAAGCCACAGTAATTTCGATATAGATAGCGAACTTCGATTAAATGTTTATCGTTACAGTTATATGTGGAATTGACTGGCAGACGAATGGAAATCTCTTAGCATGTTGCGGGTATAAAGCTGTGAAAATTTATGATCGAAGACAAAGAGCAGTTGTACGGAGTATTGAGGACCAAAATTATCATACAGGTAACACGATGGTGTTTGGCTGAAATAATAAACCGTGTAGGAGCTATTTTTACAGTGCGATGGGATGCGCTCGGAACAAAGCTGGTGACGGCGGCAGATGATAAGACGGTGAAAGTAATTCACCTTGGAACGAATAAAATTGAGGTCAGCATAGCATCTGCGGATAAAAGTAAATTTCGATGAATTAATCTAACTTGACTCTTTGCGATTTAATTCTTTTTATAGAAATAGTGTCTGCAGCTTGCTTTATTCGTTGAATTGAGAAGAATCCTTTTTTGCTTGTGAAAGTCAATTGTAATTTAATTTTGAAAATAGTCAGTCACTTTGAAAGACACGTGGAAATAAACAGCCAATAACATCTATCCTAACAGAAGGAAATTGTGAAATCTGATTTTGAAAAAACAAGGATCAATAGCGCGGGGTACTGGTATGTATATTCTGTTATAAAAAAAGGAAAGTTAGTACTTTTCAAATGAACTATGTTTTTTCCTGAATATCACATTTTGCAATAACCGATTCGATTGAATAGCAAATATTATAATAATATTAATAATTTAGCGATAATTCAATCCACATTTTCGAGATCATTGTCACTTACAACAAATCCTTTATAAATAAAAGAATAGTTTGTTACAAAACTCTTTAATCCACCTTTCTTTTATTGGTTTTATTAAAAACGGTAGTATAATTCGGGTATTTGTCCATTCGAAACGTCAGTTCCATTCGTACTTGCAGGGTTCTTAATGAAAGTAAACATCACGTTGCTTTCGTCACATATAACGGTCTCCATGCCACTTACTCCGTTGAATGAAGGTCCTTTTCCCAGCTGGCAGACCACAGTCATCAGCTCTCCCTCCTTCACTGCTATTCCTCTCGCAAACATCACTTTGTGGATTCTATCTTCTGCATCCGACATATCTTCAGTCATAGATACTTCCTTGGTCACAAGAGGCTCTTGTTTAATGCTTTCTCCTTGGAAAATTTGCAACGTTCCAGAAAGACTTGCGCTTGATTTCGGAATAAACAACCCAACTCCAAGCAATTGAATGTCCTTCGAGCACTTGAAGGTGATCGCATCTGGCTTTCCATAGCAAGCCCAGCCGCCCATCTGTTTGGTAAATCGGTTTATCCCGTACATTTCCTTTTTTGCAGGTCGAACGTGGCTAAATGTCTCTGATGATGTTGATTTAGTGTTAGATCCCATTACTTGATTGAGTGTGCGGATAGTAGTAGACCTTAACTGGATAGTTTCACTATGTTTAAGCTCATTCGATGAGTCAGAATCTTTTGAGGACGACTTCGAAACCATCTTCAACTCTCTGATTTCTTCGTCATACCTATAAAGCCTGAGTCGAGTTCTCGGGTCTTTATCTAACATTTTGCGCAGAATCTTTTTCACATGTTCAGGCTGATTCAGCCCCTCCATAACGGAGTCAATTGCCGCATTATGCATCTTCGGGATCTTTATCGATGCTAGAGGCTCGAGGTTATCTATACTAATCCCATTTAGCTGAAGCGCTCGCATCCCAAGCAGATAAACCTCGTCGATCTCGCTGGATCCAGGCTGAATTCTCAACGCGTCATTAGATTTTATCCCTTTGCTCTTTTTGGTCAGGAACCTTGACCAATCACTCAACAGATACCCCTGTTTATCAATCAAGTAAAGATTTTCCAGATCAATGGAAATTGCATCAGCAAGTTTCATCTGATAGATCAAAAAGTTCATGTCCGAGCAGATCCGTCGGATCATTTTTTCAATATCTATGGCCTTGTCATCATTCTTTTCCGCGAGTGGACAACATTTTTTCGTGATGAACGAGAAGACATGATTATTTATTTCGAAGTGCTCAGGCAGAACGGAGTCTGGGTATTTGATACAGATTCGAAGGAGCTCTTGGATGAATAGCGTGGAAGCGAGGCTTGGATTGTGTTTGTAGAATTCTGATTCGAGATCGAGAATCCGGATTGAGCAGACTTCTTGTGTGTTCTGAGCGATTGCTTCGTAGATGTGGTAGTATTCAGCCTGGTAGACGAGTTTTATATCCTTGTAGAGGAGTTTCAATTTGGGAGAAAGAGGTATCTGACTCACTTTCTTACTCGAGGCAAGCATTAAGTATGCGTTGTGAAAGTTTCAAAATTAGAAATTAATTATTTAATTTGCTTGACTAATTAAAAGCTTGAGGCGAACTAAAACTCTGATATTTTACGGTGAGGCTACGTCCGTTAGATTGATTATGGAAACAAAGCTACAAGAAGTCATTTAAGGAAATCATGAGGACAATAAGAAGTGAGTTAGTGGGGCGAGTTTCTTCTCGTAAATTGTTGAATATTGAGTGTTGAGATTGGCTGAAAAAGGATATTTGACTCTATAGTTTAGAATTGGATGGAAGTTTTTAAATCGTCAGTGATTTTGGGGGGAGAAGTCTTGTGTTTAGGAAAAAAGGAATCATAATACTTTTTTCTGGTTTGAAATGCGGGTTTAGTGCCTTTGGATAATAAAAAATTAATGAAGTTCGCAAAATTTCTTACGCGTTGATTTATTCGATCTGGATTTAGCTGAGACTGTTATTAAAGCAACGCATAGGGCCAAATATGGAATCTCACATCACTTGTGCATACAACGGCTCCGGACTGGCAGAGTAATTTGCAAAGGAAATATAAGGCCTGTATGCTGATAGGTTATTAAAATCCCATTGATGGAGTAAAGAACAGGTCCATATTGAATTTGGAGACATAATTTAGAGAATTATTGCGCTTTATAGTTTCGTTTCAAGACAAATTTCTGTCAGCGAGGTTTTGGGCACTCATTTCTCCCTTTGATGAATGGCTTTTTGAATAGACAGGTGGTTTTTATATAGATACTTTCTCATATTATCTTTCATTTAAACAGAGGTAGAGAACAGAAATTTGATAGCTTGCTCTTTGAGAAAGCAAGTTCTTGTATTGGTCAAAGATGAAATTACAACCATAATTAGCTGGTGTTGATGTGTAACTGAATATACCGACTCTTTTCAACTTCATCCCTGAAGTCCTTAATGAGATTTAATTGAGAGACCAAATTGCAATTTAAAAGTATGAAAGTTGTTGTTATTGTTTCAGTTTAGAACATTAGATGAACTAAATTCCGGGTGCTTCTTCGTGTTGATTATGAAAAGGTCTTATATATTATCATTATTTACGTTGATTTCAATGTGGGAAAAGCCACTTTTTCAAGAAAAGCTGCCTGATTAAAAAATTTATTACATGTTGCATGATATCACATTGAAAGAAAGCATTCAAGTCAAACATCAGCTATTTCCCCATCCATATACTCAGCAATGCTTCGAATAAGAAATTTTATATCCTTGCTGGAGCGACAGTTGAGATTTCACAGTAAAATGAAAATAGAAACAAAAATTCCATGTGTAAACAAATATCTGGAATTTTATTCAATCGATGCTCATTTCGTAAGTCACATGTATTTTCAATTATTCTGAATACCTCAGATATTCTTTTAACAGCTCTCGAACTGAACATTCTTGCAATAAATTAAAACCCTCTTTCAAGTCATTTCACTTATTTCTCATCGAAATACAACATCATTTGAAAATTCAAAGTTCACATTAGAAGAGAGATGATTTGAAACACCCTCTGAAAGGATGAACAACAAAAAAATAATTTCTCATGTTAAAAATCTTCCGACTCCCTGAAATTTTGAATGGATATAATGCCGTCGAAAAGCGCTACCCCTATCATCTTTTCGATACAAAAAACTTCCAAATAATGAGAAAAACTAAGTGGAATTTTCTTCACGAAAGTTAGTTGCTTTTTTAATCTTAGGTCTGAAAGTACTATATCATCCGTATTGATTAGACAAACATTGAGAGTCTCAATATTGATAATGAAGAATGGAGCATCGCTACTATAGATAGAAATGAAATCCTTATCATATCGAAAATTAACACGAACAACCAATTAATGAGGATGGATCAAAAAGGTCGATCATCTATTGCTGTGGCTAATAAGGCAATAAATTTAATTACGCTGGAAGGGTACTACAATAGGCTGCTGACGAGCAGAGCCTAATTTCGTTGGGAACTCTGTGAAAAATCCTCACCAAACGTAAAATGAATGGAAATTTGCAAATTCATTAGCTCCGAAGCTGATAGCTCTACAAATTGAGGGCAGGTTGTATATAATTCGTTAACTAGTAGGTCCTGCAAAAATTACGAAAATATGTTCAAAGATATTTCTATGAACATCAACTTTCACAACAACTTACATTCGTGATCTCTGCATTGCTGTAAAACGCTCTTCAAAAATGTGTATATGATTGACAATGGACTGCTTTTTAAACTCCTCGAATAATGATTTTGTGAGAATCACACGTATCCCTAGCGTATCTATCAAAACCAGCGACATAATCTCCTCAGGTTATCAACCGAGTTCTTTCAGATCGATTTTCGGTCTCAAATCTCTTGAGCTCCTAGTATTTGGTCAGTCATAACCTACAGACGATTCTTAGAAAACTGATTCGTTTTCATCACTTCTTTATCTCTTGAGAGTTCACTTGAATTTATTGCATCAGAAAATTAAAGGCTTAGGTGTTTGGTCACAACTTAATTAATAAAAATCCTTACTCCAGCACCACCAGCACCTTATCAAGATTCAGAGGTTTTCCTTATGAAAAGCAACCAGTATCAAAAGCACTTGATGCTTGACCTCGACGAGACCTTAATCTGCAGCAATCCTACTTTCACGACACTTCCGTGCATAAACGTTTATGTAAATCCAAAATTTCTCATAAGAATTGACTCCATAACAACTTTAGATCAAAAACGATGGAAAAATTGTCACTCGTTATCCCAACGTCGTTATACGGCCATACCTAATGGAATTTCTCAAAGCATTGAAACCTCATTACGACCTCAACATTTTTACAGCAAGTGAAGAAGATGTACAAGCTTTTCTCTTCCTTTTCATCGCGAATAATTGGTTGAACTAGTACGCAGAAGCGATATTGGATCGAATTGGCATTAGGAGCTATTTCAGCAGGGTTTATACCAGAAAGCATTGCACGTATTTAAATGGGAGTCATTATAAAGATCTCAGCACTCTGCCTTATGCAGCAAGAGATACGTTACTGATCGATGTAAATCTATGGTTTTGAGTTAAATTCATATGGAGTCCTTAGGATTTGATTCATCATCTCACAAATCAATCTGATCAAGTCATGATTTTGCATCCTTTCACCGGCAGCGCCAAGGATGAGGAACTAAAACGAATACTTCCATTTTTGATCGAGCTTTCCAAAGTTCCAGACATCCGACCCGTCAATTGGAAATATCTATGCTTCTTGGAGAGAGGAAGAATACCTACGTTCGCTAGAAGCTCGTCCTCTGGAGTTCTGAAGCGGAAATCGAGTTTGAACAATAATGCGATGGCATCGAAAAACCGAGCTTTGTCGGTAAAGAAACCATTCAGCAAATCAGAAAGCATTAAAAAGGATAAAAAGAAGCCAGTTTCGAAATTGTCCAAGCTGAATATTCGAGGTAATGTCAAAATATTTTCATGAGAAATTGGACTTTCTTTGCATTTGGTTAGAGATTGGAATGAACTGTACGCAGCCATTGAAAATTCCAAGCCCGAGTGAGTTGCTAACGAGAGCTAACATGGATAATATTACTGCTCCGATTAATATTCAAGGATTCCTTTTTAAACAGTCTACCAAAGCTGAAGCCGATTCGGACAGCAGCGATTCAGAATCTTGTAACATTGGATCAGAGGATGAGATGCCGCCTTCGGGTAATCCAACAGTTACGCGGCATTTGGGTCAGAGAAGACTGAAAATAAGGTTCTTTTAGATAAAGTACTGCTAGGTTTTTTCTCGCGCTTTTTTTCGAGCAATGATAATTTCGCAGGTTAATAGCATAATGTAATGTGTTAGAAAACTTTCGTTGTATAAAAATTTTGAATCTTCTCATTTTTTTGGATTTTTGAAATTGTTGGTGTTATTTCACTTATGAATACATACATATTTAATTCAAAGTTTCAAGTGAAACTCAAATTCGGATTTTATTCATCACGAAGTATGAGATATACTAATTATTCGTTCTGAGCTATTCCTTAAGAGCAACAAATTTAATTATCAAAGTGTGGAAAGTATAATATGCCTTAATAGAGGGGATTGGACTCTACCCTCACTCAAAAGAGATCTCTCTCATTTACTAAAAGCATTTACACCCAGTACTTGTGTGAGTTGTTTTGCCATAGTCCTCTTTAAGTAATTCGTGAATATGTCTCTCGTCTTATGTGCTTCAAACGTCTGACTCTACCGATAATTTAGCTTTCTCCATGAGAAAGATTACGAAATCTCTCCTAATCATATGATTCTGAGAATAATTAATTTATTCATAGTAATGGCGCCATTTGCACTATTATCTCCTTTCTGGGTGACTATCTTAGAATTGATCCAGAATAATGTCGCTAATCAACTTAAAAACATCGAATGGGCACAGTTGAAACCATAAAGCTCAACTGATAATGATATCGTGCACAATGAACTTTGAAAAATGCGTGGCTCTGATGATACATTCGAGCCTACCAAAAGAGAAAAAAAGCTTTAACACCTCCATTTATGGCTTGCGAATTGGCACATTGATGGTTCTCCACTCATATCACAATTCAACAACCAAAAGAATACATTATAGTTTTCAAAGTTAGAACTTAGCAAAAACGATTTATTAAACAACTTTATTTTCTTTCGGTAGAGGGCTCCAGCCTCCTCCTTAATATTGGAACCTAATGAGCTTAGAACTCTTTACTATCTTGAGTGGGGTTAGAGGGATGCGATTGATTTCTTAAAATTAATTTCCTAAGCACTACAACCCTATATTCAGCTATGATATACTAGTTTACCTCTAAATATCCAAGTCTCAGCGGCCAGAAGCCAAAAGAGATCTACTTTACATCAGATAGAACTACATAACGGTACTAGCGCATCTTTTTTCAGAATCCACAAGGAAAAAAAAAGCAGGCATTTTGATTTTAAAGCATACTACGTCATTGTTCTATAAGTTCGATTACTAGGTCGAATTTAGTTCTAAAAGCATTCGATTTTTCTACGTTTTCACAAAACAACATTTTTTAAAAAATAGCGCAAAACTGAAAAAACTAGGCGTTATAAACCCAAATTAACGCAGAATACTTTTTGTCCAACACTGCGAATACTAGGAATCAAATTGGGCCTAATCGAATTCGTTTAGAGTAGTTTTCCAAACCTTAAAACAGCTATCGACGACCTCTCTATATCAATTTGAAAACCGGCTCCTATAACAACAATTTAAAATTTTTTGAAAACATCACCAATTACCGCCTCTCGCGAGATGATCGTCGCTCCTTCTTGCATTTACCAAAAGCTCGAAATGGAGAAAATTGCTGTTTTTCAGGTCATGGTAGACAGTATCCAAAAAGAAATAATCAAACTCGCTCATCTAACTATGCTCCAGCAAAGTTTATCGGCTGGACACTCAACAGCTGACTGCCAAGAGTGTATTAGTCTTCGTTTGAAAGCTTGCAGCCCAATGCCGCAGTATTTTGGTAATTCCCTCGAAAAGGCTCCGCTCCTTGGTGACTGTTTTGATAATTACAAAACAACCATTGAGGCTTTGCTAAAACAGGCCAGCCTTTTCCTCAGCCCTGCGAACGTTGCATCTCCTCATCGTCTCTCGCAGAGTGCCAGCGAGCACTCTGCAGTCAAAGAGTTTACAAGCTATGAACTCAACAAAGACTGCAGTCAAGAAAAGAGCAAGGAAAGTTCTTTCGACTGTGATTTGCAAATCAAAAAAGAAGACACTGTCCCTGAGGAAGTCGAAGAAACATCTGAACACACGAGCCAAGAAAAGGACGAGAGAGTTATCGAGCGCTCTGTCCCGAAGATTGATAAACTGCAGAATAGTGGGTTCAAGCCGAAGGCTACAAAGGACTTGAAGAAAGCCCTTATGTTTAAAAACGTCGTTTTACAAGATAAGTTGCTTTCTGCACTGAATAGAGTAATTCAAATCAATCTCGCTAATTATCTAATAATTTCTTCTAGCAACGGAAAGAAAATTTAATCCTTGAGAGGTTGAATCAGAACCGGATGCTTTATGAGAGAAAACTGAAGATTCAAGCGGAAGCAAACAATAAATTTTCTTTGAAAGACGCTCTAAAAAAGCTGCTTAGAGAAAATACTAGTTATTAATAATATATTATTTAAATATGGTCCGTCGAAGATGAATATCCAATACTTTATTAAATTCGATTTTATAGTATCGAGCATTTTTCGTTGTTATGCGTCTATTTCATACCTATTTTTCTTTTCGGCAAGGTATGGATGGTTGTTTGCTTTTGTTGCAAAATTATTCCTAAAATTCCAATCCAACCATTTTTTCCTTATGGTTCCTTCAGAAATGATCCTTCAACTGTAAAGGGACCAAAGGTCCTTTCTATTTTTGAATATAAGTAGAAAGATAGAAGGTTTTTAGTGGTATATATAGCCCTTATTCACTTAGCCACCCTTAACCACTTAACCACGATTTTGGAAAGATAATTTTCTCTGGAACGTTTTGGACCAGCTTACTTTTTAATTTTTTAATTGAATTTCGAAGTAAGAACGATTTGGATTCGCGAACAAAGTCGTGACGGCAAGTTCCAATAACGGAAAGAAATAAGTCGATTACAGGTTACGAGTGTGACCTTAGAAACAGAGGCTCGCAATCAAGATCTTTCCCATTAATGCTTTTCTAAGCCGAATCAATAAATTTCGTAATCGAAAATTAATGTGCTACTATTCATTTACTACTTCAGATCTATAGACCTTAAGTCATTTAACAATGAATAAGGCCGGGTTCGACGAGTGTCTCATATGTATATGATCAGAGAGATCCCAACCAACGAATAGAAAAAATTATTTGGCGTTTTGTATACTTTGAGAACAAACATACAGTGCTCAACTTTAATTCGTTTACCAATTATTTTCTGAAGTATATGGGTTTTATCATTATTTAAACTAATTTTTTTTCTATATATTCCGGCTTTAATCAGTCTGATTAATTCTGTCTTTTAACATTTTACTGTAATTTTTCTGGAAGAACAATTAACGCGATTTAAATCCTTCTGAGAACTAAGCCTATCCAGTTATATTAAATTCGAATTACCAGGAATTTGAAAATGTCAAGCATCAGAGTTATGCCTTCAAAAAAGATCCCAAGTCTCACTTCTCTCAACGATGACGAGGTAAGAACCTCATCGAGATACAAACTCTCTTTCAGAAGTGACGGAACCAAGCCAGAGAAAACTACACAGGCGTTAACACCAACGAATCCGAAACTGCTTAGCCTGTCTATATCCCCACGGGATAAAGATTCCCTTGCAATGGCTTTTAAATCAAATGAATTGCAGTTAAAATCTCCAAGGCACCAAGACGTTCAGCAATTGATTCGTAATCTTGGAATCAAGCCTGCCGTATTCCAGAGTCTAAGGCCTCCGACGTTCCAAGAGATCCAAGGATGCCCCAAAGGCTCACATGTTAGGAAATCGAGCCTGGTTGTGGCTAGCCCAAAAACTGCACAGAAAATAAGCGTTAATCAGATCTCTCTGCCACCTTTGGTGTCAGAGATGCCGAGAAAACGCGGAAATTCTGTGTCAACTGCCTCATCGCCAAGGAATGTACATCCATTGAAGAATTCTCAGACCATTGTGAGCAAAAGATCTCAACCTCAGATCTCTACAGATCTCTCAACGAAGGGTATGATTTCCTTGTCGAAATCATATCCTGAGAGCTGTCCGAGTACCAAGCATGTGAGGTTTTTGCTGTAACTATGGGATTTATATTTCCCTTTGGTTGAATAACGCTAAAGGATCTTCTTTGAGTATATTTACTTTGGTATTTTTTTCAAAAGTTTGAATTGAGTAAGTTCTTAAATTTCTATTATCAAATTGCAAAAAAATATGGTAAGTGTCTATAATTATGGGTGTATTCTTTTTTATATGCCTATATATTGTGAGACGCAAGAATGCATGATTTATGTATTAAATGCATGTAATTGACATCTTAAATATTTTAGACAAGAAACTTCTTTATCTTCAACTTGGTCGCTGTTTTCGTATTGAAAGGTACTAAGGACTTCTGTATTATGTTTTTGAATAATATTTGTGAGGACTATTACAAAGAAGAAAAATTAATCACGAGTAATTTTTCCAACTTGGAAAAATGAGAAAATAATCATTTTTGACTGTATTCTCTGATTAATTCAAAATTTGGAGTAATAAATATATGAATTTTTCTTTATTATGCAAAATTCACTTTTTAATTTATCCTTGAATAAATGACAGATAAACATAATAATGAGATTCGTCCAACTGAGTGGGATTTATAGAAAATAGACGATTATATTTCTGAATAGACAGAGAACAAGAATTAGTTAATTATTTGTTCTTCTGCACTTGAATCCCGAGGAAGTAAAGAAAAAAAATTGTCTTCCTATATTTTTTTCTTCAACCCTCGGCTCTTCGATCATCGGCCCTTCTCTTTGTGGCACCAAAATATCAAAATTGGAATATTTCATTATAGATATTGATAGAAGTTTCTTTGAAAGTTTGTATGTGGTTCACAGGCTCAGTCCAAATCTTCACAACTTATCAATTCTGGATTTCCGCACATGTATTTTTTAGATTTTTAGATTGTTTTACTCCTGTGGCGTTAAGGGAATATATTTGGTTTTTGGATTTAACAAAGGTATTTTCAGCAATCAGCTGACTAAACTGCTATACAATTAATAATGCCAGCATTACTCTGTTAAACCAGCTACTAATTGAGAAAGAGCACACCCGTGAGTGGTACTCCCTTTCTTAAAACTTTTAGTTATCTGTTTCTAGCAACTAATTCTTTGTACCTTCCGAGATACTCTGGCGAAGAATTAAAGATTTTTAGTCTCTTAAAAAATCCTTGAGGTTCATCGCACAAACATAATTTACACAAATTTATATTTCGATATACAAGCGAATTAATTGTAGCACTTTATACAGATACAGAAAATAGAGAAAATATCTCCACATCAAGATGCAAAAATTCCGTTGAGGATCCATTTGTTCTCATCATCCGTAGTTGACTCTCTTCCGGAAACTTCAACTGTATAAACTTTCCCTTCTCGTTCTGACTTTCCTTCGAGCTCATCGGCACTAACATGATTTGTCTACGAAGTAATTGATGGGCACTGAAGTGTTTTAAAAAATACGAACGATTTTCAAAATCTTCATACAATATCAAAAACTTAGCATGAATTGTACATTCATGAGGAAGCGACAATACCCTTGTCACTCTCATTACATTCCCTTCATCTAAGCCCATCTCAACTATAAAAAAACTCCTATCGCGCGATTCCACATGCAAGACTATTGTTTCACCACGGTTACTCGCCCCAAGCAATTGGAAAGGTCTAATCTGAGGCAAGCTTTCTGGGATCGCATTTTGAAAGGAAAACTTTGATATAATCTTTCCGTTGCTTACAGACAACAGCGCAAACAGGCCTTCATTTAGCGTGTTATTAAACGATCTGCTCACATTAGTCACCATTAGTAGGTCTCGAGTTTCGATATATTCAATCGATTGTGCTGAAAATCCGATTTCCAATTCACTTTTTTTAAGCACTTCAACAAATTTCTTCTTCCAAGGCTTATAGAGCGTTACTCCATCCCGAAGTTCGACCACGCAGTTGTTTTTGAGCATTTTAAGTTGTCGGGAATTAGAAAAATGCTGAACTATTGAAGGAACGCCGACAATGAGGTCCTCCTTTAAGAATAATAAGATTGTCATGTGCGCAAAGATAACCAGAGCACTCTGGTCAGGTGTAAATTGAATCTTGAATTCGGTCTCGTAGCGAAAGGCAGGAAAGCTGATAGTTCGAATTTGCCGAAAAGAAGGAAGTGAGTAGACCTCAACAACCTGACGGTCTACTTCGAAGCTTCTTGAAAGAGTGACGAATAGTTTCCAGCTTTGAAGGAAGCAGAATTCTTCGATGTAGTCTGCGGAGTGAATAGGTAAAATCTTTTTGGTTTTGACTTTAAAATTGCTCGCATCGATCATCTGAGGATATTTCAACTGCAACGATTTAAATATCGTCCTAATTTGAATTGATTCGAATGTATGGTATCATGTTAGAGGAAAGAACTTAAGTTAAATGAATTGTTGCTCCAAAATGGCTCATTTTTTGATAAGTGATGCAAAGATTGAGCATGGCACTAATCTATGAGATAATGGCTGCTGGGTTAATAAAATTATCTTCCTGGGCTGCGTGAATTCAGTTCGATAGAATTTAAGAAAATGCGTGGTTTCTCAAGTGATTGCATAGTCTCAGAAGCGAATCATAGGGAAAAAAATGAACTTGTTTTGTTTCGTAATTTCAAGGCAGATTTTACTTTATTTTCTTCTTGATATGTGAGACACTAAAAATATCATAGACGCAATTTAACCATATTCTCCGTTTACACCACAAAGAGAAAGAGACTCGATTCAATGTACTCACAAAAGAAAAAATTGAAAGAAATCGGACATGGGACTAAACGAATTCATTGTTGATCAAAACAAAATAAAATAAAGAAACTCACACACAGGCAATGCAGGGGGGCTATGGGGTGGATCCACCATGCGTTTTCATACGTAATTTCCTTCGATTCAAATGCGAGGTGATTATTTTGTAAATTCCTCAGAAAGTATTCAACCTTTCACTTTCATAACAAAGTCTACAATTTCCACATTGAGGTTATATACATTTCAATTTTGAGCTCAAGCACCAAGTTTGACAGTGGCTTTCGCAGATTGAATATCCTAAATGCCATATTGGTTCCTAATATATACACTCAACCACCATGCACTGTGAGAGAGCGATTTTGCAGTTCTAAACGTAGCTTGTTATCTTAACAATAATGAAAGAACGCAATTATTTCCTTCGTTCGGAAAAATCATCCATTCAACTTGTGTCAATGAATAAGAGCCTTGATTTTTCGTTCTCAAGATCACAAAGTCGCCAAATACCAGAGTAAACATAAGATCTTTAATTACGATGACTGAAGATGCCCAATCTGCCTGTATTTTACAAGGAAAGATAACACGCGGATAACTACCTGCTTGCGAATTCGAAAATCGTTATGAGAATTTAACAATTCAAAAGAAGCTAAAGCCATTATCGCCTGTTTTTGTTTTTTTTGGTATTATAAGTGTAGCACGATATTTAAGAAGTCGAAATAGAAATAGTATCTGGCTGGCTTCCTCCTTATGATTCTGAATTATCCCCAAAAAAATGAGGGCGATGCAATCTCTCATTGCATAACGTGTGTAGCAACGAATAACATCAAAACGACTAAAAAACAAAACCCTTTGATTAATCAAATTAAGTTTAAAAAAAAAATATTCGGCATGCAGGCCAAAGAGATTTCCAAACACATAATCAAACCATGACCAGATAATCAATTTTTGTTCAAATATTCTCTTAGCTTCGTCCTATATCCTATACTACACTGCTAACCTCGCAACGATTTAGAATATCTAAGCATTTATCATTATCATCCTTATTAAATTAAACTCGAGTGACTCTCCAGTGCATTTTTTTGTCGATAAGCACAGTATTATAACGATTGTACTCTATCTTTGAGGTCTTGTTACATATATGTTTTATAAAACGAGTCGGTGTTTGAATTTCTCTTTAAATCGCTCTTTAAGCCCAAAGAATTGAACTGCCTCTCGCCTTGAAGTCCTAACCACCAGCAGTAATGAATACGAATGCTATCAACTTTGTTTGATTTGCCATAGCGATCGCCGGTGGAAACTTCATTACAAAAGAACCTTGCATTTTGCTAGTTTGAAATGTTATTCGAAGCAAAGTTCATAAACGTCTGCGATTCAATGAGTTATCAGCGTTTGCTGTATTCGCTGTTCCAAAATCAGAGTTTCAAAAACTATTGGCAATTAGGCGTTCACGTCTATCTGTAGTTAAACGAATTTAATTAACGACTCTGATTTTCCAAATTAGGATTAAATATCTTAGAGTCATCTAACTCTCGTCGTTATCCAGAATTAACGGACAGCGTGTTTTCGAATCAAATTTGGAAAACGAATACAAAACTCTCAGCTATAAGCTACAGACGCCGGAGATACTTTTATAATTCATTTCTTTAACAAAATACGAAAGATAAGAAAGCCAATGAAACTTAACTTTGTCTTATGTATGGCAGTCTTGGCATTAAGTAAGAAGAAAATCCTTTCCATTGCGATCTAATAATGCCTTTTGTTAGTTATGATGCCAGTCAATGCTGTGAGAACGAAAACGAAGTCCAAAGACTGCGTCAATGGGCCTGACTACTCGGCGTTTGATTGTAAACACATCACAAAGGATTCCAGCTGGAGCTTTGAGACAGCGATCGGATATCACACTTTCAAATGCGACGATAAATACTTTGTCGGTAGATATGCCGTTGGAGACAGCATCATTCTCAACTTGAACGATATTCCAGCGCACAGCAAAGTTTACTTGAGCTGGACTGTGGCTCGTGTGGACAGTTGGACTTGTGACCAAGACTTTATTGTCTACGCTGATGGCCAAGAGGTGTTTTCTGAGCATCTCAACTCTCAATTGGAGAATCTCTGCGGTAATGCAAATTGGTATGATGCCATCTACACTTTGACCACGGAATTCGATCACACGAGCGATACACTTGCATTGGAGTTCACTTCAAGTCTCAATGAAACAAGTGACACTGAATCTTGGGGTATTTGTGGAGTTGAGATCTCCTATGTTGTACCTGGTGGACCAACACCAACTCCTACTGAGCCAACCACCACTGAGGAAACTGGTGAAACTGGTGAACCAACGGAACCAACCACCACTGAGGAAACCGGTGAAACTGGTGAACCAACCGAACCAACCACCACTGAAGAAACTGGTGAAACCGGCGAGCCTACTGAGCCAACAACCACTGAGGAAACTGGTGAAACCGGTGAGCCTACCGAACCAACAACAACAGATACTACGACACCAACCGAAGAACCAACACCAAGTACCTGTGATTTTGATGACGATGATGAGGAAGCTACTAGCTGTGAAGTACAACCTGAAACAACAACCACTGAAGAAACCGGTGAAACTACTGGAACTGAGGAACCAACACCAACCACAGAAGAGCCAACGGAAACTGAGTTAACATACACCACAACAACCGTCACTATAACTGAATCGGTTTGCTCGACTAACTTACCTTCAACGACTACTTCAGCCACGGCCACAGCCGAATCTACTCCTGAACCAGCCGCCGCCGCTGCTGCCACTGCTAAGCCAAAATCAAGGTTCCTTAGAAGAATGAAAAACGTCATCATTCAGCAACCCTTGATCTAATCGTAATTCTCTTGAAAGATTTCAAGCCAAAAGTTCTTGAGTCTAATCCACAACTATATAATGTGTTACAAGCATTTGTCATACTCCCAGAGTTTGACTAATGCTTCTTCCATAAATTCATTGATGAATAAGGAATATCATTGGTTGTAATTATGCACAGTCAAGGCTGAAAACCAAAAAAAAAAAATTATAAAAATTTTATCTATTCACAGTTACATTTGATATGATTCGTTACATGAACCTGAATTCCTTTATTTATCAAGAATTGAAGTCTTTTCATTATAAATAATCACAGGTAAAGGTTATCCGTCAGATAGCTGGACGATATTTAACAATACCCTATTTTTCTCGCTGTTCTTTGAATTTGCTGCAAAAGGCAAAAAGTTAAATGTACTGAAAGTCGATTAATTAGCGGACTTCGAGAGGATAAAGCTTTCATAATTCGAATTTGGTTGGAAAATATTATAGGTGAATAAGACTGCAGATCAAAAATCCAACAAAACCTGTTTTCTTGGGAAATTTATTTCGATTAGCCCTAAAAACTGCAGTTCTAACAAATTTCTACTGAAACAAAGCGATTCATTATTGACAGAGAGGGAATGTCCTTTCTAAAAGT
>ENA-UOTX01000665-UOTX01000665.1-compost-metagenome-genome-assembly--contig:-NODE-665-length-33849-cov-16.273836_pt1 | contig 33849 bp, 23 predicted proteins | sample MGYA00238143_ERZ746982 | MGnify/ENA primary metagenome ERZ746982 (study PRJEB28758, sample SAMN06268862) | compost metagenome | isolation source: single cell | place: USA: California, Emeryville, Joint... | reverse complement strand
TGACCTCCACGCCACTCCTTGAAAAATCTCATTTCACTAACTTAAAGGATGAGTTTGGCAAAAGTTTATTTAGCAGTATTGATGAATTAGGGAAGAGCTACTGCCATACAGAAAATAAAAGCTTTCTAAATTCTGGTGAAAAAGCATTCTTTTCACTCGGAGATAAAAGCCATCAAAACACGACAGAAAAAGGACCTGCTCCTATCACAGCTGAGAAGAGTTTCCAGAATCATACCAATGATCTATCAATCATCTTCTCAAAGGAGGATATTATTCAAGATTATACTAGCAATAATCTCCTCTGCACACATTTAAGCTTTTGCGAGGGAAAACTCAAAGATATGGACGCATCCGAATTGCTTGATATACCATCAAAGAAAAAGAGCAAATCAAAGGAAAAGCATAAACAACAACAGCAAGAAACTGGAGAACCAGACTCAGGCTGCAATTCATTAAAAGAGAGCATTCGTAGCTCCACAGATCTGAAAAAAAGCAAAGAGAGCACGAAACCTTCCTTTAAGAAGACAACCGAAGCGAAAAAAACTGGCAAAGAAACTCCTCGTGAGGGCACTGCGACTTTCCGAAATCAGGAACAGGATGATAAGGAGAAAGAGAAGACACACAAACGCTCTGACTCAGCAAATCCGACTCGACGATCTCAGAGCAAGATAGAACCGACTAATACCGGTAAAAAGACATTGGATAAGAAACCGGCTATTCCAAAGTTCGAAAAAAAATCGAAGGAAACCTCCACTTCAAAACCCGCCATCTCGACGGCTTCTTCCAATAAAGAAAATGAAAATGGGCAGAATAAGAGCGTGCCAAAACCACGAGTAACACAATTAGTGCCTTCTAAGTACTAAATAAAGAGGGAGAATTATTATTTGTATGAAGTGTGAGCTAGTCCTGTAAGCTATTTCATTGTTAATTTCTAAAATACCTTTCAAAATGTTACATTCAACAAAGCTGTGAGTGAGAGATTCTATCATTGAATATTATATTATTATGCTTCCAATGTACTGATTTGTGTTCCTCATGGAAATGAATTGTTTTCCAGTTTAATGTTCGTATCATCTAAGTAAAATTTATTTAGCTGAAAATAGAGTTTTCGAAATTTGGCGATGGAAAAGAGTCGGCCTAAGCCAGGCATAGGAGTCTTGATCATTAAAGATTCTGAATGGATATTGATGGGGAAGAGGAAAGATTGTGATATGTACGGAATGCCTGGAGGATATCTTGAAATGTTTGAAGAATTTGAAGAGGCAGCATCAAGAGAGGTCAAAGAAGAGGTGAATCTAGATATCCCACCTGAAAACATGAAACTTGTTTGCATTTTTAATGCTGTCGAAAAATCTCGAGATTATCACAACGTTGCCATTGTTTTGGCCTGCAAATATATCGAAGGTCAAGAGGTTGCGACTATGGAACCAGACAAATGCTGGGGATGGGAATGGTGGAAGCTGTCTGACTTAGAACGACGCATGGATGAAATATTCTGGCCAAATCTTCAATTGATAAGGGAGTTCAAAAAGGAGATCTCGCAAGAGAGTCTCAGCATTCTTCTCAATAAATAAATTGGCGGTTCTCCTGAGTATAAAATCAGGTGTATACATATGTATGTGTAATTCTGAAGAGTGTGCAATAGTTGAGACATAAATGTTTGTAATTTTGTCCATACTGCTTTCGTTGTGTGAATGTCTTAACTCGATACACCAGAGTAATCTTGTTGGTCACAATGCTTGCATTTATTTTCGGTGAGGAACTCATAGTGTCGAGATCGAGAGAGGTGACCTACTTATTGAATAACACGCTGAGTTGTGAGCCTTACCGTTTGAAACAAACCAGTTTATTATCTTTTGGTTCTTTTCGCTAGACATTAACTGAAATTTTTGGAACTATGAGATGAAATGTGCTACAATAGCAGTAGATTATTATCAACTCTGGTTCGGCTAGCGCCTGATCGATTTTATTAATTTTTTTTGGTTACACCTTTATGAATTCCTTTGGTTAAAATTTTTTACCTTCAGTTTAGAAAGTTCACTATCATCAGTCTTATCATCATTTTTTATCTACTTGAGAAACTATTAATAAAGGACTCTTTTGTTTTGCTCCCACAAATAGAGAGTTATTGCCATTTTTATTTTATTTTTTTCACCTGCAGAAAACTATTCAGAAAAGCTAGAGAGGTTTCGGAGGGAATTAGGATTAAAACTTTTTCTTCTCTATTTCAAACTATTTTATTGAGATCCACACAGCTCGACAACACATTATCATGCAACACCATAAAATCGGTCAAAAAACCAAGTTCATGATGTTATACTTTGTTCATTCAGTCCTGCCCAAGAAAGACTATAAATTTTATAGGTCTTCTATAGCAGTCATTCTCGATAAAATCAAGAAGCCATGAGAATTCGAGATGGAACAATTGCATGTTTCTTCAACAATACCGTTAAGTTTTAGAAGCTACTGCAATTGAATCTTCTCGATAGATCCGCGAAATGCTTTATTGGTCTTTCTCCTCCATTTCTACACTAGATTTGTCCCCAAAGGAGAGCTGATTTTAGCACTTCATTAGTGATGTTCAACTAAAATGCATGCTCACCACATCGTCACAATAATTTTTTTGAAATTAAGGCGTGTTAGGAATGAATGAAAAATTAAGAAAGTTATTCAAACCAAAATTTCGAGGTAAAGTGCAATACCATTTTAGTCAAAAGATTTGCGACTTAATTAAATGGAGATTTCCTACCAAAACGATCCTTCACAAAATTACGAGCAGTCTCAACTGAGAGCCTCTCTAGCCATGGGAAAGATTCCCGACTTGCAATTCTATCAAGAACAGTCTTTCTATCAGTTCCATTCAAATCCGAAAACAATCACGATCAATAAAACCCAGATGGAAAATTTCGAGAAATTTTACAAAGAAACACCTCCTCCTACTTCATTTGCAGAGGTATTCACCCTGAAGAGTTCAGTATTAATCTGGTAATTTGCTTCTTCAGCTCGAATTAAACTAATCTTTCAAAATTTGGCGGTCTCGCATAGTAAGGTGGAATCTTCTAACGTATTCGTATGCAAACGAAATATATTCGATGACACTAAGCTCGTTTCCACCAGCCCTGACATAAGTAATACCAGCACAATGAAGGGAAGCCAAACTTCAGTCTCAACTGAATACGAATACAACTTAGAGTTTCCTGTAAGCGTCGCAAAGCACCTCTTTTGCGCGGAAATTGCTCCAAATCATCCCATCCTAGTCATTATTACTACACTAGGTCATATTTATGCATTGGACCTTCAAAATATTGAGCAAGAAACTAAAGATGGAGATCTAAACATTCCTTGCTACGAAGCAGATACAAATTTTTCAATTGTGACTAATGCCATTCACATAAAAGATCCATTGTTGGAACAAGAAAAACAAGGGTCTCTGTCTGTCTTACTTGCTTGCAAAGATGGGCATCTTTATTACTTAAACCTGTACCTGATCCTTCCCAAGGAGTTAATATCGAATCGGACGATCATTAACATCTTTGATTTTAGAATCGACAAGAACTTAATCAATACAGTGGTTCCAGATATTATTTTGGGCAGAGTACAGAGAAGAGATTACATCGTTGACATGTGCTATCTGTCGCACAAAATTGTTGTTGGTGTCACTGTGAATAGCATGCTCAAAGTTTTCAACCTTCATCGCAGAGCCTGTATTTTGAGCTATCAGCTCCCTGCTGACGAGACTGGCAGAGATTTATACAAAGTGAAAGCGATTGCCTCAAACCCATACTTACTGAGGAATAACAACAAACACAATTTTCTTGTCTGTGTGTATGTAGCCAACTCTCTAAAGCACACTGAGATCAAGCAATTCAATCTGGCATTTTCGAAATCTGAAAAGAACGGGACCTTTTGCGATTTCAAAGATCTTTCATTCAAAGTGGACCTTGGTACTGATGCAGAATTGAATGAGATTGGAGATTTTCCTGTCGGAGATATGATTATGCATATGGATCTCAATAATTATGGGTTATTGATCAGTGCGTTCTCCTATGAAAGGATCGAAGATCGGATTATCTACCATCGATTTAGCAACGAACTCTCAGAAAATTTACTTGGGTTTGAGAGTGTCATGGACGAGGTGAGAACAAGCACAAAAAAGCGCAAAACTTGTTTTAATCCCCATTGCTCTGTTCAGGTACTATTATTAATATTATAACCTAAGAACTGACTTTGTAATAGGATCAAATCCAGAGTCTGCTAGAAAACCCAAGCGTGATATCAAACGATTTAGTGGCTCACTTTTTGAATGCTAAGCTTCCAAGTACGACAACTCCATCTCCAGCCCACTCGCAGCTGTTCTTGCGGGAACGTTTGTTTGGACTGTTGAGAAGCAAATACAGCACCACAACAGCTGTCTCGCAGAATAATGAAAGCGAACAGCATCTCTTAGCAGAGCTTTACGATTTCTGTCGAAAGGAAAATATCATTAATGAAGTTATTCTACATCCAACTAACGATTTCTTCCCTCTAATCCTGAGATCCAGAGAAATCAGCGCGTTAGTTAGCACAACAAATCCAGAGAGTTATGGCCATGCGATTCGGCATTTGAGCAGTCAGTTGGAGAAAACTGAGGAAATTTTTCATTTAATTGACACATCCTCCAGTTCTCCGCTCACTATTTTTGTGTCAATGCTAGCTGTTTTGAAGCGGTCGGCTGGAGATCTCCCAATTGCTATCAATGACTACCTACGAATCCACCGTGAAAGTGGTCATTTTGTCGAACCTATCACCAATTACATACAAAGCAAGATCCTCCCTGAAGTTAAACTCAATGATCAAAATGTCCTACGCAAACTTTTCAAACATTTTGCGGGCTTGGGATCATCAGCCGAACTGCTACTGAAGCAATTTATTAAGGAAATAAAACAAAATCTAGGCTCTAGAACTGATAGAGAGAAACAGATGATATTTGAAAAGAGAAATATCTGGGGACCCAGTATCGTTTACCTACTTAGTCAGGGACTTCGAGATTATGTTGACAGTACTTTGGAACTTGTGTGTCTGTTCATATTACTCCTTAAATTCACGCAAAAAGCTCACTGTACAGTTCCAGATGGGCTCGAAGTGGATATTGAAATCGAAATGACGCTTAAAGACCTCGCCCAAACAATTGCTGGGCTCAAACTGCTCTCACAGGCTCAGATCAATGAGCACGCGCTTGATAAACTCGATTCTGATGACTTAAAGAGCTACTCATACATTGATCAATTAACATGCTTCTGTATCACTGAGAAGAGCAAGTACTTCCCACCGGAGTTCGAGTACTCTTCTAAGGACGTAAAACACATCGATGAAACTAATTTAATCTTTTTTTTCACGGCAGACATTTAACTGGTATTTGAAGACACATAAAAATTTGCTGACTGCTGTTTCTTTTGATGCTTTCACCACTGACTTTAAGAATGCTCCTAATGTTTTCCAATTCCTCGCTGAAAAGGTTCCATTAACTAGATAGCAATCTTTTTGAGCTGATTTCACTAGCGACAACATGAAGCATTGGCCGATTTGACATCTCTCATTGAATGCAAGAATCCTGGCTACCAATATTTTAGAGCCATCGGTTTGAATGGTCCAAATCAAAGCAAACGAGGTATTTTTCATTCTTTTTAATGTAAATTGATCACCTTGTACTATTTTTAGAAATGATGAAATCTTTGATGTATGTCGCTGCGTTCATAAACCGCATGTCGAACAAATCACATGAGCTTAATCGCAGCCTATATGATGCAATTTGGTATCGCTGTGAAAACCTCAGCGATATCTCACAAAATGGTACCTACACTTCTTAGAAATGGGGAGTACAAATTAATATTCTCTTTTTTTTCAGTTGTTGAGAACTATGCCTCTCCTCTTGTGAATTTCATTCAAGTAGCACTCAAATACTCGTTTAGCACATCGTCTTGTGCGAGAGCCTCCTTGTCACAGTTTGGATTGTGCTTGACTAGGTTATATGAAGGGACATCGGTAATTTACCTGCATGACATTAGCTTCATTTAGTTTTTTTTTTGTTCATTAAACTAGGTCAATTTTACAAGAGAAGTCTTTAGATCGCTGCTTTCCAGCCAAGACTACAATGCAGGCTATAATTCGCTGTATCTTTTACCTGAGTCCTCTCCAGAGTTTGATTCCTGCATCCGGAATCTTTATCTGACGATGGCTGAGAAAGGCCAACTGCAGACATTTGCGAAATATCCTTTTGATTCATCGCTCTTTATACTCGTAATTAATATTAACAATACATTCCTCTCAGTTTGCTCTCAAAGGTAACTCGTTCCGTGGAAGATGCTGCTTTAGCTGGACTGTCCAACATTGAGAATGACGGTGGTAAAGGCCTAACACCGGAAATGGTCTACTTTAGTCTGGAAGCTAGCATCAAGCATTATCATGATGCCATTTCGTTCTTTTTAGAGCGTGATTTACATAGAAATGTAATTACTTCTTTCTCCTTTGAACTTTAAATTTTAAAAATTTTTTCTAATTAGGCGGGATCTCTCGGACTCCGATATTATGAGACCCTCACCAGAATCTTTGAAAAATACAAATCATCTTTCTCCACTGACCATCTTTTCAAGATCCTTCATCACCGCAAGAACATCCTAACGCATTGTATCTTTTGCCTCGACTCGAGTTCTTCAGGAGTTGGATTCATCTCCCAATTGAAATCAAAAACAAGAGTGAAGAGATCCAAGGCAGACTTGAAACCTTATTCCTCGATTTGGAATGTCGGAACTGAAAGTACTCAAGAAAAGCTCAAAAAATTGCCCCAAGACGAAGATGACGAGGAAGAACTCGTCGATTTGAAGGTCAATAATGTCGACTTGATTGGAAGAGACAAGCTAAATCAGAGTTTACAGCTCATCGAAGCGAGGTTAGTGCTCCAAGAAAAGCTGAACATGAAAATTCAGGAGACTGCCTACAATTCCATAAGTACGATAAGTCGCTTGCTTATCATCGGCGGGGAATACAACACAGCATTTTCGTTCTTGAAAGCCTTTCCTCAAGCTGCTAACGATGTGATCTCAGCCTTATTAGTTAAATTCATACTAAAGAAAGGTAAATCCATTCTAATATATTCTTTAACACCAAACTAATACGATGATATAGAGGATGAAGAAGATGAGGGCTCGGAGGTTGGTGAACTTGAATTGTTCCCTCTATTGGAAAAAGCCCTTAAGGTTTTGGATGCAGATAAGATTCCAGAGGCGATTAAATTCACCGCAAATTCCCTTCTGAAGATCAAAAAGAGCTTGAATAAGCCGCTTGAGCTTCCTAAATTCCTGTTAAATCTTTTCTGGAAACATGGTCCAACTCTTCTACTTGCACTTTACATTAACTACGGACTCACTCAAGTAAATTCCACTTGGTTAAGATAAATCTAAGTGTCTTTTTAGAATGCTGTGTTTACTCTCGATAAAATCCTTCAGCACAATCAGCTATTGTGCAACGAACCAGGCAGGAGGAAAAATACTGCTGCGATTTACATCGATCCAGTTCTCATTAAGAATGTAAAATAAAATAATTTCTTCATGAGGTGTAAAACTTAATGATAAGTTATTGGAGCTCTGCACAAAAGACACTTACGACATGAAGGACAGGGGCGCTGCAGATGAGAGTGATGATGACTACGATGATGAAAGTGACAAAAGGAGATTACATGATAGCACTGCATTACGTCAATTCATCATTGCCAAATTGAAGTTATAAAAAATGGCATAAAGATAATTTCATTTCCTTTTTTTTTTTGGGGAAAGGATTCGCTAAACTTGGGAAAACCGTAAAACTACGGAAGCTATTTGGTCTATTTCTTACTCGGTACCATTTTTGCTTTTTGAATAGATTATCTATCCATACGTTGTATATATATGATGACAGAGTATTTCTTCATCTCATTTTCATGGAGCGATGAACACGATAAACGAATTCAAAAATATCAATCAAATCCTAAAATGACCCTCAGTCTCCGACATATTATTTTGAATAACCATAAAAACAGGTCAAAGTTGAGAGAGAACTAATTTTTCTCTATGTCAAAATACTGTTATGAAAGTAGATACTTAAGCCGAGAAATTTATCGTTAAATATACAGTATAACTTTCGAATACAGCATTTTGAACGAAAAAATGTTATAACAACGACAATTGATATTCTTACGACTCGAATTATTGAATCCTGATACTAAACAGCATCTGATGAAAAGTATAAATTATAATTTTGATCGATTATCTGTCTAAATCTTAGTTGAAGGGACCTTTCGATTTGTACATTGGATCACCAAACAAAGATTCATTCCCCTTCAACTTTTCCTCTATGAGCGAGGAAAAATTTTCTGGATTACAGCTCTTTCGCCAGATCCTCCCTCTTGCGTTAATAAACCATATCTGGACCTAACGAATGATTACTACCGAGATATCGAGTTATAATATACTTGTTTGAGTGTCATGCCAGTATCTTTCGAGAGCTGGACTTTCTCTTGGTAGTTTGGGTAAGGATCGTTAAAATGCTCCGTGAGCCAGTTTTTTAGAATTAGAAGCGCCTTCTTGGGAATTTTATTTTTTCCTCTTTTGCCTTTTCTACTTGTGGGCGCGACGCTCTCTTCGTTATCTTCCTCTTGTTTCGAATCAGCAGAGTCGTTTTCAGAGGAAGCAAATTTCTAATGACAATAAGGAAAATTATTTTTCATAGAAACATACCTTGCTTTTTATCGATTCGGTGATTGATGCATAACTTTTAGTGAGTTCTTGCTTGGCGTTCATAATGATCTTATCTAGATGACTTATTGGCAAGTACTGGAAGAGTCCATCAGCTTCCAGCTGTTTTCTTAACACCAGAATAATTTCATGTGCGGAGTTTATGAAATATTCCTTCGCTCTCGCTTTTAATAGCATATCATCTCCGCTCTAAAAATTAAGCGGCGGGCATTAGATGGCACCATCAATAAGAAGAATGATAGGATTTTAATCAACTGACAGACAATTAGAGAAATTATAAGGTTACCGCTGTGATATTCTCTGAGGTTGCAGGCTTTTCTTTGGTCTGTTCTGTCAAAAACTCTTCGAGGTTGTTGAAAAGCATTTGGAAGGTGATTTCCTTGTTCAATTGATAGCCTAAGAAAGAGATTGTTCGTTATACTAAGAAAAATATGATTTAATTACTCCTATTATCTACCTCAGAAAACGAATGGGATAGTAGGGTATGCATGGGATTTGCAAGTTTTGGGTTGTCCCTATTGAGAGGACGAGAGGCCAGTGTGAATATTAGAAGGGTAGTGAAGCGGTTTACATTTGGTTTTGATGGGAGCCTTCTGTTTTTACTCGAACCACTGCTGGTTTGCTTTTTTTGTTTAAACGAAACTTTTTTCGATAATAAATATCGAATTGGAAGAACCTTAACGTTCAGAATTTTCAGCCGTCGAAAAAATGAAAGACAGTTCGAGATTGCTTTTGAACCAATTTTAGTTAGAGTAAATTTGTTAAATTTCATTAATATTTCAAAATCCTATTTATTCCATCTTAAATCTTGAATTTTCAACATACATCAGACGAAATAGTTCAGTGGAAATTGATGCAAAAAATTCTATAAGCGATCTTGATTCTTCAAGAAGATTCTCTGTTATGATGCGAATGAAAATTATTAAAAAAGAGCTCAGCATTCCAATGTTTTGTGTTTTTGGAATTATAAATGCTCTTTCAGGAATAGTGGAAGTTTCATGCGCTCTCATGGATAATAAGGAAGCGTTAAGCTATCTATTAGCAAGCCTTATTCAGAAGCAGATATCGTATTCTCAGAAATATCTCTTCTAAGAAATATCTCAAACTATATTTCAGATTGAGAGAGCCTCAAATGTCCTGAATCAGCTGCTAGAAGCTGTTGGATGGGCTCACTCGCCAATTGAGATTTATTGGTTACAGTGCATCACTCAAAATCAGAATTCCTTCAAATTTTGGAAATTGCATTGAAGATATTTGAAGCTACAAGTTACTTACTGGTAAATCTCAGAGCTTTCTTAAATTGAAAAGCAATAATAATCGAAGAGAACAATCACTACTAAATTTTCTCTGCTTGATTAAAATACATGCGGTCTGCAGCTGTTACAATGAAATGAAATTTTGAAGGCATCTAAACTAGCTCATCTGCCATCAAAAATTCGGTTACTAATTAGAAAATTGTACATAATCAATCTTGATGATTGAGCAATCGTGACATTAACCAAATAGAAGTTGTTATTTATTAGTATTAATCACAGTTGTGAAGCTGTGAGTTCGAATTTTATTTTTTACTATCTTCTATCATCAGCAATTCAGCTCCTCTAATGCAATTTTATTCAAGCAAGCCGAAATTTTTACTTTCTTGTGTTTTTTTTTTGTGTATGTAAACAGTGGGAAACTCGTTCCAAAAGGTTTATTTTTTTAGATGCAAGAGCAGGATAGAGATGAAACACAAATAACTTTGAGAATGTCTCATTGGTCTATTAGTCATTAAATGAAACTTTGAACTGGGCTGTTGCAGGAGTATCGCAATTCCTTGATTTATGGAAGAAATTATATAATACTTCAAGTTTCCCCTTTCCATGAATAGCCAATCCGATACCAAGGCCAGCGCTGACTCTAAGGTTTTCTTTAAATGTATTCTTACGCTCTAAAGGACTACTCTGCCAAACCTGCCCTGGAAGGTAAAACCAGCTCAAGTGTAGGAAAGGAGTCGCATTGACCTTCGAGAGAACAGGATATTTATAGAGGTTAAGCTTGGTTGTGTTTGCCAAGAAAAGATCATTGCCCACATGATCACCCAAAAACTCGTAGCCTTTCTCACCTACATTTGGATGGAATCGCTTGCTGTAAGGATAATCACGGTTCCCAATATCAGAGAATCCTCTCGATTGGAGCTGGTAGAATCTGTCGTTCATTCGTATAGGGCGACGTCCAATAGGTATCAAAATTCCAGCTCTAAACGCATTCTCAAAATTGACATACTCAAGTGGGCGAATGTTTTCAATTTTTTTGAAATTGAAGAATTTTCTGTGAACCATGTCAAATTTTAGGAATTTTGTAGCGTATGGAGTGAAAGCCAGCTCCGCTGATCCTTCAAGATACTGCCCCATTTCTTTTCCGAACATATCGATTTCGTCTTTAAAGATCTTGCTGTACTTAATAGAAAATTTCCTGGAAGGGACCAATTCGTTCTTGAGAACATAGTCCGATACGCTATGCTCAGAGAAATGGTTTGTTCTGAGCGCGTTAGTTATCGATATTGTTTCACGTCTTTCAGGGCGTCTGATTTCGATACTGGCTCCGTCACTTTGTTCTTCTGCGCTGGAGTTCAAATATCGATTGGAGCGTTGATAGGAGATGTCGAGGATCGATTTCGAGAGGACATGTGGGAAGAGCATGGAGAAAGTATAAGCGCTTTGTTTGCTTGCACTAAAGCTTCGGTAAGCCTCGAATGTTATGGTTTCAAGGAATCCGAGCCGGTTTCTAGTTAGCACCTTTGGGGAGAGATATGCTCCATCTCTATCGAAGTCTTGACTCAGTTCTCCGGCGAATCTTCCTTTGGGAAATAGATTCATCTTCACTGTTACAGATTCTGGGTCTGGGCCAGGTTCAATACTGCAATTTGCCTCTTTGAACGCAGAAGAATCCTCGATTCTTTGATTGAGGGCTTCGATATTCTTAACAACTTGATCGAAACCTTCAACGTGAGTAAGATCTCGTACAAGGAGCCTAGCCATGATTGGATTCACCATCGATCCCTCAAATTGGTAGTTGACGCGGCGAACCTTGTTTTCAGGGTCATAATACTTCCCGAGCATAGTGGCAGCTCCTCGTTCTTGGGAGGGAAGCAAGGCGTACCTAAAAGGATGAACAGGCTGGAACGGAACCTTTTCGGTTTTAGCTTCTGAGGGCTCAGAAGGTTCATTCTCCGTAGGCGCCATTCTTTGGTTATGTATCTCAAACGGATCTTTGTTTGCGAAGGGGTTTAGAATGTTTTCACCTTCAGACATGATCTAAACACGCAGGCCTTACGATTATTTAAAATCTTTTTATGAGTGATATTTTCTTTCGAATTCTAAATTATATTTTCAAGTATTTGTATGATGAAGTGAAATTGCTGCTGGGTGTCTGAATTAGAAATGGCATGCTGCTCTTCTCAAGGCTGTATTTTGTAATTTATATCGATTTAGCATCATTCAAATTTTTCCGAAATATTTTCATTAGAATTCTATGCACGATTATCTAATGATTTTGATAATGCTGCAGATTTATTTTCCGTTGTTCAACTCTGCTTACTTATTTTCAAGCACATTAGTGCGCATGTGGGCTATATTTTCATCACGCCAATGAGAACAAGCTACTTTTCTCAAAGAATATAACTTTTTTTGGATGATATATACCCTAAATACAACAAAAGAATGTCATCGACTCAAGCCTCTGTAACCTTCATGCTTGAATCATCATTATCTGATGAATTTTCAATGACTAATGGATCTTCTTCTTTTAGCAATCTCGTCTCAATCATTTCAATTTGATAGTTATAATCAGTCCTCCAAAGAATCAAACCAGCCATTATTCCCATTGAAGTAATAGCCCCACCGACTCCAAGCCAAATGCCTCTGGTATAAAGCTTAACAATTACCCCGAATATGTAAGCACCACCAAGGCCTATCAAATAAAACGCAATCAAGTAGAGCAATGCTGTTATTTTCTCTCTTCCGGCTCCCTTTAAGATGCTGGTTATCGTTAATTGCAGTGTGTCAATGGGCATGAAAATTAGGTAAATAATCAATGCATCAATTGTTGCCTCTTGCACTTCTGTATCTGGAGTGAGGAAACGAGCTAATGCATCTTTAGTGAAGAATATGAGAACAAATTGAAAGAGAACAATGATGCCAGCAGCTGTAAAAAGTGCTTTCGTGACCACGACCGCTTTGTTATAGTCCTTCAGTCCTAAGGCATTTCCAATATAGATTGATCCGACTACCGAGAGTCCAATTGTAGGCGTATAAAGTGCACAAACAATCGCGTACGTGAAAGCCTGAGCTGCGATCTGAACTCTGTCGAATTGTCCAGAAATCAGCGTGCAGAATTCGTAAGCCAGCCACTCCAGAATCATGAAAGAAGCGATGTAGAATTCGTTCTTCAATTGTTTCCACCATCCTTGGAGACATTCCTTTGTTGGTGGTAATCTCGTTTCCTCAAATTCTTTGCTGACGAGGATATACAGGAAAAGACAGATCGCTCCAGATAATTGAGCTATTCCGAAAGCAAGACACACGCCTGGAATACCTAATTGAAGTTTCTCCACAAACAGCAGGCACCAAAAGTAGTGAGTAACACAAATGATCCCTTGGACGATCATCGGAGGTAGAAACACATTTTGGGCCATAACGAAAGCTTTAAATGTATCATAGCATGACATAGCTATTAGCGCAAGAGCTGAATAGACGCAATAATCTCTTGCAGCTGCGGCAATTGGCTCTTCTACTCCAATTAACAGGAAAAAGTAATAGGAAACGAAGCAGAGAGCATACGATGGGAAAAACATCGCTATTCTCATGACGAAAGCTCGGTGGAAATAGAGCGAGAAAACGCGGAAGTTTCCAGCTCCGAAGGCTTGTGCGCCAAATGTAGATGTTCCTGTATTTAACCCCAAAACCAAGCTCAAGTAGGTTGCCACTAGCCAGGTGTTGCCCAATCCTACTCCGTCGACTTCAATGTTTGAGCAGTTAGAAGCAATAAAGCGGAGGTTGACTAATGGCATTACCAATTGGGCGAATAGATATGCTGCAGTTGGAATTACATTTAGCAAAATCTCAGTGAAATTGCTCATAAAGTTGTACTCCTTGGAGTCCTCTTTTTCTTCGAGTAAGATCTGTGAAGTTTCTCCTTCTGTGTTTTCTATTGGGTTTATTGACGCCATGGCCTATTCTTCTCTCTTCTGGCAAATTTGTATTTTATTAGAATTTTATCAGAAAAGAACTGAATCATTTATTTAGAAACTGGCAGTGCTTCTCAAGTTTAAATTGTACTTCATGAAAAAAACAAAAAAATAGAATTAGTTCTATAGAGGATTTTTGAAATTCAAGCATTTTTCTATTATTTTTCGGTGTTTGTTTACGCATAATAAAGCAGGCAACAATTTAGCGTAGGTTCTTAAGGCTCGTTCCACAATATGTCTTTGTTTGTTTATTTGTTCAACAGAAGAAGTGCTCTTGAATTGACTCCTATCATGTCTTACAAAACACCACATGGTCATTAAATACCGTTCTCGATTAATAAAATCCTTTCTGGTGGCCTGAATCGAATTATGATTTATGACTTCATATTATTCCTCAAGATGTTGCTGTGCGTCAGATCATTTTCTCTTGCTAAATAAAGCTTTATTTATTTTGAAGCATGTTGTTGTTATACTTTAATTTTCACTAGTATTTTCCTCTACGAATATTCCTTTTGTGTCATATATTTTGATACATTAGCCAAATCAGCAAAAACTTGTAAACTCAAATAGCCGCTATTAATTTCATATCCTAGTTCAATGAATGCCTATCATCTAACACTGAAACGTCGTCTTTAACCAATCTCGTTTCGACGTCTTCAATTTGTTTTCTATAATCAGTTTTCCAGAGGAGATAGCCAGCCATCGCTCCCATTGAAATGAGAGCCATACCGATTCCAAGCCAAATACCTCTTGTATAAAGCTTAACAACTGCCCCAAATAGATAAGCGGAGCTTAAACCGATCGCGTAAAATGCAATCAAATATAACAATGCTGTTACTTTCTCTCTTCCAGCTCCTTTCAGAATGCAGGTCGTTGTTAACTGCAATACGTCAATGGGCATGAAAATCAAGTAAACAAGCAGCGCTGCAATCGTTGCGTCCTGTACTTCTACATTTGGAGTGAGGAGACGTGCCAGTGCCTCTCGTGGGAAATAAATTAGACAAGCTTGGAATATGATGATGATTGCACTGGTAGCATAAAGGGCTTTGGTAACAGCAACAGTTTTTGCGTAATCTTTCAATCCCAAGGCATTCCCGATATAAATTGATCCAACTACAGTGAGTCCGAGCAAAGGTGCAGATAACACATAGAGAATTGCATAAGTAAACGACTGAGCCGCAATCTGAACTCTATCGAATTGTCCAGAAATCATCGTGCAGAATTCGTAAGCCATCCACTCCAGAATCACGAAAGAAGCGATGTAAAATTCGTTTTTGAGTTGCCCCCACCATCCTTGAAGACACTCCTTTGTTGGTGGCAATCTCGTTTTCTCGAATTCCTTGTTGACAAAGATATATATGAGGAGACAAATTGCTCCAAACACGTGAGCGATTCCAAAAGCGAGACCAACTCCAAGGATAGCTAACTTCAATTTTTCCACAAAGAGCATACACAAGAAATAATGAACCACACACATTACTCCTTGAACAATTGTTGGTGGTATAAAAATATTCTGTGCAATGATGAACGCTTTGAAGGTGTCGTAGCATGACAAGCCTATCAGGGCTATCACTGAATAAACACAATACTCCCATGCAGCTAAAGCGACTTCCTCTTCAACTCCAATCAATCTGAAGAAGTAATATGAAATGAAGCAGAGAGCATACGATGGGAAAAACATCGCTATTCTCATAAGGAAAGCTCGATGAAAATAGAGAGCGAATGTGGCGTAGTTGTTTGCTCCAAAGGCTTGAGCCCCAAATGTAGAAGTTCCCGTGTTTAAACCCAGAACTAAGCTCAATGAGACTGCCACTAGCCAAGTGTTGCCCAATCCAACACCATCGACTTCAACATTTGAACAGTTTGCAGCAACAAAGCTGAGGTTGACTAATGGCATTACAAACTGGGCAAATAAATATAATGTCGAAGGGATCACATTGAGCAAAATCTCCTTGAAATTATCCATAAATAGATTTGGATTCTCTGGGGTTTCGAGCAGGCTCTGTGAATAATCTTCTGACTTTTCGTACGGATTTGTTGACTCCATTGCCTTCAATAGTATCTTTAGATCAATTTATTTTGTTAAAATTTTATCGCAGTGCTTCCCAAGTCTATATCTGCGTGCCTATTTACAGAAACACAGAAATATTTACTTTAATTTTTACTTCATGATTTGAATTTCACTTATGTTATTCCATATTCTTTCAGACTTAAATATTGATCTCTCTAGCTCTTTCCTTTCTTAAAATAATCTTCTCTAGCTCTTTTCTTTATTAAAATCGTTTCTAGACTCAGCAAATGAGTTTCATTTTTCATGCTAACAATAGTTACTTTGTTGTTATTGTTTTTCAACGATATGAATATTTATTCAACTGATTCATATCTATTCTTTGTCAAAATTTCACATGAAACTATTTTTTTATCAACACAGCACACCAATTTGCATGGTCATAATAACTCTTCTCAATTTCTACATTTTCGACATTTTTGAGAATATCTTCCAGTTCTCCCTGTTTGAAGAGGTGGTAATATCGTTTGTAAACCACAGATTTCTTCTCCTCACTGACAAAAGTGTCGTAATCAATGATCTTCTTACTCGTAGCAAAGCTCTTTTCGGAAACAAGATCTGGCTCTTTCTTCTCTTCTGGCACATCACTTATCATGGAAGATTCATTCAAAGCATTCGTCATCTTCTCATCGTCTTCATATTTTAATTGTAAGTGCCATGGGATAAGAACGTCCTGATGCTCGTATTTCTTTCCAGTGTCTTGCTCGAAAGCCCAGACATAGACCAATATTTTTCCTCCGGTTCGAACGACTCTTGCTAGCTCCCGAACAGCTTGAATTCTTAATTCCCTAAGAAATTAATATATGTTAGACAAGAATCCACATAAACACGCTTACTTGGTGGAAAAATGATGAATCACAGCAATGGAAATCACTGCGTCCATGCAATTTGATCGTAAAGGAAGTCTCAAGCTGTCTGATGAGAAAACTTGGAAGCTAATATCGCGATTCTTGCAAATTTCAATTAAGTTTTCGCTTCTGTCGCTTCCGAGCATGTAGATGTTCTCGTTGTTTATGCCGAGGTACTTCCCATTTCCACAGCCTAAGTAAATTATTATTATGGTTGTTAGGTAATGACTTCGAAAAGGACCAGTTTTTTACCAATATCTGCTACGAATGAACCCTTCTCTAATGAAAGCAAGAATTCACTGACTTGGGGCCATGGTCTGACTCTGGTGTAACTGAAATGTGGGGCAATTTTATCATAAGTGTCATAGACATATTTCTTTTCGATCTCACCCGGTTTGAGAACATTCTGTGCTTTCTCTTCCTCATTCAATTTAAATTCTTCAGGCTCTCCTTCCTTTGCACAATCTCCTTTCTTCTTGTTCCCAGCTTTTTCTTTGTCTTCAATTTCTTTGAATAATTTCTTCATTTCATTGGGATCGTACCCTTGTGAATCACAGAAATATGGAAAAGCGCATTTGCAAGGCGCTTTTTGAATTTTTCTAAACGTCAAAGAGATTCTCCTCTTTCTGAAAATTAGCTTCCCTTCCACTTTATCCAATTTTCTAGTAGCAATCGAATGATACCAGGCATAACGGCCCTCTCCAGTGAAAATAACAACACCTCGTCTTGGGAAATAGAGATGCTTCTGTTCGAGTTTCTGATTTCTGAAGCTCATTACAACTCCGCTGATAAGACTTATGGAAACGAACATTTCCTCAAAGGGAGAGTGTGAATCCACATGTGGTGGAATTCCTTGACCCGGAGCGTAGTCGTTGATAGTGCACTGATCAAAAGGCGCTTGGTTGTACTTTGAGGCAATTTCCTTGTTTAACTTCTCCATTAATGGCTTAAATATCTCAGGGAAAGGTTCAATAGGTCTCATCTTGTCAATATTATTTGTGCCGTAAAGAAATTCGTAACCGTAATGGACTACTCTTCTGTTGTTCATGGGGTTCCATTTCACTTTATCTAAGAATTTGACGATAGCAGTCTCGTATTCTTCGTCAATGAAGTCTTCCAGAAGAGTGAGTCCAGAGATCGTCAATGACCGAGAAGCGTTAGGAAAATCGACGTTTTGATACTTCAAGAAGCTATCTAACCCAATTTTCGAATAGAAAAAGAACACAGTTCTTAATTTTTCTTTGAATGTGATTTCGAAACTGTTCGCCACAATGTTGCTATCTTCTAATTTCGTGGCGCCCTTCAAAAAATTTTCGGCCTGTTCCACTGTTTTAAATTGCACAAGCCCATACGGTATCCCTGGGAAAATATGGACTTCCACCTCTCCGTAAGGCTGCAAGAATTTGTCTAATCCGATAAAATCAGGTTCATCGCCTAAAATGTTGATGAGATGATTTATTTGGTTCCGCGTGTGTTACCATTTCCAAAGTGTAGGACAATAACGTCAGTTTTGGGGACATTTGTGACTAAGTCATCGAATTTCTTTTTTTCTTGTGTGCAAAGAACCTACGGAATAAAGCAGTAAAGTTTAGGGTGTGAATTTTAGTGGTAGTTTGGAGTACTTTGATTCCTTGGCCAAGTTTCTTGTGCATCCTATAATCCATTTGACTATTTGGCTTCTTGGTTGGAGATTTAGTCTTCCCATTTGTAGTTTCGGCGATGTCATCGGCAAATGTAATTCCGTTCGTCTCAAGTTCGGGATCAGTCATTAGATAATTGTTAATAATTCAATGAGGTTCTAGTTCTGTGATGAAATGGTGATTTAATTTTTACAAATTATGAATTAATGAGTTGATACATGTTCTTCTTTGTTTTATCAGCTCCAAAATATGATTCGCTGAGAATTTATTTACGAATAAATTCTGATAATAGCTAATTAAGTACCTTTTTAAGCTTTTCACTCTTCTAACCTTTTTTTGAAATTACTTCTTTCTTAATCCGTTATCATAATGGCTACAAGTCCAAACCACAAACAGCATTGAATAATCGAAGGATGTCTTGTAATAGACTTTTTACATACTTTAATTACCAAAAGCCAGCATGGAAATGAAAAATAACTGCCCTGTCTTATTTGTTTTATTTGAGTAGCTTCTAATAGAATTTAAGATCATGGTTGGTTCTTCCTATTTGTTGCTCAAAATTAAGAAATAAAACTTGGAAGGGTCCTATCGAGTAATCCCTTAGGAATAAGTTTTCTAAATAGAAGTCCAACAAATAACTGTTACTTTGATAAGTTAGGATTACTACCTAGAAAATATTGTTATAAATTCATAGATGAATGTGTTTAAAGATGCAAATCCGAAAATATAATTCAAGATATGTAGTTTTTTTATGACTCTAAATATCAAAGTATCTAAATAAATCTTAATGGTGACTTAAATTCGTAGCTAAATGTACTTCTCCGCGTTGCGAATGAAGAATTTAGAGTCTATCTTAGGGTAACATCCTCATTGGAACAGCAGTAAGCAACCGCTGATTCTATGATACAACGATTGAATGTAATAGTTATATTTGTTTTTTTAATCTGTCATTCTCTAATTAAAAGAAAATAAGGATTAAGAGAATCAAAGATATTTAGTACCTATCCAGAAAATAACATATTCTTTTTCGTCCATGAGTGGTCTCTTCCCAATAAAAATCAAATCTATTTTTGAAAAATTCATCAAATGTCGAAGAAGTGGAAGTTTACTTTTTGTTTGTTACGCTTTCTTCTTTCGTCGTCGCTGTCATCGGAATCTAATAAAAGCGCAATGAATAATTGTATAACAAATTTACAAATTACCAGTAATAAAGGAAGATTCACTCGATTTAGACTCAATATCATCGTTTTGTTCAAGATCAGTTGGAGTATAAGGCAAACTTTTATGCTGCTGCGGCCTTAAACCTGTGCTTTGAACGCCGCCTGCTACTGCTCCTCCTGCGTAATGGCCTACGTTTGCGAACTAAAAGATTTAGACAGGAAACTGCAAGATTCAAATACATCATTCGCAGGAATGGGGGCAGCCTTATTTTGACCTCCCTTTTTGGAGCTCTTTTTCTTTGATTGATTCTTATTTGCAATATTGAGCTTCGCTTTGACGTACCTTTCGAGCTCACGTACTTTCCTTATTGGCAACAAATCAATATCAAATTCGAGCACTTCTTTATTGTTTGCTGAATCAGGGATTCCGTCGCTCACGATCTGACAGACCCCGCGAAGGTATTCTGGGGGGAGGTTTCTGATCATTTGACCAAGCTGTCTTTTCTCTTGCATTGTCATCGGTTTGTCCAACGCCGAGGAAGAAGTCGATTTTTGAGGCTTGAGGCTCGTAGCGATAGGCGATCCTGTTAATTTCTGGCTATTTAATTCCTTTAATTCTTTTGAAAGACGCTCCACTTGGCGCTGGAGCTGCTGTATATTGTTGCCAGGTAGAGTTGCATTCTCTACTTCTTTAAAGATCCTTTCAAAATAAGCACTCATATCTTTAGTCATTTGAAAGATTGGAGACTTCTCATCATTATAAATAAAAGCGTTGTTCCAAATTTTCCTCACGTCACTTGCAAACTCAAGTGTGCTAGAATACACGCCATCCTTGAGATTCTTCTCGACTTTCGAGAGATCCATCGGATCACGAATTGTTTGATAATAATCAGGGACTAAGTTTTCGTCGACAGGATATAAGAATGGAGTGGCATTGGGATGTTTTTTCAGCTTTTGAAGGACAGAAAGGCACTTTTTCGTCCCGTCAGTTAAGTTTTTGGCTTTGGCCCCAGTCCCATAAGAATCAAAATCACTATATTTTTTTTCAAGGTGATTTGGTTGATTTTTCTTGTCTCGCAGGGCTCTCTTGGGTGCGCTCTCACCGTTAGGTTCGTTCTGTGGCTGGCGTTTCGTTACCGCACCTTCCTATATGAATGAGTTAGTCTTCTGGTTTTCGAGGTAGAATGCAAAAGGAGAGGAACAGGCAGGGGAGGTCAACAAAATAACGAGGTTGAAAATAACTAAATTCCGAATTTTGTTTACTGCAGTGAATTGTTTTTTTGTTGGCTGAGGTGTTGGTTCCTCTTTTTTAACGGGAGCATCATAAAGTTTTAAACTGAAACCTCGGGGCAAAATGCTTTGCAAAATCTTAAGCTGGGACGCCGTGAGTTCCGCTTGATAACCAACATTTCTTCTACCATTAGCCTGAATAAAAAGTATTTAGCGCTTAATGATTTCTAAATTAAACCTCCATTCAACGTCTATAAACGGTCAAAGGCGATCTTTAACAAATTCAAAATTTATTATAACAACAGCAGTGTTTTCTATTTATTCAAAATGCATTTGCCTTAAAATAAATCAGCAACTCCGATACCGTTCTTACGACGTATTAATTATTTTAAGTATTTACGTGTTTAAAAGGCAAAATTTAATTAAATCAGAGTGCCAAAGTATATACAAATTAGAAATGCATAAACATCGTTTCTAAACGCAAAGGAAAAATATCTGTAAAGATACATACCTAGATGTTAATACCTAGAGCTGCTTTGAGAGTGAAGAGCAAGCTAAGCGTGGTTTACCTTCTATCCAAGTAGAGAGAATCACGCTAGTAAAAAGCGTGTTTTCGAGAAAGTTAATTAATGGAATGGATTCAGCAAATTCCAAAAATTCTTGCTTCTTTAGGCTTGGAGGTGATTCGAGATGGCATGAAGACTGAGTAGCATATCTCATAAATCCACTGAAGCCAAGAGATGGGTTTTGAGTGCAACATATAAGAAAAGTAGAAATCTAAATTAGTAAACTTTGTAAATCGGATTTGAGGACAGTTTAACTGGCCTGTAATAAATGTAAATTCCCGGGTTTTAGCTCATTGGTAAATAAATACAATTGGTAGCCCTGCCAGAAAAGAGACTCTCTGGGAACGCGCAAACCGAAATCGCCTTTTTATGCAGAGAATGCCACAAAGAAAAGCGAATTTTTTATTTTCTAATCAGTTCACAGGAATGGTACTATCCTGTTTTGTGCTTGTTATCTTTTGAAAAAATGACAGTACCCGCTTTTGGTTGTGCTTTGAAAGGAGTACTCAAATTTATAAGGAGTGAATTAAATGAATTTGAATGCTTTGTATTTTGAAGTTAATTTTGAAACTCTCCATCAAAATGCGAGTTTAAGTTTCATAGCTCTCTCCGTGCTGCAGCACTTCAATAACAACATAAGAGAGTTACTCAAATTCTGAATGCTTATGTATTGAAAAGATAAATTTAATATGCGCAAATTGAAACTTGAAAAGATAAGATTTTAAGATGGATTAGTTTATACTTTTATACTTTTTTTAAGAAATAATAAGTTGTGTGTGCTTTGAACAGTTTCCAATGTTATCCAGGAAAATCATTAAAAAAACTCAAATGATTAGTGCGAATTGTTAGATACGTCAAAAAGTAATCATTATTATCTATATGGTTTAATTCGTTCAAATATGAACTAGACGCAAATTAGCAGCCTACAAAGGTCTGGAAAAATAACATTCTTATCTAAGAATTCGAAGGTTACTCATCTTTTGAGTTGCTTAAAATTTAGTGCTGCTGAACACTAATTGCTTCACAAAATTTTGCAACGAGATCTACAAACTTTCGTATTCTAAACTTCCTTCTTCGGCATGACCACAAGAATTAATTAAATCGCTTGACCTCAAAGAGATTATTCGCGTGTTTTGTTAGTTTTAATACCCAGAAGTACCTAAATTCATCCATTACTAATTACTAAGAGCAAGAAGGTTGCTCGATTCGTAATCTCTCAGCTCCACTAAAAGGCTGAGATTTTTTGTCAAGATTACAAAATTCAAAAGATCTGAAATTTCTTTTCAGGGTTCACGAAAGGATTAAAATCGTTGGTTCGCGCAAACAACTCCAGAATATGAAACTTATATTCAGCACTTATTCCATTTTCAAAGGCATTCCAAGGTAAACAATCTAAAATAAGAAACACTGTGCATATTGTTGCTGTATCAAACATTAGATTCCTTGGTCTCTAGTCTTTACTTAGTGGACACACCAACGGTAGTTTCGTCAGCAACGAACTTCTTGTCAGTCTTTCTCTTTCTGGTGTCAGCGTTCTTTTGTCTTCTGAGTTCTGCTTGCTTGACTAATTGTTGTTGTTTATCCTTTTCGTGCTTCTTCTTGTAGATAGCTTCAATCAGGACTCTCTTGTTCTTGAATTGATTACCCTTGGAAGCGAGGTAGAAGTGATGGTAACTATATTTGTCAGTTTTACGACACTGCTCAAAGCATAATGCAAAATTACAGTTGCTTGGTGATCTTGCCTGCTGATCTGTACTTAGCAAGAAGTCTTCTCAACACTCTTTGTCTGCGAATCCAGAGGACTTTAGTTGGCACTCTGGCCTCTTTAGTACCTCTTCTTTTACCTCTGCCGGTGTGTCTGCCTATTTAAGGAATATTGCAAATTAGGTTTTCTGGGGTCTAGCAAGCGAATCTGGAACCTTTGGCTTTGGCTTCTTCATGGGCACGTGCTCTGGATCTTGAGTGGATGGTGATACTTTTCTTCATGATAAGACCGTCCTTAATGAGCTTTCTGATGCTCATTCCTACAAAGAGTAGTTAAGTTTTCATGGCTTGAGAGAGCCTTTACTGGAGTTAGCCAGAGAAATTTCGTTAGGCTCATTTGGATCTAACCACAGTCTCTTCTTTCCGCATTTGAGTACGGAAGCTGCCAGTCTCTTTCTCAATCTAAGGTTGACCATTTTGTGATTTAATTATTAGAAACCCAATAATTTTGAGACTCGCAAGATTGAAAACTCTTAAATATCTTTCTGACTGAGTCTTGAGCTTATAAAAGTAATATTCTTTTCACCAAAATATTATGATCGGACCTTGAAAGCAGACCCACGATCAAAGGTTTCCGCTGAGAGTAGATAAAAAAATCATGTTTTACTTTTTTAAAGGCGCCTATTAACGAACATTAGTTAACCATCCTTCTCGCTTCGGACTAATTCTTATATGTTTTGAGAAATCAATATATGAGCTTTGATGATTGATTTTGGTTTGTTTATTTTGGATCTCGTTATTTTAGGCAATTTTCCAGAGAGTTAATAAAATTTTCTCAGACCCTAAGACCGAAACTAAATTAGAGCACCGCCTTGACCAAAAAGAGAATCTTCCTGCTTCTACATAATTGCGAATGTAGGTTCATTTTTAGAGTAGCAATACGATTTTTTGGGCTTACTTCAAGTCAAATAAGAAGAATTTAGCTTCCAAAAAAACGTTTTCTGAGAAGTCGGTTTCAAAAAAGTACAATGCCCAGCTCCATTGAAAAACAATCTTTTTGAGTCAATAACAGTTTTAACAAATTAGTGGGCCTAAATTCTGTAGCTTAGATATTGTTATGTTGTATTTCCCCACTTTTCACTCTAATAAACTCGCTTCCAAATATTTCTTGTTAATGTAATCCTCACTCGACTATGCCCAGTACCGATAAAAGCTAGGCTTATACGTGCTAAAGAAACAACCAACTCAATCTAAAGGGGGAAAAATGGATATGATATAAAGAAATTTCTTTTACTTTGGGCCTGATTTGTAAACAATGTGCTAAACAAACAAGGAAAGAGAGTATTTTGTGAATATTCGAAAGAGAAGCTGGTGTGTTAATTCCACGGACAAAGAAAGGATTTATTACAATTCATTAACCACCACTTAGTTCGATTCAAGAGTTGATTAAATGATTCAAAAAAATTATTAAAACTCTTGAGGATCCCACGAACTAACCATATCCTAGAGAAAAGGGCTTAAGCAAGAACGCACTCGCTCTTTCTTGATAGCATCTGTAGGTCCAAGTGGTTTATAACAGCTCGTTAAAGCTCACTCAGACCACATAGGCATACAAAAAGTATAGACAGAAAATCTGATCGTGTGGTGAGCAGCCAAACTGCTAGTTTTAAAGCTCTCTTCTCATTTGTTGAAATACCACTTTTTTAAAGATGAAAAACAGGAATAATTCTTTGTTATTCTTCTAAGCTCTCATTTAAGAAAAAATAATTTAGTGTAAAATTAAGTTAAATATTTTGTTCATGAACTGGTTGAACATCTCCTATGACGAAGCGCATAATCGGAAAGCACATCAATTAAAGCACGGTTTTGATGATCAAATGCAGCGGAGGTTTTTGGAGCTCAAGAAAAAGTTCTATGATGAGTATCGAATGTCAAAGCTCAAAAACTTTGATCCAAAACCACTCACGGTGAAAAAACCTAAGCCTCAAGGAGAAGAAATCAGTTTTTTTAACGATCTCAAGAGCTTTAAAAATAACAGCCCTTTTGAAGATGGACCGAGGAAAAGAGGCGGGTTGCTTGATAAAAGCATTGATAAAAAAGTAGAAAATTCATTTAACGTCACCCGATCAAAAGATGAGAGCCCATTCGAAGCGAGCCCTCGCATCCAAGCGCAACCGAAACAACCGAAAGCTAAGCAAATCGCACAGCTTCCATCAATTATGCCCAAAAGGGAAGGTCGAAACCCGGCCCCTCAAAGAAGGGAGTATGTGCATTACTCGGTAGATTATGGCACGATCTCAGTCAATTATCAGAACAAATCTCCAAAACTGCATAGACTAACGAAATTTGAGCGCCATAGAGACAATCAGCATGACTCACATCGAACGCTCACATCAAATAATTCAAATTTCGAGCGAAGTGATCCAGAGTCTCCAGTAAATTGCAAGCCTATTATCAGAAATGGGGATCCTAAACTTCGTCAAATCGTAGAGAAGAACTTGTTGAGAGCCTCTTTGGAAATTTCAAGAGTGAAAAAAAAGTTTAGCCAGCAGCGAAATTTAAATTACCTTTTTGCCAATTGAGGTTATTGAGCACTGTTTTATATGGTAGCATTCTTCTATATTATTTTTTTTTATATGATCGTACTTTTCGTTGGAAACAAACGTGTCTATTAATTGTGGTTGTGATGACTTTTACTTTTTCAAACTTTTATTCTGAGCTGCTCTCTACTTTAGCTGTGCCATTAAACTGAGAAAATAGAGATACAAATGCTTTTAATGGACCGAATTTCTTTGGGTTATATTATCGATGATGAGGGATATTGATCGTGGAATCAGCGTGAGAACGCAATTTCAAAACTGAAATCATGTGAGAGGTACGATGTTAATAGCGATGTATGGTCAATCGTTGCCGAATGTAATCTTGAAATTAGCGATGCCAGCATCTGCAATTTCAACAACCAGTGGAGATATCGGTTTGGAAGGACCATTGCTAATTAATGAAGAATATGTTGAAGACAATAATGAAGAAACTCAATTGATCAAAGGACGGAAAGAAAAATTGTCTAGACTTGAAATTGTGAAGCTGCCCTGCAAACTTTATTTCCATTTTGGGAAATATCTTATATTACACAAATAGTGACGAGTAATTAGTTTAAAGCTGTCCATTAAACTGATTAAATATCACAATCTTCTGCCTGCCATAATCAACAGCAAAAAATTAATTTTCATAAATAACTGCTGACTTTGGGCACCTCATCATTCATTTTATTTTCCATCCTTCGATGTAATTGCTGAAAAAATCAAGTCATGAGTTTCAGAATTATTTTGGATTAAGCCTGCTTACGATTGAATTAACGATGCGCAAACTTCCAACCTTTACAGGAAGCTTCAGATTGCCTACTCTGTAAATAACAAATTGTTTGTACTTCATCAGAATGCTAATTAAATTTGAATTTTCTTTCTTTTCTACCGGGATTTCTACCGTATAAATAAATCTTCGCCAAAATTTGAAATTTATACTCATAGTGCGCTATTAAATCTTCCGCCAATTCAAATTATTAAATATTTCCCGTACTTTACGCTCAAATTCACAGGTCTCAAAAATGATTTCAGAGAGCTATCAGTCATCTCAAGCTCAAATTAGCACGAAAGAGATTATCCAGAGGTTCAGCAATGACCGCTTTATGCTCCGTCCTGCTTCCCTAAAAAAAGTTGAAGCCATTCTCCGTGCAAATCCTTTGAGTCAATCCCCCGCTGATACACTAAATGCCATCATTTACAATATCAAAAATCTGATACAACACAATCAATCTCTCGTTGACAAAGGTATCCTCGAACCTTCTATCATGGAGGAAGCCATTGAATTGTACCAGAAAAGTCTTCGCGCACCCACAGAAGACATGCAATTAGAAATAAAGATGGATAAAATGAACCTCGGAAGCGAATCGGAAACTGCCAATAATTCAATCGACTCCATTATCGATCTCAAGCTAAAATCTTCAATTGTCTGCCTCAACGCATTTCGAGATTTTCCATATATTTACTACGACACCCAGCGAGGCTGCTTCGACGTCAAAGCCCCAACCCCGGAGATCTTAGGAACTGCAGACGCCAAAATTGAAATGTTCAACGAGAGATTTGATATCATCAAAGAGAAACTTATGAGATCGGCCAAGCACCGGTTCTCTCATCAGTCAGTTCTGAAAAACAAAAGTCAAGATTCCATAGAAATTTCTGCAATTGGATCCCTTCTAGGAAGCACCGGAGAAAAAACTGTGCTCGGGCTTCTGACACAACAAGAACTTGGCACATATTATCTAGAAGACAATCATACCAAAGTGAAAATCAGCACAAAATCTATCAAGGAAGTGGAAGGGTTCTTTGTTGAAGGCAACATTGTTCTTGCACGAGGAGAATACAACGAAACTGATAGTCGGTTCCATGTAAAGTCGTTCCTGCATCCTCTGGTGGATTACAAAGATTTTAGCGCGTTTTTGCAGAACAAAGACACGTTCGGAGCCATCAGCAAGGTCGAAAGGATTTTGAGCAGCCTCCTTAGTCTCGAGCTGGGAAAGCTGTCTTTGGATCCTGAAGACATGGATTCTTGGGAGAAAAGGAAGAAGATTGACCAAGCCTATTCTGGTCTAGACCAAAAGCAGGCTCATCTGGGAATATATGACTTGAAGCTTGATAGATATTGGAAGGATCAAGATTTCAGTGATTCTAGTGTGATAGTCCTTTCCAATCTCCTCATCGACAGCGTAGACAGCCTTGAGAGATTCGAAAAAGTGCTTAAAGACTGCTCTCTAATCAACCCTTTAATGTTCGTGATAATTGGTGACTTGTCTCAAATGACAAACTATGGAACTACTGAAGAATATGACGAATTCAATCAGCACCTTGACTCTTTCATCAGAATTCTTGATGAGTTTCCTACTCTTGAAGACAATTGCTACTGGGTCTTCATTCCAGGTAAAAAATTCAATCTCTTGTGTCTAGATAATTCATATCTTTTTTTGTACTTATAGGGCCGAATGATGTGGGGCTGAACACTTTCCCTATGCGCGAGTACCCACACAGTTTGCTAGGAAAACTTCAAAAGAAACTGAAACATTTCATCAATGGATCGAACCCATTCAGAATGAGTATATTCGGCAAAGAGTTTACTTTTGTGAGGAGAGATATTCTAAAGGACCTGAGAAGAAATTCGGTGGTTCAAAGCGAGCAATTGGATCTGCGAGAGCAATTGTATGACTCGGTGTTAGCGCAGTCTCATTTGATTCCATTATCGCTTTATACACAACCTATTATTTGGAATTATGATTACACGATGCGACTGCTGAAACTACCGAACTTCCTAGTCATGGCAGATTCACTCTGCTCGGCATATCATAAAGGTTTCCAAAATATTTCTGAGAATGTTTTTGAACATAACATTTTGAATCCTGGTAATTTTGCGAAGACAGGTTCATTTGCTATCATTAAGCCGAACACATTAGAGATATTGAAATATAAGTAAGTGATACTTAGGATATATATGTGCGTTTGAATTCATACTGGATGAGCGTTTACATGTGGAAGTAAAGATTAAAATATTTTCTTAAGTAATCTGCAAGAGCTGTTGCAATATAATTCAACTTCTTAGAGGCTGCATTCCATCATTGAGAGGAGAAAACATAATAATGTTTTGAATTGAGAGCGAGTTAGTGAGAATGCTAGTCTTAACGTGTATTTGCACGAAGTTTCAACCATAACGCTGAGAGTGAAAAAGTAATTTCAACTAACTCGGTACTATCGTATCTCTTCTTTTACGGAGAGGTCGTTATGAAGAGAAAAGAATGGTGGGTGAGGTTGTTCTTCAGTAATCAGTAAGAAGTTTAAGAAATAAAGGTTTTAAAAAAAGCTGTGCGCGGGCAAGATGCATAATCCTGTAAAGTAGATTGATATGTGAAGCAAGGTCTCAGTTGTTTTGTTTCAAAGTGGAATCTTGTCATAATGAGCATAGCACAGAATTAAATATTGATTATAGGAAGACTAACTACCTCTGATTGCTACAACATATATATGGAGGCCTTTAACCTGACTTAGTTGAGACCTCTTCCGAGTTTTTCTTTACCTGCGAAACACGAGTATTTGGTGGGACACTCCTTGTTATCCAGACATTGGATTCGATAATGGATCCTCTCCCAATCACAGTTTTCCCTCCCAAAATTGTGCAATTAGAATAGATGTGAACATCATCTTCTATAGTTGGATGTCGCTTCTGTGATTGAAGCTCTTTATACACTGATATAGCTCCCAAAGTAACATTTTGTGAGATTCGCACTCTCTTGCCAATGTGACTTGTTTCTCCTATCACCAATCCCGTTCCATGATCAGTAAAAAACGGAGCATCGATGGTTGCTCCTGGATTGATATCGATTCCGGTTTTTCTGTGCGCATACTCAGAGATTAGACGAGGGAAAACAGGGACCTTGTTCTTGTAGAAATAGTTTGCAATCCTGTAAGCGCTAAGTGCATAGAAACCAGGGTAGCAGATGATAATTTGATCTCGGGTTTCTGAAGCAGGGTCGCACTGGAAAGCAAAGTCAACATCTTGCTCGAGTTGGTCGGTGATACCACATAGCGCGTCAAAGAAATTTTCAGTCACGGTATAAATACGTTCTCTTGTAGCGTCAGGCTCGATATTTCTGAGCAAAAAGTTTAACTCTTGTTGTGTTTTATTGAGGTCTAAGTAGAGCTCTTGGACGGTTGGATGTACAGGGCCTTTTACTTGAAGCTGAGGAAACAATTGTTCAAGAAGAGTATCGAAAAAAGCTTCAGCTCTCGCGCGATGGATGTGGACTCCTTTTTGAATGTATTTTTGTTGATAGAGTTTGCTTGAGAGGGCTGCAACAGCTTTAAATTGATTCATTCTGATCTTTTCAATCTTACTTTATTTTAAATAACACAGGAGATGAGTTTCAAGGATTTCTCAATTGTTGATTTTGATATTCTATATCATATCAAAGCATAAATTAGAAAGATAACAAAGATACATTTAAAATGTTCTTGCTTGATTTTTCGAAAAAATGCCTGCTGATAGTGAACAAAAATATTAAATTGTGATGTAAACTCTCGAGAATTGGAGACATTTTGCAAATTGCAACTTTATTGATCAGAAGATTATTTGAACATGAATTCCAATGATATTTTGTTGAGTCTTAATTGCAGACATTACATTGAAAACTCAGGTTCAAAGGGTCCATTCTCTCTCGCTGGGCAGAATTATTTTTCATTTTAATTACCATTATATCTTCAATGAGTCTGTTATCGATGTTCGAATCTTCAATAATTCCTATTGGCATTGAAATATCATGAAAGTGCTAATATCAATGATCAAAGTTTCGACCATTATTTTCAAACGAAAGTGTTTGTGCATAAACTTTCTTACTCGAAGCACATCGTCTCATCTTTCATTCAAATTCTTTCTTTTTATGTTTGATTCTGAGAAGAATAGCTCTTCAAATTCAATAATCAGAGTCACCTTCAGAGAGAATTTTGAATCTTACAGGGGAAAAAAATTGTACCATAGGTTAGTTTAAGCATTGAAAATGATAGTTAGTAATCTCTATTACATCGAATACCACGTCAATGTAAACAAACAAACACGCTGAAGGAACTTTAATAAATCGATAAAATTGTACTTTTTTTCGCTGTGAAAAATAAACGTTGCTCCCATTGGAACAATGTGTGGCTTTATTATATAGCTCAGTTTGTGGCAATATGTACGTCAAGATTCGCATGAACATCAGCCCTGCAAAGTGGGCAGTTCGCTTTTGTCACAAGCCAATTCTCAACGCAAGGGTTATGATAGACATGGCCACAAACAGGGAGCTTCACTACACTTTCTTCGTCCTTAAACCCTTCAGTACAGATAGCACATTGATTATTCCGCACAAATGACTCTGTAAAATTGTCCTTTGAAAACCTAAAGTGCTCCAGCTTCCGAATCTCATCCTCTGTTAATCCTGTCGCTTCTTGGTCGTTCTCTACCTGAACTGGGATAGAAAAGCTCTCAACTGACTCTTCAGTAAGTAGTACATTATTGGCATAAAAGTTTTCGAAACGTCTTCGAGCTCGATAGAGTCGAATCATATAATATACCAACATAACCAAGTAAATATCGACCGCCGCTGAAAGAGCGAGCCAACAATAAATAGTCCAATTAGGTGCTGAAGGTGGAATACATGTATCTGACGTCAATAAATTTTTTATTTGCCAATAGATGCCCAAAGCCGTCCATGACCAGTTAGCAGGAATGACTGCACATATTTTGAACCATAGACATATTTTGCTGGCTCTCAATGTCAATCTGCGAGGGGAAAACATCGTCATTAATCGAAAAAACATGAGCAAGAGACAGAAAACTTGCAGCCACAAGTATATCGGATAAGGGCAGGTGACGTTCTCATCCCATCTTAACCGTAAGTAGACCAGTTGAAGCAGGATGACGGTAAACCAGAGTGTATCACAACATCGAAACCCTCCTGCCATCTCCAATCAATTCTGCACAAAATCTCTGAGATTGAAATGCATCCAAATATTTCGAATATTTTTTAAATAGCATCCTTAGAAAACTTTGTTGATATGGTTTTTTTTTTCTCTCTCTCTACAATAAAAGGATCATGTAACTGAGTGACCATAAACTGAATACATCAACCGAAATAGGTTGCTATATATTATAAATACAAAGGTTCAATCCTTTGCTGCAAAATCATTTCTAATTTTATTACAGAATTAAAATTTAGCATTGTACTATCAACAATAAGATGCATAAAATTAAAACTTCGAAGGAATCGTCGTCTGGACTCTGGAATTGGGTTAGCTTGACGGACTTGGGTGTGAAGGTCTGAGAAAAACTGCTACATCTTTGTCTCAGCACATTCCATTTTTCGAAAAGAATATTTTTCTATCTACACTAGGTTAGAAGGTGTGCTTTTAGCACTTCTTGAAAATATATCTGAACAGCCTATTAGCAGAGATTTCCCAATAGAAAGACTGACATCTGATGGTATTTTCATTGAGGTCAGCATTTGACTGTGAAGTTTAACTCTGCTGAGGTGACCTCGTTCAATTTTATCTTTTAATCGTTGTATCGATTTTGGTTCGAATTTTGACTCATCTCTTAGTGTGATGCACCGGTCACTTGAAGCTCCGTTGGTTTCTCCTTCCTGATTTGCATTATTGGCATCCTGGTTCGCATTATTAGCATCCTGATTCGCCTGATTATTAAAATTTCCTTGCCTCAAGTATTCTTTGTAATGAGTATAAATTGGACGAACATCTGATTTCTATCCATAATCGATTAACCTAGGAGATTTTGGTGGAATTTTACCTGAGAGAGATAGTATAAAAAAGGGAGACAGTTGAATAGATCGTTATCTTTCGATCCAATAGCTGCAGGTTGAACTAATATTCCATTTTGACTGTTCAGATCAATCATGTGTTTATCCGACTATAATTCATTTATTAGTTTATTAATTGATGTGGCTGATTTTTACATCGAGGAGCAGAGTTTTTTGGAGTTTTAGTTTGCCCTGCAAGGCTGTTCCCAGAACTATTCCCGATATTGTTTCAGTGCTGGAAACGCCGCCAATGTATCCTTTGATGTATGATGTTATCTCATGCTCTTGAAGCAAAATCTTCATCATCTATTTTCTGAATTATGAAATGCCCAATTTAGTTGCATACCTTTGTATTGAAACTTGAATATACGATAATATTACAATAATTAGACGCATTTTTCAAGAAAGCTTTGAGTCCCAAGCGAGGATATAGCATCTTGTTGATTCTTTTATACGTTTCTGATTCATTCCCATCTGTTTTCTTATCCTTTTAGCCACCATTTAGTCAAGATAATATAGCGTTGAAAGGTTTACGATAGAATCTTCGAAGATATACCCAAAAGTTTCAGTCTTGCTTGGAACTGCAAGGATAGTTCCTTCAAGCTTGATCAGAAGGAGCTTTTTCTAAAACAGAGACTATGAGACTGGCTAGATTCAAGCAATTTTACTTCATGATTCTTCTTCTTTGGGAAGTGAGTCGAAGGGAGCTGGATGGAACCCATAGGACTTCCGAGTTGAGATTTAGAAACTGTGGTCAGAATTGAACCATTAGAGTGTAAGAACCTATGAATTTTTTTAGAGGACAGAACATGTTTGGAATTACTGTGCAGTCGGTAAATAGTCAGAACTTTTCAGAGGGACTAGTTCAGGTCGCGCTAAATGGTCCATAATAAATTAAAATTATTCCTTATCTCGATTTTTATTTGAGAGAAATTGAAAAATTACCCGGCACCATTTTAGGGTCAATCAACGGAGTATATCGTCTCACTTAATAAATTTGAGCCTAAGATTTTCATAAGAATAGCGTTCAGCGCCTTTTGTTGTTCAATCTTTTCACTAATTTGATGTGACTACAAGGAAAATGAGGCAATCATAATCTTTTCCTCAAAATCCAATTTCCTGATGGAGTAGGACTCAAATCTGTTAAATGAGTTACTTTTATCAAAACGTTTCACCAAGAGAAAAATATTGAAGAGAGTTCAAAGCGAACTGATATATTAATCGTGATTAGTTAGAATCAGGGAATCAAATAATGC
>ENA-UOTX01000663-UOTX01000663.1-compost-metagenome-genome-assembly--contig:-NODE-663-length-33875-cov-7.862507_pt1 | contig 33875 bp, 19 predicted proteins | sample MGYA00238143_ERZ746982 | MGnify/ENA primary metagenome ERZ746982 (study PRJEB28758, sample SAMN06268862) | compost metagenome | isolation source: single cell | place: USA: California, Emeryville, Joint... | reverse complement strand
TACATTGTTTTCTCCAAACAATTCTGTTAGCCTGCAAGCTAACTTACTGTATGAGGCTAGCCTTGTCTTTCATTTTTTCAACAATGCAAAATGATATCGTAATGAACAAAGGTATACCCGTTTTATATACTGTCACTACTATTGACAGTAAGGATAAATTGAAACAAATTCAGTAAATGCTGACTTTATAGACCATGAATTAGCAAAGGCACAAATAAATTATCATATAATATTACGAAATAAGAATAATCTCTCAACCAAGCAAATGAGTGTGGCTCTAGAAACTGCTCTCCCAAATAACACAGAAGAAGGTGCGACAAAAGTAAACTCAGTGGTTTACCATACCGCGACATCTTTCACAGAACACGGTGATCGAGCTAAGGAGCCTCAAACTACACAAAAAAATGGACAATCTATCATAAATATCACGACAGGAGCTGAACCAAAAACTGACGTTCAGTCAGAATCCATTAATCAGAAACCAAGCTCAAGCCAGGTCGTCGGAAAAAAAGAAATTGGTGTATGCGAGAAAATCACTGCACTTATCCTTGCGGTTGTTTTCATTGTATTGGGGATTGTGGTAGCAGCTCTAGGTGGACCTTCAACCGGCTGGATTTCCCTGTTCTGCTTTATCCCACCGGCGTTTGTCCTGTACCTTTGCTTTGGATCAAAGTATTTCCCTGACAAAAAAGTTGGAGTTCGGTTAATAACAGCAGGAATATATGTTTCTGCGCTTGCTCTTGGTTTCGCCTGCTGCTTTGCAGTTTATTTACAATGGTATTGCCTATTCGGTTTTATCTTTGGATTGTTGAGCTTAACGTACGCGATTGGATCATGGATTTCTGCTTATCAACAAGAATCAAGTCCGATTTTTGAAAATCCTAAAGCGTTTGGTATATTCATTGGGTTATCTGCATTGATTTCTCTTATCTATCTTATCCTTCTTATAGTTTATTTGAGCACTCCTAGAAACTATGGATATAGGTATAATTATTGGTAATGAAGAGTCAACATATGAACAGATAATCTTTATAACTTTATGTATGCTTGTGGGGAGAAAATTTTCAATCTCCTTCTCTCGTTAATTATAATTGACAAGAATAAAACCCTTAAAACAAAATAAAGCAACGCAAAACTTGGCATTGAATAAAGATACCAAAGATGCAAAGGAATTTTGCGAATATAGATCTAAAGCACAACCAGTTTCGTTTTGAAATACTGAAGAAAAAATGACATTAATGATAGTTTTCCCAGTCAATATGATAATAGGCGTAATTCACATCCAAAAAGCCAAGTATATCCTTGAATGTCAAGATTAATCCACAAATATAAACAAATATTTTTCTTATTTTTTAAAAATATCAATAGGCAGCATTTAGCTGACAAGCCCACAACAAAGATTCGCAGAAGTAGTAACTTGATGTATCTGACTCTCTCGAAATCAATGTTTTATTCACAGAATTTTGTTTTTAAAACTGTTCAACTTTAATTAAGGGCTCGCCTGAATAAAAACATTCCGTTAAATAGCCTTTTATCCGGCTTGAATGTAAGAATATATATTTTTATAGAATTGAGTATAGGGGTTATAAGTAGCGGAGGGAACGCATAGAGAAAGGACCCGACCAAAATTTCCTTTAAAAAAAATGAAAGATGAAACCAAGAATGATTAATTTGGCTTGAACTGAGAGAGATAGTACGAAATAAACGAGTAAAATACAGGTCGTTAACAAAAAGCAAATCCACGATGAATAATAATGATACTCTGGAACAAGAAATCATTGAAAAATGAGGCTTATTCAATCTGTATCTATTGTTTACAGTCTAACAAGAATAAGATTTCAGGAAGATCGACATGGAAGCAATTTTCTATTAATAGTTCTTATTGTAAAGTCACTGCGGTTGTATTAATCTACAAGAAATTTAAAATTAGGATTGCAGCTATAAGCTGCGTCTATTTATTATTCAGCTGATTCTGTCAACCTAAATAAATTCATTCAATTAAGGGGAAAAATCAATGATACATATAAACCAATCAACTGAATATGCAGCAAGAGATTGGGTATGCAACAAATGCGAATAATACAGCGAAAGATGATGCCAAAAGCGTTGGAATGAACGACTTGTCCTCTTACGTCAATAACAACGATCTCGTTATGCTTCCTCAGACTGCACAACAAAGTGGGCAGTTTCTCGTCATTATCTCTCCATGAGTCTCCATGAGTTCAGCCATCTGCTATCGTCCAGCACCAAAACCCAAATGACAACTCTCCCAAGAAAATCGGCATTTGCGAGAAAGTAACTGCAATAATTCTCGCAATTATTTTCACCAGCCTCGGAATCTTTGTAGCGTACTATTATGGGCCAAGGGCAGGTTGGGCTTTTATTTTTTGTTTTGTTCCAACAATACTCACTCTGTATCTTTGCTTTGGATTAAAGGATTACCCTGATAGAAGAATCGGAATTCGTTTTATAATAGCGGGAATAAATATTTCTTCACTTGTATTGGGTTTCTCAGCTTGGTATACAAGTCTGTATTTCTCTCCAGTCTTGTCCGGCTGAGCATATTCGGATGGATTCCCCAGAGTATTTGTCTCATTCTTTCAATTGGATCATGGGCGACTGTTCGAAAAGAAGGAAGTTCATGCTTTCAGAATCGTAGGCTGTTTATTGTGTCTCTTGTGTTAGTTACGCTGTTTATTGTTGCGATTCTGTTTGCAATTATTATCATCCGTGCTGTCTATTGATAAATGAAGGGCCTCGAAATAATTAATAATGACTCCAATTGTGAGTTCTACAAGAATCTATCTCTAATGAGATCTTCTAAAGTAATATTTTTATGCACAAACAAAAAATACCAATGATTTTTAAAGATTTAATAAAATTTTCTTGCTGCTGGCCCCACATTTTCCAAACGAATACAAATCGGAGAAACATTTAACTTGAGTTCACATGCTCTGCCTTTTGATAGAGTAGTGAGATTGCGAATCCCAAGTTATTCATGTTAATGTTCTAAGAAGTTTATTCGATTCAAAATGCACAGTAACTAAAAGATTAATTACTAAGCTCCAATTCTTAGAAATCCTAACTACTTTGAAGATTTATACGATTACCAAAATTCTTTTGATGGTATTGATGCCCTAATTCAATTATAGCTTTCAGGAAATCCTGTTAGGTGGGTTTAAAGAGCGGCATATCGAAAAATAAGAATTAACTCTAAGGTTACGAAGACGCTTGATTTAATCTCAACTACAAGTTGTTCGAAAAATCTTCTCTAGATGTATTTATATTGTCTATTTGTATTTTAGTAGAGAGATTTCGACATAAGTCACATGTAAATTTTAAGTGGCCTAATTTTTAGGCTGTTCTCCTTTTCCTCTCTCAAAAAGTCTGCTGGAAAGCACTTTTTTTAGAGTCAGGTAGAGGGAAGTCTTTGCCTTTAGACAAAACATACAAAGCACGTTTCCTCCCAGTCGCCGTTTCATAATCTTGTCTCGTTTGAAGGCAAAAGGGTGTAAGTTTGCAATACCCCTCCATTTGAGCATGAGTGGGTACATAAAAAGATAAGGTTGAATCTCCCGCTTTGTATTCAGCAAATTGTCCTTTCCATTCACCGTTTACCAGGCTGCCAAGTAAAGGAGTGTCAACTATCAAGAAAGAGCAATGTTCTGCGAGTTTCTTCAGAGCTATCACCTGTTCTTCAGGATTAAACTCAGAAATACCAGCAAACAACCATAATGCAACATCAACTGTGGGAAGAGGCTCATCAAGGATGCTACCTTTAATGATTTGGACTTGACGATTGGATGCATATTTCTTCTCTAATAAGGAGACGAACGCAGGCTGTCTCTCGATTGCAAAGATGGGTCCTTCGAATTTCTTGGATAGGAGACCACTAATCACTCTTCCTTCGCCTGCTCCAATCTCCAGAACTGAGGTTTTTGGGCCAAAGTAATCAGACCATATCAAATCTAAGTCGATAATGTTTTGAAGTCCTGCTGACTCTGCAGCGGTTTTGAGAACTCCCTCTTTCTCAGAGGATGCATGTTCTTTATAGAAAGATGCGTTAGACACATTATCGAACTTAATAGTGGGGTAGGGTGAGTTAGTTGAAGAATTTTCCTTCGTGACAGAAGATGTTTCAATTTCGGTCTTGTATTCCATGGAATTCAATATTCAGAATTAATTATCAGCTTTTCTATGAACTTTCGTTTTATAGGCGTGTTCAATCGGCCATCTGTCCAATTACGATGCAGTGAAAAAAAAATTTTGCAATTTGCTCAGCAAATGAATTTTTTTTTTTAAGTCAACACGAATAAAATAAATAATGTGGCCAGCAACTTAGATATTTTAAGACAAGGCCATCTCTATCTAAGACTTTAAAGCAAGATCCGAAAAAAGGCAAGAAGGATCCATTGGAATCAAATATGAGTTCAGTGGTTAGCCAGCTATCCTACTATGAGAAATATATATATCAGATGATACTAGATTCAGAAACAATAGCCTGTCGGCAACGTTTGTGTTTGTATTATCTCAAGACAAAGACTTCCCTCTCCTACTTCTGACAAAAATGCTCTTAATCGTCAATAAACTTTCACAAAAGAGAAGTTTTGAAAATTGGGAACCTTTTTATAGTTACGTTTATTGTTGTGTGTAGCCTTCCTACGAAAAAATAATGAAATTTCCAGCGCTTTTTAATTAAGACTTAAGTGTACAAGAGGTGAATGGTGTCTAGAGAGTGCTCCACGCACACGAAAACTGAATAAAAGAAGACTCAACTAGTATTTCTGTGATATTAAAAGAATCACTCAATCCTGAGTTAAAATAGGATTCAGATCCCTCAAATAAATCCTAGGTTTTCATCAAAATTGAAGACTAAATGAGAGTTACTTGCTTCTTGCTGGCTTAGATTGGTGGAGAACTCTGCTGCAATCAGAATAAAAAAGCATACATGAATAACAATTCAAATCATTTTTTAATCATTTTGGCCCAGTTAGCACGATGCTTCTGGAAAGCCTGGACTGAAGTATGGTGAGCCTTTAAGAACTGTTTTCCAATTCCCATTTTAACCAAACTGCCAGGAAGTTTTCCTTTTAGAGTCGTCTGCGACATGGATTTGGTGTATACTACCTTCGGGTTTTCTCGATCTTGCTCCCAGCTTAACAATGTGATACTTTCAGCTCTTTCTATCCCCTTGATCGTCGGATATTCTTGAAGTTCAACCGAATGTTGCATGAGGACCCAGCGTTTATTCTCAGTCTTTGGGAAGCCAAGCCGCTCAATTTCTTCAGCATGCTGGTCACTATTCAAGAAGTATCTACTCAGGAGGAAGTCTCTGTTTGACATTGGAAACGGCATTTTCAGTTCGAGATACATAATGTCTTCTTTCTCAGAAAAAATTTTAAGCCGTTGAATCTTACAATGATGAGTATCCCATTGAGCTCTGATTTCAGGAACAAGATTCATCTGCTGCATGATAACGGGATCACCATCTCTTACAATCCCTTCAATCATTCCTTGTATCCCCTTTTCTTCACTCTTTTTCAACAGATATACTTTGACATCGGTTTCTATTGATTAATTAAAAAGTGATGTGATGTGAATGATAGGATATATTGGTACCTTGAACATCCAATTTCCAGGCAGACCAATCGACTTGGATGAATTTCTTCAATTTATCAGCATTGAAGTGCACGGGAGGTTTGAGCGGAGCTGGTTTCTGAGGCATGATTTTCTGAATGGGAATCGGATTATTGCTCTTTGGTTGAAATTCCTCAAACTTTTCCTTTAAATTGAGTGGCGTTAGACCTCATTATTGTTTTTTGTGAGAGAACGTTACTTGATCACAACCATCGTCTCCTCTTGGCTTGTCTATTCTTTTGAGATCTCTCATAGAGGAGGTTAGATTTGATGTTGCACCAGAATTTGAGTTCGATGAGAGGCCAACTTTCGATTCTTCAGATTTTGGCTTGGAGCTTTCAAGGTTTTTGAGGTTTCCAGAATGTTGGCTTTCCATTTTATTTGTAAACTTTTTGCACTTCAGAACCTGTTTAAATTACAATAAACATTAATTAAAACCAATCGCAGCGGAATCATCCCCCTTAAAACCTGAAATAGGCGCTAAATTCCTTTACCTGATGATTTAATCTTCGTTGGATCCAGAGAGCACAGTTCGTCATAAGTTTCACGTGCAATGAGTTCACTATTTTCAAAATACCCAAATATTGCATATCTGATTGCGGAACATCGAAGGGAATTCTTGCGGTTGCCGCCCATGGTCTATTCAAGGAATTTTTGAGCAACTACTTATCTCTGAGTGTCGACAGCGCTTATTGCTCCGTTAAGAAGAGGAATATTGATTCCTTAAAAACGGCTCTGCTGATCGGAATAGATTGCTTTTGATCGCTAGAGAATTGGTTTCTTTTTTTTTTTTGGTTGAGGTCCTCCCTGGCTTTTTGAATTTCTCTTCATACTGTTTTTCATTGTTGATATTTGCCTTCTTTTTGAAATATCATGGCTAAATTCAGATAATTCAGATTGCTGCATTTCCAATACATCCAAAAAAGACTTGCCGAATTGATTTTCTCCGATAAAGCTTAAAAGTGTCAGATTGCTTTTCAACTTCCAGTCTCGTCGCCTCATACATCTAATTCTAAGTTATCTGTCTATTTTATGTCATTGTCGTTCTAGTTCAATACTCTTAGAATCAGCTGATACAATCATATTTCGAGTTATTTTGCTCTCCTTTAATTCAAACATCCTTCATTATCATTAAATAAGGGAAGCTCAAGACCCTTATGTAGTCATAACTACGATTTGATCCTTCTACTCTTCTCAGCATGTCCATCTCTTAAAATCAGTCATACGAAGAACCAATTCTGGTTCCATGATGACCAGAAACAGTTAATTCAACAATTCTGGTGATACTGTTAAACTTCCTGAAGAGGGTTTTAATTAGGTGGGGGTTTAATTCTTTCTCAATACCCTCTCCATAATTCTGAACGCAGATTTCTGATTGGTAGGCCGCATTATTTTCTCTCAAACGCAGCACGTTTTAATATACCATTACAATAATTATTTATACTATACCCATGAACACCTCAGAAGAAATTTGTGTCATCTGTCTTGACTCCATTCTTGATTCGAAAACTATTCTTGAAGACTGTCGTCACACATTCTGGTACAATTTTACATCATTTTCAACAAAATTAACCTCATTATAGCAACATCTGCATTGATAAATGGACAGATATTAAAATGAAATGTCCAATCTGCAACAAGGAGTTACAATCTTTGGCTTCTAAGAAAAAAGCACCAGAAGCGCAGCATATTCAGTCTATTGAAGAAGGTATTTTTAAAAATTTCTCATTTGCCATAATCCTCACAAACTCAATTAGAATTTGAGTGTCTGGATCACAACTATTTTGTTGGAGAGCTCAAGGTTCTTAAGACAAAACTCGACGAGACTAAATCTATGCTCAAAATGAATCCCAAGTTGAGTATATCTGTGAGGTAATGACTTTTTTAAAAAATTAACTTTTCTGACAACTACCGATAATGATTTAGCGCTTGGACGAATATTGAGCTAGCTGAAGTTGAAATTAATCAGAAACTGAAAATGATGCGAGAATATGGAAAATTCTGCCCAAAAAACTATCTGCACGACATCTATCGTCTTGATAAAACACTGGGTGAAATCAGAACTGGGAAATACAGAGAAGAACGCAAATTCAGTGCAAAAATTGAGAATTTTCCTTCCTATTATCAAACAGAGGACGACTCTTTGGGAGATGATGAAGATGACAACTTCCCCAATGGTGAAGATTCTGTCTCATATGCTGTTTACATGGACTTAGGTACTTACTTTCTGATTGTAACATAGCAATTAATTCAAAATTACAGCCTTAACGAAAAAGAAGTCCAAGAAAAACAAGAAATTAAGCAAGAAGGATGCCATTGTTAACAAAATAAAGTATTAAACCAGAATTGACTCAACAGTTCTTAAGCCGATTCTTTGTCGATGTTTATGCTAATGAAATAGTTCTGAACAGAGTCATTTTGTTTATATTTAACTAGTTATATAATCCAAAAAAATTTTGAGATTCTGGGGACATGCTGCTGTCTGAATTCACCCAGAATGTAATTAGTTGCTGTATCGATAATTCTATTGTAAATTTGTTTTATGTATTTACCAAAGGTAAATTTTGTATACTAAATGAAAAGTGATAATATAAGCCACCTTTAAGCTGAAGAATCATATCAGGCTTAGTTTTTACTTGCAGTTGCCTAAAGCTACTCCGATGCACGACCTCGTCGTTTGTAATTTCTTGTCGATAAATTCAGCAGATTCGGTTTTGATCTGCTTATTTTAGAAAGATTCAATTTTCCAAAAAAACCTCAAGTTCGCTGCTCAATGACTGATTGCAATAAGTGTTTTTGTTTTTTTTTTAAGTTCGCTCGTTTTCAATGTGTTTTGCTTCTGCAGTTAGACAAAAAGCTTTAAATTAGTAACCATAGAGTAACCATTATCCTTGAAACGGGTAAGGAGCGAGACCTTTTCAAAATTTAGATGATGATGCTAAAGACGAAAAATGAAATATTTTATGCTGAACGATTGAATTCATGTTTAATGAGTAATAGATATTGAGAAATTCGGGAAAAAAAAAAGTCTCATTCTGGATATTGGTTGGATTTTCACTTTTTTTTTGATTTATTGGGAGGTTTGAGACAACCTAAGCTACTGCGATCTTTAATTTGCGGTCTAAGCCTATATCATAAGCAATAGTATGTTTTTCTTTTTGCAAAATGTGGTCATCAAGAAGAAATAGCACAAGTAAAAACTTTTTTTTAGAATGATCTTAAAGAATCAGTCACCTATTCACTGGATGAGTGAAAATTTTCTTTTACAAAAAGCAGCCTCTTCTTGATTCATAGAGTTAACTCTAAGAATCCGTATTTTTTCTTTCCTCCTGACAACTCCTCCCTCTTCTAACGCTCGCTACGTAAATTTTATTGGAATAAAATACCAAATTTTGATTATGGATTAATGTTTTAATAACGTTTATTGTATTAACCATCTGACATCAGAAATGCTTTATGTTGTGTTTTAAAGCAATCCCATTAAGGCTAAAACACCTCGAAATGCTATCCTCCTCTTGAAAAGAAAAATGAAATTACGACGATGACCAAACAGATAGAACAGTTTATTACACTCTATCACAATTTTTACTTCTAGTATCATTTGGTCTTTCAGTTGAGAACATAAAGATGTGAATTAACTCATGCTTGCCATTTAACCGCTCATCAGGAATTTGAATCTGAGAGTGACCAGATTGTTTAAACTCGTAAATAAATTTTTTAAATCAGGAGCGTCTCAATTAATCAATTAAATAAAATCACCGACTTAGAGAGCGGACACCAGAAAAGTATTTTGTTCTCAGAAGTAATGCTTACTGGCAGAAAATGTGAGTCAAACCTTGAGCTGTTCACCCAGAGAGGAATCTAAAATCTGGCTTCGAGGGAATCCTTCTATTTTTTTCACTTTACTGAGCATGAAAAATTACTTTATTTGTGACAAAAAACTCCGATTAAATTCTAAATCCGGTAAGTAATTTCTACACTAGCAAAATTTCCTTATATCAAATTGCATTTCCTGGCGTTTATAATTTATTCCTAAGCGGAAACTTAAATCAAAGGTCAAATAGGTAAAATTCCGTGTTCTGAGGCTCAATTCATCCTTTTCTCTCATTTGTCATTAGAAAATCCGAAAAAGGAGATCAAAACTAAAAATGGACCCAGCTAAGAAATACCAAGTCGGATCTCTCGTACCTATCTTTGCTTGCTACGTACTCATGTTTTCGAGTTAGGTTGACTTAGACATTAGAGAGAATGATATTAATTTTGCAAAAATGCGTGAAAAAATCGACAAGACTCATGCTAGGAAAAGCAACGGAACCCCTTACACAGCGCTGGATGTTTGCTGCAGTGCATCAAGCGGTTGTCACTTTTGTTTTACTTCGACAAAATCGTGTGAAATTGAAAAATTCGGTGTTGGTGTCACTCTTTACTTCAGATATATAAAATATCTGATTTTTTTCTTCTTTATCTACTCCATTCTGATGATACCGTCCATCTATTTCAGCGCAAAAGGTATTTATTCGCTCTGGTTCGATTAAAAGCTCACAAAAAAAAATTTACATAGTGACTCAAGAATACGAAAACATAAGTTATGATTACAAATCATTGCTGTTTTACACTACGTTGGGAAGCATTGGAAAAGGCAGAACGAGTTGCGGGCTTGCGAATTTAAATAGCAATAATGTTGTCGAGTTCACTTGCCAGAATACAGATGCAGTTCTTGACGAATTTGATACTTTGGAATGGGGCGTTTCCCTTGATACCGGCGAGACTCAACTAACGTGTGATGAATATTCTGTGGTAATTTCGAGAGGTTATCACCCTGTTGCAATTTTTTTGGAAATATTAGTTTGCTTGGGATTCAACTAGTTGCAAGAATGCCGATACGGCTGCAATAGCCACCGCATACAGTCAATGTGTAGGGAAGAAATCATGCTCGTTTCAGGTTGACTCAGCTTTCTGGGACCAATCTGCTTGTTCAGACATTCAAAATAAGAAATTTTATTTCAACGCTTTCTGCACGGGTAAATTAAAGTTAGGAGAGAGAGAAAAAAAAAATTATGATTAATTAGGAGGAACAGTCGCGCTTCCTGGAGGAAAAAGAATTTTGTTGAGTACCGCAGGGTTTATTATTGCGTGCTGCGATGCGATTCTTAGTGTTTTCTTCTTATGGATGATCTTCACGTACAATGACTATGCTGAAAATTCGCGTTAAGCCTAACAATTTCAATAGTCTGAGCATCTCTGAGAAAAAAGCCATTAAAAATGTGAGAAGGAAAGCTCTTTCTACAGGAATTTACACTATCGAAGTCATGAATCTACCGACGAACATGACTCAAGATGAGCTCAGAGGAGCATTATGGGATCATTTCCAGAGAGTAGATATTTTACTATCCGATCATTGACTTAAACGTTTAATTAATAGGCAGTTAATACTCATTCTGGACAAGCTGTTGATGTTGTTGATGTTCAGTTTGCTCAATCTAACACCTTACTTGTTAAAGAAACAGAATTGGGAAGCCTCACTAAGAAAGTACCCAAAACCATCCTTCAATCATGCTTATCTTAATTAAAACAAGCGTAAACTCCTTCTGAGGCAATTCGTCAAGAAATTTGCCCCGCAAAAGGACGTGGAAGCATTCAATACCACAGATGTTCTTCCGATAGGTATGATTGCTTTTCTAGGCTCTTGGATAAAATCTCCCCTTTACAGCTGAAAAAGAGAAAAAAGCTCGAGGCTTGGCTAAAAAGATCGAGAAACTAAATAAGCGAATCCTGAAGACTCGTGAGATAATCAGTGCAGAAAAATCTAACCCGAAGAAAAAAGTAATCTAGCCTTGCTGATATATATATTAAAGACTGGAATTATTAGATTGTCTCAGCTTTCATCACCTTTGAGTCTGTTTCTGCAAGGAATAAGGCACTTACTCAACTTGCCTCCACACCATTTGAACAAGCTTGCTTCAAATGCTGCTGTTGCTGCTACTCAAAATCATTCCAAATGTACACAAAATACACTAAAATTTATTGGCTCACAATACAAAAGTTTCAAAGGAAAACATCTTGATATTCAAGAAGCTCCTGAAGCCCAAAATGTGCTTTGGGAAAACCTCGCCATTTCGAATTGGTCAAAATTTTTCAGATTCCTCATCAGTCTCGCCATTACTATCTTGTTATGGATTCTCAGTATAATAATCACTAACGAGGCGTTAGCAATTTATTCTTTTAACCATTTCACAGCCTTCGTTATCATCGTGGTTATCAAAAACGAACAAGTGAAACTAGGAAACCATGTCAGACCCACTGCAGACTGCACAGGATTTTCTGCAACAAAAGCGGTAATTGAGTTCATCCACACCATTGCTTTAATTTCTAAAAAATTATATAGGAAATCGCAAGCGACTATATGCTCGGTTCCTCTTCACAAGGCTATCTCGAATGTTATTGCAGAGAAGATTTTTCGAGAGTAAATGAGGAATTTGATGTGAATGGGTCTGTAGAGAAGCTGTGCCAGAAATGGATCACCGAAAAATCCCTCGTTATCGGACTTCCATTCATCGTCGCGTTTGGAATTGTCATCATCAACGTTATCTTGAAGATCGTCTACGATAGTAACCATTTTTTGGGTTGGAAGTTGGACTAATTTTATCTGCGCAAAGTGCTTTCGAAATTCGAAGGGCATAAGAATATAACAAAGGCTTTGAGCTCGAAAATCATCAAAGTTTTCGTTGGTCAATTTTTGAACACCGGTCTGATTATCTTGGTCATCAGCGGACGGTTCTCATCGAGATCACCAGTCTCCTTCCTCACTGGACAGTTTGATGATATGACTCCTGCCTGGTACTACTCTGTCGGAGCGACTATCGTAAAACCTCGATCTTTTGTACTAAATTGCTAAATAATAATACCTCTCCTTACAGTTGCTTACGATGCTCATTAACGTTTTCTCGTTCCCAGTTTCAGTTCTAGCATCCCACGCCATTAAAAAACTCATGCGATGCATGGACAGAGGTAAATAATCCATTCTAAAGAAAGAACTAAATTAAACCTTCTATCCACTAATAGGATGCTCATCTAACGCGAAGTTAGAAAAAACTAAAAAGACGAGCCAAAAGGCACTAGTAAACCTCTATACTGGACCAGACTTTGGCTTAGATTTCCGCTATGCTACAGTAATACAAATCTTTTTGTGCAGATTCTGATTTAGGTTTCTTCCTTAGATTTTGACTTTGCTCTTCGTTTGCTTCTGGTATGGATCAGGACTCCCCCTCCTATACTTCTTCACTTTCATCCAACTCATCATCCTCTATTGGATTGACAAATGCTTCTGTAAGTCACATTTTGCTTTCAATTTGGTGATCGTTCCGGACTGACTAGTGCTCCGAGTCAATAAGCTCCCAAGAGGTTACGATGAATTCCTTGCCAAAACCGTGCGAGCTGTGATGTATTACATTATAATCATTCACCTTGCTTTCTCTGTCTGGAACTACGGCAACTACAAAATCTTCGAGAATTCAGTAATGATGCTGCTAATATTTTGTTATTGACCTTATTCGCAACTGATTAGACCGTCCTCATCAGCGTTCTGCAATACAATACATATGCAAACTTCATCAATTCTGGTACATCAACAACGGCCGCAGGTGGTCAATACTACATTGAGAAATGGATACGAGCAAGAATTTTCAGAGATCAGACGATAATTTTGACGCTCATTCTCTTCTTGTTTGCAACGATCATAGTGTTAAAATTCTTCTTCCAAAACATTCTCCGAAGATTCTTCAAAATGTGCTGCATGAAATGCACCACTCTGAATACTGTGGAGGGATCTCTCGAAAGAATCAGCTATTATTCAGGTATTTCGCGAGACTGTTACCGAAGCTAAACATGTTTAAAATAGTCTTGACAAAAGATGAGATCAACGCCGAAATGCCATTTATTGCTCAAGCTATGGAAGAGACGCAGGATGCCACTTTGAGAAATTATTTGGCCAAAAAGTACACCAAATTGATGGACATTAACCAGAAAATATTCTCAACGAATGAAGATGCAAATCCTAACCTCAAATTTTTAGGGATATTTTCTTATGACATAAGAGTAAGGATTTCTTTAAAATTTTCAAGTCTGATTAACATGATCTCTTTCGGTTAGCATAATCCAAGATTCAAAACTCGCTTTGGAATTGACTTGAGATCAAAATCAAAATCAAGATCTCCAGTACGAAATCCGAACCGTATCGAATTGGCAATCCCTTCTCCAAAGGCCCCATAGAGAGTGAGATTTTTTTACGAGGATTGTGAGGATCGGTGTCTACTTTGATTCTGAAAGCTCATGTTGATTGATTTATCAAAAGATATTTTCAACCAAATTTGAATGATATTTATCGTTCTGATATACTTATTCATATTGAAAATAGATCTCGAAGACAAAAGTATTTAATGTTGAGAATTTAGAAAAAAGAAGTAAGAAAACTGGTGTTTAAATTTTTGGTATTTCAAAGCTACAATTTTGCTTGTGATTTAGTGCTTACTTTTGAATTGTTATTCAAATGATGATGAAAAAAGACGCCTAATTGTTAGAATTTGTGCTCTCAGTCAATTTCTCTCAATTATATATTGATAATTGATGATGCGTGATCTTGTGTCATCCCATCATGGAACATCTAATTTTTTTTTTGCCATTGACTTGTTAATTAAAGGCACACTTAAGCTAATCTCTTTTTTGTTTTGATTATTCACAAAAATTTATATTATCTCATCGTAACTATTCATCGTGTTGTTAATTAAGAAACATTTTAATATGAGGATCATGGATTTTCACTCGAGTAGCGATGTGTAATTCTAATCCGAACTGCTCACTCAAAAACCTTAATCCATATTTGCTGACTTGCTCCACAAAAAAGACCACGCTGATCCTCTAACTCTTTACAACAGAGAGCATTCTATCATAGATGTTTTCTCATTTCAATTATTCAAATCTCTGCTGATATTATTCGGCGTTAACAAAAAAACTTGTTTCCAGGCTATCGACCGACATACATGTTTCAAAAAAGATCATCAGCGGAACGAGACTTTGAATTTTATAGCAGGCTTAGGGTTTATTGTAATATTCAATGAAATCAATTATAAATTGTTTACTATTCCTCAAAATATTTTGAGTTTCCAACAAATTATTAATTTGTCGATAAATAAGTATACTTACTAATATGCGTTTTTACTATCAATAGTAATCTCAATTTTTTACTCGGAGATCCACACGTTAACTAATCTCAAGATCATTAGTGAGTAGGTCAGTATTTTCTTAGTGTAAGTTTTTTCATGGTTTTCTGTTAGTCTCTTCTCTTTCATGAGATACTTCAAAATGTAAATTAGTATCGTATTTTGTTGTGAAATAACAGTAGTGTTTGTAGGGTATGAGCAAGTAACTAAATTTTAATTAGTATGAGTCAAAGCACTAACTTCAGCAGAACTTTTATGGATATGTATGGACTAAATCCTGAAATTGTTTAAGAGGGTTATAATAAATTGACATTATAAATACATTTGTTTCAAAAAGCAGAAATTTTTTTCAATAAAAGCCAGGTCCAAAAGCTTGAAATTTTTTGAGTTCTGGTTATGCAAGAAACGTAGCGAGCACTCTGCTAGATCCATAAAATTTGGTGTAAGGCGTAAAATCATAAGCCGAGAGCTCAACAGTAAAACAAAACTAACTTGAGTGAAGAAGATAATGTCACCTTAACACATGAAAAACGAAATTTACCACTAATATGCGAAAACAACTGATAGCCTATATCTAACTTAATTTTGAACTGCACAGATTTACGGTTGCATTTCATCAGAATACGCGCCGACACATTAAATTCAAATTCAGATAATACATCAACTCAATTAACTGTCGAATGTAAAACTCACAGAATTTACTAATTTGAGAAGTAAGTATTTTTTCAAACTTCATTTCCACGTAAGTGTCTAATTTAACTATTTTTCAAATTAGTTAACGTAAATCTTGATTACTGAGACTTATTTATTATTTTCAATTTTTACTTCTTCATGACTTTATTTTCTACATATCTAATTTCTTTACTTTGGACAATTAATATGAATATTTGAAATCTTCTGGCAGAGTATATTATTCTAAAAAATGAAAATTCTTCCCTGTTTAAATTAATCATTCTCGTCGTTTATCAATTAAGAATACAAATAATATTCAGAGTATGAACTTTTTCGAATAATATATTTAAGATTATTAGTAATATCACGAGGAATTTTAAACTTTTGTTATATCTAAACTTGATTAAGCAGAAATACCAGAACACTGTGAACAATCCAGTTTATATCTATTGAAGCTGCTATCTTCTTTATATGTATTTTTTCAAATGAGATTCCACCCCCATCATAAAGTGGAACCATATTCATGCTGGAAGTCAGGTCATTCCCTACCGACTTGACTTACAACTAAGGCAGAAGAACTCAGCAAGCTTCACCAATACTCTTATGAAATTTAATAGTAATAGATTTTCAGCATTTTATTTATTAATTATAACTAATGAAATTCTTTTATCTAATATCATACTTTCATTTATATTTTTCCATCAGAAAATAGAAGTTTGAATGGAAATCTTCAAGTTATTGCTTCATTGATGAACTCTCATAAAGGATACATCAAAGTCATGTCTTAATTGAATGCAGGTCTGAATTGGCATAGATAGATAATAATGAAGTACTAAGTATCGAATTACATAACAAAAATAAATTATGTCGACATCCTTCTCTACTAAACCCCATATTGACTAATCAGCTCCAAATTCTTCTGCTTATCATATTTATTTTTCGGTACAGTTGCCATGATTAGATTCGGTAAATAGACCTTTATGGTTTTTTTGCTCAACCCCTCAATATGTCTCAAAAATCTACTATCGTCTGCAAGCAGAATTAAATTGTCTTTTCTCTCGATCTCATCTTTAAAAACCTGCTTCAGTTCCTCCATAATTTTCTGCTCTATCTGAAGATCGAGCTCTATATCTCTCCCAACAAGGTTGCCAGCAATCCATCCAGATATTCCCGTGAGCATCCCGCCGACGGCCCAAACTAACGCTTTTTGCAGAATGACCTCAATCAGGACTCCAGATCCCGCCGTTGCTAGTCCCAATGCTGTTAAACTGAACCCAAACCAGTTTTCTGTCTGCTTCTTTGAATATTCGCCTTTAACTATGCAAAACAGATATAAAATGTGTTTTTTTACGAGAAATTTCAAAACATCGAACATGGCATTCGCTCGTTTTCCTTCCAATTTATCTGTTAGATTTTTCATCGGTAGTTCTGGATATTTCAACGCAAGAGGTTCAAGTTTGCTTTTGATGTCTTTCCGAGTTTCAGCATCGACTTCTTCATATGCTGCTATGACTGGGTATTTCTGTCCAAGGATCTGGAGATCTTCATCAGTGATAGTTTTAGGCATTGACGAAAGTGCTTGTAAGACTTCAGTATCGATCTTCCAAAGACTTTGCTGCTCTAGCATTTTTGCTAAGTACTCGTATTGGATGAATTTTAAGAGCTGAGGTTCTTCAAACATTTCATCTAATATCCTACGACAATCAGTTGAGAATATATTCACGATAAGGTTGATATTTCTGTTGCTTTCTCCCATATTGGCAAGTTCTTCTTTCAATTCGCGTTTGAATTTAATGAGAGATAAATTGATCAGAGCATACGTCGAATAAATGAGTTCTTTCTCAGGTTTCACATTCAGGAGCAGAGACACAGCTTCCTCTCTGAAGGCTTGATTATATTTCTCGATTATTCGGATGATTCGACCTTTAGAAGCCTTGAATCTCCCATTGACTATCTCAGTGACTCTGACTAAATGCTTCTTGAAATCATTGAGAGTATTGATATTTGAATTCAAAAACACGTCTTTATTGTGTGTGATCTGTTGCCAAAAGCATTCAACAACGTCTTCAGTGTAAGGCGCTTTAAATCCAAAATCTCCTTTATCGAAAGCCTCTCTGTGTGTTTTCTCAGCCTCAGTTAGGAGATAAACCATCGGTTTCGCGATTTTGAGAAATTCATCAGCACGCTGAAGGAATCTAAAATGGTCCTTCCTTTTTGCTTCTTGCTTTTCGAACTCATTGGATAAGTCGCTTTCATCTTGATCTTTCACAACGACATTCACATGAAGCTGATTTGACTGATTTTTTTCTAGCAAGTCAACGTGAGTTTCATAGTTATCAAAAAAGCACTGAATCAGTGGTTGATAAACTCGCTTCAAAGCCGAAATCATTAGCACTCCCTTTTGAGAAATGGCCAACGCAGCTGTGTAAATTTTATTACACTCCTCCTGATTCCCGACGTCTGTGCCTTCGCAATCAAGCAGAATAATATGTTTTTCCTGACAATTTTCTGCACCGAATATCTTATCAAGTCTCTTTCGAGCCTGATCGTTCATTTCTGAGTATCTGATAACACAGCCGTGAATGCCATCGGTAACAGGGTTGATTCCGCGTTGGGATTTGAAAAAGCTTTTTGAGGGATCAAGGTAAGTATCGTGAACAATGCTCTTCATGATAATATTCCAAAAGGTTGATTTTCCACTGCGAGAGGCTCCTACACTAACTATAGGAATGAAAATGCCTTTGATTTGGTGCGGATTGAAGTATTTTGAGAGTAATTTGCCCAGATTCAGGTTCAAAGAAACAGTATGTTTTGGAGTATTGATCTGTTGCTCGAAATCCAGTCGATTAAATTCAAGGTTATCTTTCGAACTTTTCGAAATCAGAGGGATTTCGAGTTCAATTTCTGGTTCACAGAAAAGCAAGTTGCTAAGCCCATGTGTTTCAGTAGTCTTTTTCTTAACAATAGATGTGGGTCCCTTTTCTTCTTCTTCGTATATATGAAGGAAGGTGGCTTTTCTGGATTCTCCGATGCTTCTCAAGAGAGTTTTTGAATTTTCTAAAAGCAGTGACCTCACACCTTCATCGGTCTGCAGGTAAAAGTTATAGAATGAGTCAAAGGTGGTGATAGAGGATTACATCACATCCAGACTTTGGTTGGTGCTCAACAGATAGTAGTTGAACCGCTTGAACTAAGTTAGAATGTCGCATTAAAATTGAATTTTAAAATATATTTTGATCAGAAAGGATAACGTGTGTATAAATCATCGAATATCAGTTAAAATACTGAAATTGTGTAGTTCTATTGATTTCAGGCGAAGGTGTCCTCTGATGATGAATGGAAATATCGTTACTGTGCAAAAAGCGCAATATCTTTACAAAATGCCGAAAAGATGAACTTCAAGTGATAGCAATGAGGTTGAGAGGTGACGCAAATATCGATACTTTGAAATTTCTTGCAGCAGAAGCTGAGGGTACATACGGGCATAGCTTGGATTTAATTCAGCTGAAAGGCTCTTTTGGTAACCTAGCCATAAGCATAGGAAAGCCCAATATAGGGATTAAATCGAAGAAATAACTGAGGGAGGAATTATAATTATTATGATGATGTAAATGAATTAACCATATAAGTAGTAATGAATTTGAATATGCACAATTATAAGGACTATGTGAGACTGTTATAGCGTTGACCTTCTATATTTATTCTACTGGTTGAAATGAATTCATACATTAATTGAAGAACTAATCAAAATAACAATTCCCCCACACTTGTAACTTCCTCTTCTTTCATAGAATGGAAAACATTCCTTGAACAAACTTTTAGAGATCAATATTTTTAGGATTTTTGAGGGAATTCAGGATGAAAAAATTGCTTCTTCCTAACTAATGCATCCTCGAAACGAGTAATTCTTAATAAGTTTGACACGATACTTCCTTCCAAGGCCTTTTTTCTTAAATACAAACATCTGCTCCGTAAAATATGGGTATGCGTTAGAGACAAAAACTGATATTTATATCTTCAACTTAAAGAATTAAATCACCACTCTGATTAAAAACGCACTGAAAATTTTTCAAGTTAACTCATATCATTTCAATATATTTTATTGTGACTGAGATTCTTTTTGCAATAAATTTGTACATCATTAAGAAATTAAACAGGTGAAAGTGCACTAACAGGAATAGGCATCATGTCTCGAATGCAAGCCACCGCCAATTCAAACGAGAGCAAAGTAAACGCTGTTACTCCTTTACAAATCCCAAAATTTGCACTTGGACTCAATAATAAACTTGGAGAACGTCCTTTTTATCATGAGTCGCAAGATTTGATGAACTCAAATTCATGTCGAGGCAACAAACAAGAAAAAAATTTGTTAACTAGATGCCGGTCATCTGGAAATATCTTTTCTGATCTCATAACCTCCCCACGCTCCCCCGACATCAATGAAGCTCTCTTAAGTTTTACAAGATTGAGGTACGAGCTTTTCCCTTCGAAACTAGCCACTGAAAATTCACCAGTCGCTAACACTGAGGATCAATTTACTCATGACCCAACAACCTCTCGGTCAAAATCTCTCAGTGTTGACCGGTCCCCACAAGCGAAGCCACCATCTGATGTTATGAAGCAGCAGCTATTTTCTACGATTAAAACAGACACAAGCTATCAATGTAGTCCATTTTCTCCGAGGGATTTGGCAGACAAATTCCAAAATTCTCCAAAAGCCATGCTAACTGAGGACCAACTGTTACTAACCAAATATCGAATGTCATCTCCACACCACAGGGAAGGTTCAGCCGCAGATTTCCTAAATCAAATCAATGAAGCGCTTGAAAATGACGTTGTTAAGAAGCGTCCTGTGGAAGATACAGTCATTGATCCATTGCTACGAAGAAATTCGAATTACCAAACAATTTCTCAATTGAAGAAGAATCATATTCCACTTCGCAACGAAGAGAAAAAGGGTGGGGTCCTAGGGAACAAATTCAAAGACCCAAAATCATGGAGAAGTTTTCACAAGTCATTAAATATCAGTAAAGATTTTAGAAAAATTGACCAGAGCGGCTTGAAAGAACCACTTAGAAGTGAATCTAACGCAAATGCTTCATCACTACAATTTGAAGGAACAAGCAACCATCATCAGCTCACTTTTTCTTTAGAAAAGGACAAAAGTCCATCTCAAATTATCTCTAATAAAGGATGCTATGGCAACTTACAACAGAGTCAAGCCAGTTTTTCAAAGCCTTCTCTCACCAAGCACCGAATGTCATTGGACCTCAGAGCAAATAGCCCTACTCAAAGTGATATTATTCGAGAGGCTCCTATAAACAGAACCCATCGTCAATCAAATAACAGGAAAGAAAAAGTTTTTTTAATTGATCCAAACATCCAGAATTTCAGCACTCCTAGACAGCTCTATTCAGCAACGTCTCCTAAAAATCTGTTCTCGGCCGAAAAAAACAAGCCTGTTAAGGCTCTGCACAAAGCTTACAAAGAGGAGACAGCTAAAATCAATGAAAATAAAAATGTGATGCCAAGTAAATCGTCGCAGCAGCGGAAATCTATAAGTATTGTAACGAAAAATGGAGATCGCAGTGGACTAAACTTGAAGGATAAGGGCAAATCTACTATAAATCATAAAAGGCATGAGACTTTTGCAAGTTTAAGCAGCCTTCGGAACAATTTTGTTGGAAATAATGTCAGTCCGTCGAGAAAAGAGTCTGCTGAAGAATATGGTCTTGCTCCTAAGCCGTTAACCCAGACTTCAAAGTTACAGAACACACAAATCAGAAATAAGTTTCAAGAGTTTCAAGCAAGTCCCGAAAAATATTTTGCTATGACAAAAAAATTACCAAATTCTAATGGAAAAATTTTGAAACCTGCTTCAGAAGAGTCAAAAAAAGTTGAAAAAAATAACGAGAAAAAACAGCAAATGGTGACTAGTAATACTGAAAATACTGAAGCTCCGACTGGTTCTCAGGTAGAAGTTGAAGAGAGGATGGTTATAGGAGAAGAATTTGTCATTGAGTCTCAGGCATGTAATCGAAAAGAGCATGAGAAGAAAAATATGTATGCTGAGGAAACTACTGTTTCTGAAATTGCTCAGCGATCAAAGAAAGAAGTTTCAAAATCATTTGGAAATCCATTATACAGCCACGAGAGGGATGATGAATTGGGGTTTCCCACTGCTGTAATCGAAAAGGAGATCAATATAGAGCTGTTAGATCCTATGGTGTCAGTTCGAGAGTTTGATGAAGAAGAGTTGATAGGAGAGAAAAGGGAATTAATCACAATTAAGAGTGGTTTGAAAAAGACTGAAACCCAAAAGAGCAATTTAATCGAAAATGTTCCAGCTCCTTCTTTGCAATCAGTTGAATCGGATAATGCACTAAATCAAGAAACAAAAATCAAACAAGAGAGTGGAGAATTAAAATCCTTTGAGATGCTTGAGAAATATACTCAAGACAGCGAGAGAGTAGTAGCAGCAGTAGAAAAAGAGGAAGAACAAGTGATTCGCAGTGAGGAAATAGTTGAAGAATCGTTGTCTTATCACAGTTCAGAAATAGTAGAAAAGAAAGCGCCAGAAACTGAAGACACAACAAATACTGACGCATGCAGACTGAGCATTAATAAGAAGATGCCAAATACAGAAGCTATAGTATCTGAATCAAATGAACTTAATATGATTGATCCCAAAAATCAAAATCTTGGAGAGCAAAGAAATGTGATTGAGTCGAAAGGTGAGCAATCGACACTAGAAGTCGAAGCTATTACTAGAAGTAGTGCTTTTGAAGAGAATGATGATACTCTTGTCCAAAACCAGATTTCCGATGCAAAGTTGAATGACTCAAATAATATTCAAGTCATCAATAATGAATTCAAAGATCAATTAGAGCTAACCTCTACAGAGGATCAAAACCGCGTAGAAGAAGAATCAAAAGTAGAGTTTCAGAAGTGCACCGAAGAGCTAACTAAGGAAATAGTCTCTGCGGCAGATCCAACTCCAAACGAGGACCAATCAATAACTACGCATCAAAGGGAGTTTACAGAAGAAAGACACCAATTATCCTCGCAATCCAATGGAAATGAAATTACAGAACTTAGAGAGCAAATGGAAACAAACTTGATGAATTCTGAGAAGGAAACTATTGAAGATCACATAAATTTACAATCTCAAATGACAAATCCACGATCTCAAATGACGAGTTCACAAAATGAGACCCCAGAAAAAACCTCGCGCCACCAAGATGAGGAAAAAATTGAATCGAACCAAGCTCCTTGTTCGAACCAAATTCTAACTGTTAATGATCCACTCGTAGTAGCTCAAGAAACAATCGATTCTCAGATCCACGAGCATGATACGCAGTCAGCTGCTCAGGAGAATCAGTGCCATTCAACAGACACAGTTGATGTAATCCCAAATACCGTTATTGAAGAAAACGAATTGAAAACAAAAACACAATCATGCCCAGACCCTGAGCATAACACTTTAGAGCGAAATGAAACGAATTCCGAAACTCCACAAGATAAACTTCAAAAAAAAGAAGAAGAGTACAAGTTAGACGATTGTGCTTCTACATTAGAAGGAACAACTCACTTTGCTTCGCAGTCTAATTCTCTTCTGAGTACTCCAGCTTCAAAAATCACAAACAAACCCGAAATAAATTCTGGTATTCTTGAAAACTTTCCACGCACAATACTTCCAAAAACTGATAAATTTACACTTGCTGTGAATGTGAGTAAACCCACTGAACAGAAACTGAGCAGAACTAACAATGCTGAGGAAATAAACACCTTGATCGATAATGATGATGAACTCTTACAAATGAGTCCTCTTCAGATTCTCAAGTCTCTGAAGCGACAGAGTATGTTAGATTTAGTTAAATCGATCAGCGCGATCTCAGATAACGACGAAGAAAACGAAAAATCATCATTCCATATTTTGCTTCAGCTAACAGAGCAAGCAGAGTCATTTTCAAAACTTGGTCATCATGAAGAAGCGATCAGAATTCTTAAACAAGTGTATGAAAAAATTGAGAAACTAAACTTTCAAAAAGATGAGGACATTGAACGAAAAGATAATCTACACCTTTACTGTTCAAATTACCTGTCTGTGGAGTACTTTAGTTTAAAAAATTATACTGAAGCCCTCAATTGGGCGAACAACACCATTAAAAATGACCCTTTCAACCTCCAGGGACTATGCAAAGCTTATCAATGCGAGAGAAAGTTAGGTATGAGTGAGAATGCCAAGCTACTGATGAAAAAATGCCAAAAGCTTCTCTGTTCACCCTACGCTATCATTCGAAGCAAATACTCGATGGTTGAGAAGTTAACCTTTGGGGATAGCGATGCGTCATCAGTAACCAATCCCTCCGCCACCGACTCAACTGGATATCAATATGACTTTGATGATGTGAAGCCTGATCAAAGGTTTGGTTGGATAAATCAAGGTCCAATAAAAAAAGATGATCAATAATCAAATTCAGCAGTTAAATCAGGAAACTGCTAATCACAAACCATGTTCGGATAAATTTTGATGGGAGTTGTCTCCATATTCGTTCTATTCCACGAGTTATATAATTAACGTGTTACTTTTTAAAGATTCCGAAATTTCTTTCCTTTTTTTCTTTCATTTTCTTTGTATTATTGATTCCTTGCAATGATATTGGGAAGAAACAAATAGATTTTAAATTTCATTGTATTAGCATCTTAAATTCTCTTATTTCTCAATCCCGAAAAGACAATAACATATTTCAAACGCCATCTACTACTTACTGACTGGCGTTAAGTGTTATTAATGGCGACAAACATCTCTAAATAAAGATGATTCAACTAATATCGCAAATCCTTTTTGTTTGATTTTTCATAAATCAACATCTAATTGGATTTAGTTGAACTTCTATGAGAACATATGAATCTTCGAATTGGTAAGATAAATAAAAATTTATTGAAATGGAAACCGGGAAACTGAGCAACGAACCGCAGCAAACACAGCCAAATTCAACTGGAGTGGTTAACGAAGTGAAACTTGGTCCTGGGATTTACTTCACAGATTACCGTAAACCCTCCAAGGAAGGAGAGAGTCAATGCAAAATACAACTTAGTGAGCCAAAGTAATTCGAATCTTGCCGCTGAGACTTATTGTTTAGATCTAAGGGACGTGAGCTGAGTAACAACCCTGAAGTATTAGTGGCCGATTTCAAAGAAATCTTAAATCGCATTGACAAACTAAAATACACGATTTCAGGTAAACTTTCACCTCAGATAGATTGTAATTTGTATTAGAAATTGAGGCTTTTGAAGGCTATGAGAAAGATCAAGAGTTTTTAAGCGCAATTGATGAAGACTACGAATTGATTGTTAAAAATTATCAAGAACTAGCGAGGATTCTTGAGCAGCTGGAGAGGATTGATTCCAAAAACCTGTTGCTTCAAAATCATAACGCAAAGGACATTCTATCTAAAGCCCAAGAGGCCACAGATAAGCACAAGGATTTCCAATCAAAGTATATGAACAAAGCCAGTGTCTTCGTTTAAACTTGTTTACATCTGTCCAATTTTGGTTCATATCGATGGTTTTCGAAAGATGATAATATGCATGTATATATTTTGAGCCATCCTACCCATAATATCACTCAATATGAAGTGATGTTTTCAAATTAGACGCGAGATAAATAAATAATGCAGCACGAATATAAAGCCGTTTGATCTATAATGATGAAGAAATACAAATGTCTTTAAGTTATATTACAGGTTGACAAAATTATATGACTATTTAGGGTACTTATAGTCAGTCTATTGGGAAATTACATAAGAAGATCGCATGTAGATTAATGACAGATATTGTCTCTACACTGATAATAGCTGTCCATAAACTTAGGAGTTAGCGAATTTCTTATTTTGTCCTTAGGTTTAGAAATATTTGTCTGGTAATTAGGCCTTTGGGGTTTTCTTCTTCGATTTGATGACGACCTTCTCAATCAGCAATGGCTTGATGTCTTGAATCTTGAAGAGGTTCTTCTGTTGGAGCGACTCAAGGGAAGTTCCAAAATTAATTGGTCGCTTTGGAACTATGAGGACAGCGATGTACCCATTGATAAATTTGGAAGTGACTTCATTGATTTGAAGCTTATCGAAGGAGCCCTGTCCGTTCTTCAACTCACATTCATCTTCGCCTTGAAGTACCTTATTTCCTATTGAATATTGAAAGGGTTAAGACATCGACTAAAATAATGTTCTTACCAGCTCGATTTCGGAGAATTGGGTTGGCTGGAAGCTCCCAAGTGAACAGACTAATCTGGAGGAGCATGCTTCCATGATTCTCGATAGGAGCGCCGTCGGAAGTTCTCACAAGCTCAACTGAGATCCTTATTTATAATGAGACAAGAAGCATAGTGAAGTGCATTTACTTCACATTCTTCTCTCTGAGAACTGGTGAAGGCAGCTTTGCACTCAATCTGAGAGCATATGGGAATTCCGTTCGTCCACGAGTGAACGATGCGAGCATATCTTTATAGGAAGGGTTTTTGGATATCTTCACTGTGTCTTGTTGCTGACGGCGACTCATTCGGTTAAGTCTCTCGAATGGCGACTCCTCAATACTAAAATTTATTTTTAGTTTCCACAAAAGTAATTTAATAAATACTCCATGTGTTTAGCCTCCTGCGAGAGTTCTTGAATTTTTTTCAGGAAACCGTCTTGCGTGGTTTTAAAATCTGCTAGTACGTTGTTTGTCTTTTCCACCATGCTTAATACTTCTTCCAAACTGATTTCAGGGGCATTTTTCTGCTTTGATTGGTCTTCTGCGTTCTCTTCGATTTTGATGTTGATATTTTGAGGAAGTGGTGAAGAATTGTTATTTTGAGTGACTTTTGGACTAACAAGCATGTCATCGCCACTCTCAGGCTCAGTTGCGTCTCCATGTGAGAGTTTAACCAAATCTTTGAACAAATCAGTGTCTAAAAATATGCTATAAGATTTGAAAGTTACTTTAGTTACTCATTTGCATCTTTTTATAAGGAAGCTCTCCTTGAATGAGTTCATTGGAATTCGGGAGTGGAACTGCATTTTGATTGCTCTTGAGGTTCTGTTGTTGGCCTGCGTGGTCTGCAACTTTCTTTATAAAGAACTGACGAAGTGTATTCTTCGCCAAAAGTGCTTGTGTGTCTTTGTAGAAACACATTAGTGGGAATTCTCTTGAAGTTTTGTTTGTAGATGCTTTTTTTGATGAGATCTAATTCGAAATTATTACTCTATACGCTGAAGTTCTTAAAGAAACTAAAGTTAATCAAAAATTCTTTAACACTGGAAGGTCCCTAATTTGGAAACTCCTTTTTTATAATGACCAGATAATAGAAATTCCATTGTAATTACAGCCTTTGAATTCAGGAAATAAAATTATTTATTGGAACTATACTGATTCTAATTGCAATTTGGAGCATTTGCGGGCGTTGAGCCGTTGGTTTTGAACTAATTACGCTGAAATTGATTTCGGAAACGTAAGCTAATTCTAAAAGAGAACAAATAAACCCAAAATATCTCTAGTTTAAATGCGGATAAGAGATCACCCATCTTTTATATCGATCTTCCACAGCCGAGTCTGGATGTCAGAATTGTTTCCTTTGAATGATTAATGACTGTTCTTTTGAATTTATAGCGATATTCCTTTCTTCAGGAGATTTCATTTTTCGCAATATCTTTAAATAGATTGTTCTACGCGATGGAGTGAATGTTTGGCAGAAAGAGAGAGAGATAACGACGATTTTGAAGAATCTCTCGCATTAAGAAAGCTAAATGTTCTAAACTAGAAGCTTTTCGTCTGAATTCGTTTATACTTGGGAATCGAGTAAATAATAATTAAAGCTGCAAATTATGTCTTAATAAAAACCAAGCAGAGCCAATAAATGGGCAAAATCGCTAGTAGTCTTAATTGAGCCTTCAAATTTCTCAGCAACCCTTGCTTTGAGAATTGAAGCGTCTTGTCATTCTCCATTTTCGTTTCTGAATGCAAAAGTATCTATTGAAGAGGAATCGGAATAGTAACATCACTCTGCGATGATAATCAAAGCCACTGTTTTGATTAAATGGACAAATCGAGGATGTAAGCTAAGCCAGGTCTTACAATAATCATTCGGAGGATAATGCCTTCGGAAAGATTGGTAGGTTTCTCAAAATTTAAAGTTCAGAGCCCGTGCAGCTGCAGTCTATTCAATGCTGCCACCTGATGATAATGAATGCTTAAATAAGGTTTCCCATTACAAGACGTTCGAGCTTTTTTGAGACGCGCCACTGTACAGCAAAAACCGCCGTTCTATTCGCTAAAGTTTTTTCTTTTTTTTATTATGACAAATCTAAGAAAATCAGAATTTTTTTAAAAATTCCGAATTTCTTTTGTTTCAGAATTTAAAATACCATATAGACTTTGAGCTCCGAAACGTCTCAAGAGTCTGATCTTTATTCATCAGCAGTCCATTGCTGCAATAAAGCTACAGTGATAAACTAAAAAAAACGAAAAATGTTGAAGGACTATCCAATCAAATATATTAATAACCAGATTAAAAGTGATTAGCAAACATTCTGATTGTTTGAGTATTGAATTAAGAATCTCCATGGATTCGAATAGCACCTATACGAAAAAAAATCAAGTTTTTTTTTTCTTCTAAAAAAAGATTTGAACGACTCTGTTCGAGACACAAAATATCAATCACGTTTGATTAAAAAGTTTAAGAGATTCCGAATCAAATAAGAGATTAGACAGAAACATCACGAATAAAATATTAATTCTAACTTTTAGCGCTCACCGTATTTAATTAGCCTTAAAGCATTTCACACGAGCGTTAGCTGTTGAGATGAACCAGGACCTGTCAAGCTTTATCTCGAATTTCCAGCAAGAGAACCCAAATCTCTTTGACTTTGTTCATCGGACAGTCCATCAAGTAGAAACTACTTGCACGGAAGAAAATGCCAAGCCTAATCGACTGAGTGCAATGACTGAGATTATGGGACGGAACTCTACAATGAGCACTTCTTTAGATATGTCCATATCCAAGATGAAACCCAGACACACACTCAATACTCGTTTGTATTCGACCGAAGCTTCAACAGGTAGAACAGCACACTTCGATCATTAGTTGATTCAAAATAACGAGTAGGATCTGTAGAAAATTTGGTGGACCTCAACAAGTCTTACTCGACCTCGACTTCTTTTGTGCAACCAGAGAAAAACTACGCGAAAACTGCCCTGAAAGACCTTCTGTTGTCAAGAGAAAGTCCAGCAAAGGTAGAATCGCGCGAGTCAAAAAAAAGTCATTCCGCAAGGGACCGAGTTCCTTTCTTTGCTCTCAATATCAAGCCGATCAGACTCATAGGCAAGCTTGTTTCATCGTTTCTCAAAGTGATGATAATAAATTCTAAATAAAGATAGTCAGAACATCCTTGAGGAAAGTGATAATCGAAAGCACAGTCCTATTTTTCAACCCACATCTTCCAGAAGCATCGATCTATCTTTTGACCAATTAAATCGCAGCGTTGCGGAATGCCCTTCTTCGATAGCAAGGTTGGCATATAGCGAGTCTCCCGAATTGTTTCATGAGGGCAGCAAAATTATACTTGATCTTGGTAAGTGCATTCATGACATAGCAGCAATCTAATAATTGAAAAGACTTAGATGAGCATATCATAGAAGAAAATTTACTCCAGAACATCCGTATTATTGAAAAAAAGTCTTCGTCTCGAAAAGAAGCGTTCAAAGAAATTATTGAATACATATACAGCAATAAAAACTTGAGAGAAGATGCTCACAAGAACCACCCGAGAGCAGAAGTTATCTATTCTACAAACATTTATGCGCGAGATTTGCTAAAGTTTTTGGGCGCATCTATTGAAAGTCTGAACAAAGAAGAAGTGAAAACGCAAATGAAGATTGTGAACGACAAGAAGTTTTTAGAAACAAACTATCAGAAGTTCCTCAGGATGTCAGGCGCGAACCCCGAAAATATTAAAGGGTCGAAAGTTAAAATTTCTATTGATGAAGTTGAAGTGAGGGCTATTTATGATCGAATCATCAAAATTTCAGGCAATTTATGCAGTAAGAGCAAATCAAAGGAGAGCCTCAGGAAAAATATTTTTTACCTTCAAAAATTGCTGCAGAAATTTCCTTCTGTACATGTAAATTCCAGCGACAGAGTCTGTATTGACACAGAAATCGAAATAAAGTATATTACAGTCAGAAAACTCATCGAGAAGGCCACTGAAGCAGTTGATACACTCATCGCGGAGAAACTCAAAAGGCTAACTATTCTCACATATGATCATTTTATCAAGCCATTGAGTCTGTTGCTGCTGCTCACCGAAAAATATTATACACCACATCCATTTATGATGACACCTGAAGAATATTTGCGGTTTAAAGAGCATCATTCAAACACGAGGAGGAAACGTATAATAGAAATACTAAACTTTTGGATGGAATATCGTCCTTCCGATTTCGTGGCAAACAGCGATTTATTGGGTTTGCTCATCACATTCCTTGACAGCATATTCAAGTTCGAGAGAGAACATGCAAACAAGAAAGATTTCCTCCAGATTTATGAAAAAGCAGAAAGTTTGATTCAGAAATCGAATTCCACGGGCAAAAAAGCTCTTGTGAAACCAGTCAATCGCAAAGCGGATCGTATAAAAACGGTGGTTCCCTTTCGACCAAAATTCAATTTACAAACAAGAAAATGCATCCATACAGACGACATTGCCAGAAAAAACAAAGATAAAGATGAGGACTCTCCAGATAAACTCTACAACGTGAGAATCGCTCATCATTTCTCTGATAACCTAAAGAGGGTGGCTTCACAACCAATTGGGCCTACCTTTTCTGGAAAAATGAGAGGATATAACGAAATACATTCACTGTTGGATTGGGATACAGAGGAAATAGCTCAGCAAATGGCCCTGATCGAGAGCAAAATGTTCCAAAAAGTGCAAATAAGCCATATGATGCTGCTGAGGTGGTCGCAGCCTGCCTTTGCAGAAGAATGCAAAGAGGTTTTCAATGTAATCAATAGGTTTAATACTTTTTCTTTTTGGGTTCAATACACAGTTATAAGAGGTTTCGGACTGAGGAAACCACTGCTTGACAAATTCATATCTCTTGCATTTGAGAGCTACCAAATGCAAAATTATGCTAGCGTTCACTCAATCTTTACTGCATTGCTTCGCCTCCAGCACACTAAGCTATGGGATATTTCGAAAGATAAAGAAGAAACTTGGGAGGCACTGCAAAAAATATTCACCAGCGCAACTTTTTTCCAGGACATGGAGAACATCCTGAAGACTGTCACCCCTCCAGCAGTGCCGAGCATTCCTTTCTTTACAAACAGATTTTTCAGGCTGCAGGATAACGTTACATTCCTGATCAAATTAGAGCAGCCGCGAAAGTATCTAAAGAGTATTCAGCTGTCTCAATTGGCTGATTATTGCGTTCTAATGGGAAAATTCCAATCAAACTCCTATAATTTTTACAAAAACCCCGAGGTTTATTCATTCCTTAAAAAGGGATATAAAACTCAGGAGGAGATAGACTTTAGCCATTGTGATACGGAGAGGATATTGCGAACTAAAATAATGGATGAGGAGCATGCGGAAGAGCCAAGAAGTTAATTTCAAATTTCGAACTTTTTTCACAGTTAAGCTGTTTTGGGTATATATAATATATAAAATCTATTATCAGTCTAATTTTTTAATTTAGGATTCGCGTTGTGTAATAATAATAAAAAAGTAAGGGCATGGAAAATTGGCTTTGGTTTTATTTTTTTTCAATAGCTCATTATGAAAGTAAACTTTATTAAACAGCAATTAATGTCTTACACATACACTAAGGAGTTCTTTCAAGATCTTACTAGTTAAATGGATATATAGAAATTATCTATTAATTACCAAACTTTATAAGCTAGCTGGTTTATTTATGATGACTCACGCTGAAAGATTCTTGAATTTTACAGTTATTACAGAATGAAAAAACGAAAATTAGGAAAATACATGCTAATAACAATAATAGTTCGGCTCATAAATAAATTTTGTGAACCAATTCATATTAAACTGAGTTGACGTAGTTTTATTAGCTTTCAGTTCCTCGCCTTTTCCTTTTTGAGTTCATCACTTCTTCATAACTTGCTCTCTAGATCCTTATGCCTTAGGAAAAAATGAGGATCTGTCAATCTCTTGCCTCCGTTATCGGACGTTTAATTTTCTTAGCAAGTAAATAGCTCTTCGGTCCTCATGAGGAGCGCATGACTGGCGTCTTTTGCTTTCTGGAGAATCATGGGTAAGTTAGCTGGAAAAGAGGTGAATTTTATTTACCTGCTTTCGTTGCTGCTCCTTCTTAAGCTTTTTCATTTCACGACAAAACTCATCTTCTAGCCTTGCATTCAAGATCTCATTGCCATCTAAATCTTCTTCTAAAACAGAAATTTTAGCACAGAGCCATCTCATTTGGATTACCTTCCATTTCTACGAAACCTGGTTTCCTGAAATTGAGACTTAGTTCTAATTTTTTTAGATCAGCACCCTCGTTATATCCAGAAAGTCGAGAGAATTTTCTGTCAAATGGCTCGGCATCTTCAACTCCATTCTGTAGATCTGGCGACGAACGGTTAATCGCAAGCGTTTTTGCTCTGTTCTTGCACCTTGGTATGGATCTGGAGAGCTTAGCAGTCTCATTCTTCCCTGGCGTTGTTATTTTGGTTATCTTGCCAAAGCCTTCTTTGTCGAGCCGACTATTATTGATCAGCATCTCTTTCAAAGGACACTTTTTCTTAATTTTGAACTCATCCTTCTTACTAATCGCTTGTCTCTTCCCATGATTATCCGATTGCTCATTTACAGGGCGAGACTTCTCGATTTGACCACAGTAAGCCTGTGTTAACGAAATTGAAACCAGCTTTTGATTCTCAGACTTCGTCGCAAGCGGGAAATCGTTAGTTTGTGCGTTCATATCATATGGGCCTTGAATGAGAGGTCCATTTTTCGATTCTACAGCAATTTTCAGTACCTCATCAATCCTCAAATCTTACCTGTTTTAGGCTTTGCTGGTTGAAGTAATTCGCTTTCTAGTTTAGCCATTTCCATTTTCATATTCATGATGTCTTTCAAAGTTATTTTTGATTTGGTAGTTGGATTCGCTCTCTTAGAAGAGATATAAACGGCCAAATTCGTGCTGTACGATAGAAGTAGATCGAATTTCATCTCGAGGCATTTTCTCGCCTTTAGAAAAAAAAATTTAAAAAATTGATATTCTGGACATCGAGAGGAAATAAATGTACCTGGAGCTCATCTTGTTTTGGAGGACAGTTGAGTAGAGGAAAATATTTATATTTAAGCTGGCGGACGCTTCGCATGAGTTCATTAGTGATTGCAACCAACTTTGGACATTCTTTCTTAATTGCTTCATACTGGTCAAAAGTATCTAACTTCCTCTGTTTTGCACAATAAAGCATTAGTTGCTGCAACACATTATCATCCATTACGATTTCATTCATTCTTCTTGCGTTCATTGCTCTCATTGCTTCAATATCAACCTCTTCATGCATCGATTGTTCATTATGAGCGGTTCGATCAAGCCCTATAGGTGCACCTGAAGCAAATGAGTACTAATATTACGGAGTATTGCATACCATGGCCAGAATGCGGACGAATTAGTTCAGAATAACGTGATCCTAGTAATTGCTGATAAGCAACGCGCTTATTGCTCTCTAACGAGGCCAGATTCGCAGACTTTATGGTGAAGATGCGCAATTAGACAAATACTAAAACTGCTGTTACTCTCTTTGTCTTGGTTTCATTCGTGCACTTATTTCCAGGAATCTTCCAAGCGGCAAATTTTGATTCGTTAGACCCTTTTTTGCACTCGTTCGATTGAAGGGAGGTTTCATGGGGATCACCGAGTATGTCCATGGTCTGGTGCAGATGTTTCAAGTCTTTTGAATTTGAAATTGGTATTATCTCTTCGTAGGATGGTTGAAACGAGTTCATCATTACTGCTTCTAAATTTTTTTGTTTAATCAAAGCACTTACCTTAACTTCGATATTTAATTCAATCAAAAAAGAATATGACGCAGTAATTTTGAAAACTGGAAAAAATTAAAAAAATTCCTGGGTTTTCTACTAAATCCTCTTATAAAAATTGCTCATTTACCATTGTTGATAAAGACAAATTCGAATTTTGCTACTCTCATTGTCTGCATCTTGGTTATGCATATGATCTTTGATGAAGCGTTTACGCAAAAAGAGACTATTTTAGCAGACACTCGTAAAAAAAGGAACACGACAATTAAAAATATTAAATCAAAATCACCCTCTTTTATTC
>ENA-UOTX01000660-UOTX01000660.1-compost-metagenome-genome-assembly--contig:-NODE-660-length-34029-cov-8.509867_pt1 | contig 34029 bp, 23 predicted proteins | sample MGYA00238143_ERZ746982 | MGnify/ENA primary metagenome ERZ746982 (study PRJEB28758, sample SAMN06268862) | compost metagenome | isolation source: single cell | place: USA: California, Emeryville, Joint... | reverse complement strand
ATGACGAGTGGGCAACCTTGCTCAAGTATGATGCTGAATTATTCAAAAAGGAAAAAGAGCTTGAGCTCCACCGCAATGCAGAAATGAAAAAGAAGGTCAAAGAGGAGTTAGATCGCCAGATTCTTGAGAAGAAGAGATTGCAAAAATATAGCGATGAAGACGAGAGAGCATACGCTGCTGCCCTTGAAGATCAAATGAAAAATTATGACTTGCGTGAGAGGAGAAAAGAAGAAGAGAGAAAAGCCAAGATTATGAATGAGAAATATTCCAGAGACAAGCAACTTAAAGACGAGAACCTGAGAAAGAGACAGGAGCAAAAAGCCGAGAAACAGATGGATGAGCTCTTGGTTCGAAAGATCAAAGAAGAGATGGAGGAACAACAACGCGTTGCCGCTCAACGTAAAGAAGAAGAGAGATATCATCTCAGAAAAGTCCTCCAAGAGAACGAGGATTACAAAAAGAGAATGGCTGAAGAGGCAAAGCGTGAGAAAGACGCTGACATCAGAGCTCAGCAAGAATACACAAGACTCGTCGAACAGATGGAGCAGAAGAGAGCCGCTGAATTCAAAGCCAGAGAGGACAGAGCCAAAAAACTTATGTCGATGATGGCGGACACCGTTATTAAGGACCAAAGAGAGCAAATCCTCGAAGAAGAAAGAAAACTCTTGCAATATCACCACGAAAGAGAGAACCGTGAAGTGGACGAGGAAAGGAGAAGATGGTTGAGACAACAAGAGCAAAAGAAGGAAATGAGAGAGTTTTTGGATAAGCAGAAACATGAAAAGGAGCTTAGAAGACAAGAAGAGGAGGCATTCAATAAAAAACAGGCTGAACTTTGGAAGAAGGACACTGATGAGTACAACAACCAAGAGAAATTGAAGATGGATACTATCAAAGAGATTAACAAGAAGAACGCCGAATTCCTTAAACAACAAATCGAATTAGAACGCAAGAAGAAGAAAAGAAAGATGGACATCCAAGAGGCGTTATTAAACAAAGATAGACTTAAAAAGATCGCAGAAGTGGAAGGTGATAAGTTCCACAAAACTGAGGTTGTTGCTAAGTGAGTAGACCTAATTTCAAAGAACACACTCGAGCTTAAAACAAAAGAAATAACTAATACCGAGAGAAAGGAATATGATTGTGACAGGTAATTTATTTAAGACTTGATTAACTGAAGTAAGGTACGTTGAATAGAGTAAATAAATTTACTATGTTGCTTTCTTTCTTCCTATGATTGTTGTTTTTATTCACGTTCTTGAGAGAGGATAATAAAAGAAAACAATCATTCAAAGTATTAACAACTAATAAATGTCTAATAAGTATTGAAATAGCTAGCCTCGGGCAGATTAACAGCGAGAGTTGCTTAGACATCTCTTCATCTACTGATTGTTCAGTTTTTATTGGTTGAACGCTAGGACATCTACTTGGTATTTTTTTTGATGCATATTAAAATTTCAAAGGGATTTGAAATTGTATAGGAGCGTCGGAAGCATCCTCAGATTTGAATTCTGCCTATGCTGCCTCGACATAGTTACTGATAATTCATATTTAATTGCTCAATTCTGATTCCAACTTTTTATTATCATGATGATTCGATGTTAAAATACCTAATTAGATTTATTAGCAAGTGTTAGTTTGCTTGAATTAAGAATAGCAATTAATTCCGCTTTGGAAGAAATAAATCAAATCATTTAAAACTCAAAAGATACAGTTTTATGAGCTACCACAACGTAAAAGATAAATTAGCACAGGCTGCGCGAAGAGCACAAAACCGTGACTTTTCCGAAGACATAGACTATCTTGAAAGCATTCAAGCTGAAAAGCTGATTGCTGATGCTTTCAATGTCGACTTCTCAACTGGCTTAAGAATAGTTGAAGTTGACGAGAATCGAAGAAAATTTGGGGCCAATAGATTTGAAGCACCAAATGAAGCGAGTTTTTTGAGATCCTTTTCAGAAGCTTTACAAGACTATGTTCTTTTAACACTTATTGTACTCTCTCTCCTGTCAGTCCTTCTCAATTACTTACTCGACCCAGAACATAGATCAGTTGGATGGATTGAAGGCGGCACAATTTTTGTTGCTGTCTTCATTACTGCTCTCATATTAGCAACTCGTAGTTATTACACGGGGAAAAACCTTGAGAAATATCGTAACACAAGATCCTCTGGCGAGAAAGCCATGGTGATCAGAGATGGGATGGCAATACATGAATCCTCGACTGAGTTAGTTTGTGGAGATATAATCACCATTGAAGCAGGGAGCATTTTTTCTGTTGATGCTTTGGTTTTGGAAGGCAGTGGGATTCAGGTTGACGAATCAAACCTGTCAGGAGAAACAGCTGCCATGAAAAAAGATACTTTAACGAATTGCTTGAAGCTACGCAACAGCACTGCCAGAGTCGGCGCAGATCGTAACACTCTTCCTTCTCCTATCATCTTGGCCGGATCGAAAATTCTGGCTGGAACTGGCAAGTGTGTTGTCATTCAAGTTGGATCTAGCACCGCAATGGGTCAACTTAATGAGCTTGTGATGCCAGAAGAAGCAGAGAAGACTGCATTGCAATTAAAACTGTCAACAATCGCCCAAGATGCTGGAAAATTTGGACTTTGTGCGGTACTCTTAGTATTTCTGTCTCTTATTGCCAGATGCATTCTGCAAGGCATCCAAAATGGCGGTTTCAGATGGACAGAGCTTATCCACTACTTGATTGTAGTGGTTATGATCTTGCTGGCTGCAGTTCCAGAGAGTCTTCCTCTTATTGCGAACTATTCAGTTGCGAGTACAGTCCAGGGTCTTCTGAGAAATAATGTTCTTGTGAGAAGACTTGATGCGTGCGAAAATTTAGGCAGTATTGATGTAGTATGTGTCGAGAAAACGGGTATTCTCACACACGGTGAGTTGCGACTCACTCGCTTTTGGAATGAGACTCTACATCACATCTCTAGTGGTAAGGATATTTTTGAAAATATTCGCCTTCCAGCTCCTAAGGAGCTAGTCCTTCAAGCATTTGTCTGTAACAGCACAAGTGGGTCCGCGATTGACCAGGCTCTACTTGAGGGTGCTTGCAATTTCGGTATCTCTCTAGATGAATTCACGAAAAAGTATGTGAATGAATCGACTTTGAAGTTCCCACATACCTCAAAAAGAAAAAGAGCAAGCATAATCCTTGAAAACGTGCCAAACACGACGAGCAGGCGAAGACTACTTACCAAAGGTGCCTCAGAGATTGTGCTAGGATCTTGCAACCAAATTCATCTTCTGAGTGAAGATAAAGTTGTCCACATTACATCTGAGAAAAGAGCTTCAATTGAGCAGGCCATAAACAAATTCGGAGAAGAAGGTCGCAGAACTGTAGCTCTTGCCTATAAAGATCTATCAAGCAACGAAGATCTCAAAACCGTTGATAGCAGTGATGTCTACAATGTCGAAAAAGAAGGACTGACGCTGATTGGAATTCTGGCTTTCGAGGATCGTTTGCGAGCAGAAGCGGCAGAGACTGTTTCCGCCTTCCAACAAGCTGGAATCAAGGTGATCATGGTCACTGCTGACAATAAATTGACATCGAAAATAGTCGCTCAACAATGCTTTATGGTTGATTCTCCTGACGCACTCGTCCTCGATGGACCGGAATTCCGAAATTTAGTTGGAGGAATTACAAATGGCAAAGTTCAAAATCCAAGAGAGCTTAAAAAGATCGCTCGAAATTTGGACGTGCTCGCTCGCGCGACTCCTGAGGACAAATTGGCACTTGTGAGTGGCCTTCAAGAGTTGGGTTATGTTGTTGCTGTCACTGGATCTGGTACTAATGATGCACCTGCCCTAAAGAAAGCTAATATTGGTTTTGGAATGGGTATTTCTGGAACCGACATTGTCCGTGCAACCTCAGACTTAATCCTCCTCGACGACAATATCAGATCCATTCTTTCTGGCGTTAGCTGGGGAAGAAACATTCGAGCTACAATTAAGAAATATATTCAACTTCAATTCACTGCAATTAGTGTCATTGTACTATCAACATTGTTTGGCAGCATCTTTTACGGAATGGCTATTCTTACTCCAGTTCAGATACTTTGGATTACCCTTGTTTTCGACATTCTTGCCGCGCTTGCGATTTCAAATGAGAAACCAGAGTCCAGACTCCTTAAAAAGCGTTCTTATGACAATCTTCTTACCAGTGGTGTGAAAAAATTCGTCATTGTACATTCTGTTTACCAGTTAATCGTCATTCTGGTCTTGACCTGTTTCGGAGATCAATTCCTTCCTGAAGAAAGTAATTTACAAGACCCTCGTGATTCCTTTGCTGACAAAGATGGAAATCCAACTCAGATTCGATTCAGTCCTTATGGAAACGGAAACCAGTATGTCATTTCTGGCAGACTCTATCACATGAATGGCGTTGATGACTATTATCCTTATCAACACGAATTGGGAAGCTCTCGTCACATGACAATCGTGTTTAACACCTACATGTTTATGCAGATCTTCAATTTATTCAATGCGAGAAAGGTAGGAAATAAGTTCAACATTTTTGCAGGCCTCCTCGAAAACACTATATTCTTGATCTGGATACTTTTCATCATCATCCTTCAGGTTCTGTTGGGAACATTTGGAGGAAGAGCGCTCTCTGTGTTTAGAGACGGTATGACCCTTACACAGTGGGGTATCGCAATTGGTTTTGGACTTGGTGAATGGATTGTCGGTGCTCTATCAAAGTTAATACCAAGCGGAGCTAAAGATAGATCAAAGAGTCAACAAAACTATGCCCAGCTGAGGGATGAACCTGAAGTCGAGCTGCAACAACAAAGAAATCAAAATATTTCTCTCTAAGCATTAATTGAATTATAATAATAATTGATAAAAAAAATATGAATAAATCAGAAATATATATTGGTTTGAAATCATATTCATAATATAGAGAATAAGCAAAGTAGATCCCCGCTCTGAATTTTAAACCCCGTTGAGAAATACCTGAGAGTATAACTTTCATGCATTGGTAAAACATTAACCAGACATCTTAAATAATCATCATTCGTTTAATGATTTGTTGTCTCTGAATGCGTGATTGACAAATTTCCTAAGAAAACATACAACGAAAATCTAATTGGGAGAATATAGAGTTCCAAAATGACTTCAGTTGTAGAGGCTCCCCATGATTTTTATTTCTCAAAGATCCAATAATTGATTCGAATTTCGTTAGATTCTAATTCGTCCTATAAATCCAATCTCTGAATTTCAAAATGCTAGTTTAAATTATTAATGAGAGCTTAAGTATCCGACCAAACCAAGTCTCATCATATTTTTCTATTGCAGAATGGTTACGAAACAGATCAGGCATAGTAATGAGTATCACAAAGAAGACCACTCTTTGCAATTTATTCCTCAGTACAAACTCGCTCTTCAAGTCATCTCACGTGATTATACTCCTAAAAAAAGACAAGTGATAGCTCAAATTTACTCGCTACCCACAATGAAACCCCTCAAAGCCTTCTCATTCACTAAAGAGGACAAGCACTTCTACTATGAAGAAAGCCTGCCGCTTCTTGTACGAGGACAATACGCAATTATTCCAATTCGACAAAAAGTCCCTGAGATAGTCAGACTCAACTACCCTCGATTTGCGAATGCAGAAAAATGCAAGCTGAGCTTACGGCTGCTGCCGAATTTAATTCAGAAAGATTTTTTTTCGTTTGACGGGCAAGGCAGCTTAAAATGCTATGAATACATCCCAGAGTACTCAAAGCTTCTCTGCTCTTTCGGAAATGAGAGCATAATTATCAGCTCGAGCGGTCATGGCGGAGACTGGAAGTTTTATGAGCTGTATGAAAAGGGTGTAGGCAAGATTTCAAGTTTATTCTATTTGAATTATATGAGCATGTTGTTTGTGGCGACAGATATATTCGTTTCGATCTTCCAGTGGCCTTCCCTGGAGAGAACCCTTCATGTTAAGATCGATAATGGGCTGACGAAAAAGATTGATCTTGAATACGAAATGGGACTAATCGCTGTATATGGAGTGCAGATGATGAGTAAATCGTCAACCATAGCGACCAATGTCGATATTTTTTCGATCAACAAAGACAAAAAGAGCGGTCTCCCATCTTTGGCAAGTACTGGTTTCTCAAAGCAGATAATCAGTGATGGTGTAAATGCAAAGAGAGGCCAGTTCGAAGGATATTCAAAGGCGTTCTGCTTCAGAGATGGCGAGAGAGGGTCTTTTGATTTTTACCGCTGGGATCCTCTCGCGAACGCTTTTGTAAAAAAAAGCTTGAGAACTCCTGATAATTTAAAGATTCCGAATGCTATCCGTATTCGCACATATCGCGGAATGGTATATATATTTACTCTCGCAATTTATTCGGAATACCATCAAAATATCATTTGTATCGACTCAAGAAGAGTTTTTAGGACAACTAACGCTGTTAAGCTGTAGACACACCAAAAAGCTTAGTTATCATGCACTTATCGATGAAATTCATTGAATAATCTCAGTTGACTTGATATTTGTAGTTTTCTTGAAGCCATTGCATATATCTATTATTTCTATATACCTCGTCAAAATTGTACATGAATAGACTCATTGACTGTCATCACTCTATTGTTAAGATCTCCCCTTCAATATTAATCGAACTCAAACTTGTTAAAATTTTTCAAGCTACTTTCAAAATAAAATCCTAGTCGCAATATCTGGCATATGCTAACTTAAGTTTTCTTAGACTAAGGCACACTCATTTAAAGCTAATTTAATCCTAATTGTATTTCCGATGTTACTGAGTTAGAAATATTATTTCTATGGAATTAGGCATTATTATGAATCTGTACAATATACAATAATAATAAATAGATCCTCGCAATACTCGCATCCATACCTACTAAGGTCATATTGAGGGATCACAATCAGCAAAACAACTTAATTTTAAAAGGAGAACTAACTAACGAACTTCAATGTGTTTCTCTCAAGGAAAACCTTGTGATTGCTGCAACACCTTTTAGAATTTCTTGTTTTTAAAGAGAAATTGCCTTTCATATTTCGCGCCCTGGAATTCGATGCAATAGGTTGCTCCGTTGTAGATCGCGATGAAATTGACAACCACCAGCCACAACAGACCTGCCCAGTAGGAATAGTAGAAAACTATTGCAATTGACGACAAACCAAGCACCATTTTGAAGTGATGGAACATGAAAAGCAATTTCGCCCATTTCGCGCCTCGAGATAAAAGTTTTCTGGCGTTTTTAGGGTTGGACATTGTATAACTGAACAATGTTTCAAGATTTCTCCTTTTAATGTGTTTGCCGAAGACAAGGAAGATTGTCGCGCAGTACAACACTGCCCAAATTCCATAGCACAGGATGATACCTCCGTACCACTTCGAAAGGAAATCAAACCCAAAGGTTTTTAGTCCATAGGCTGATGTAGTAAATTCTCCAGCGTAGTCATGCCAATGAGTTAAAAACATTGTCAATGGCGCCTGGTTATGAATCACCAAACTCGTTATCTTGTCCATAGACATAAAGGTGTTTGTGTTTCTGAAGAAGTAAATCGAAAAGGATAGAGTTCCAAGCGAAAGTCCAAACGACACCATTGACATTATTTCGTTCTTTGGAAAAAATAGCGTGGTTGTAATGACCAGAAAGTTAACCACATAGCAAAAATCGACCATATAGAAGTGCCATCCTTTCGAGTAGTAATCGAACATTCTGTGAAGTATCAATGCTGGGACTATGAACGCGTTCCAGTAGACGAAATATGTGGCGCCTTTGGTCAAAAGGACGCAGGTAACAATCATGTTGATGACAGTAAGGCAGAAAACGTTTCTGTCGCGAGCGCGGATGTATCGCTCAAGTTTTCTGTCTCTTCCTGAAAAGTATGATGAAGAAGAGTCTGAACACGCGTCAGTGCTGACTCCTGAAAGAGCTTCCAGCTCAGAAGTCTTCAATAGATCTTCAGAGAAGTCAAGAGTATTGTACTCTTTGGTTTGAACCATTACGCGTGTTAGTAGTTATTAGTATTATGATTTTGAGTGATTAAGAGGTGTTAAATAGTCATAAGGCAGTATAAAAATAGAATTTCTTCTATTTTGTTATGCTATCATATGATTTTATTTGGTCATATGATGAGATATGACGAAATATTTTTTTGTACTGATCGAAAGTTTTTCCTTATCAATCTGTGCAACGCACCACATTTCAGGAAGTTGTTCGACAAAATCATGTGCTCAATTATCGTGACAGCGTCATATGAACTGGAATCACACAAATTGCCTACTGTAACAATGTTTTTCGTGCAACGCATGCAAAAATCGTCAGTAGTTATTGGTTGATTAAATAAAAGAGAAACCACAAGGGAGCAGTTCTCATCTACCAATTTGTGATCGTGAATCTTGAATTTTCGATTGTGGAAAACAGTGAAGATGAATGGAAGCATATTTTTATACGATGATTATACAGGAATTTTCAAAAAAAAATTTGATAGTTCATCTATCCTAGCTCCCTTATCGATCGATTACTGTGCTAGGCGCAGCCGAACAGAGTCAACATAGCCATTCTGTTGGTTTTTTTCGCAAAAAACTCTGGTTTTTTGAATTGTTTCCAATTATGGGGTTTTTGATGAGCTTGAGCCAATTGAAATGTTTTTTGAATTAAAAATCGAAAGAAATTTGTACCGTAGCTGAATTATTTGAAATCTGATGAAACGGCTCTCTGTTCCTCAGTTTCGTCGATATTGATAAATAAAGATCTCTTTTCGTTTGCTGAGCTATCAATCCTTAACAAAGTTGATAAAGAAAGTCATAAGTTTTCAACTTTTTCAAAAAAAATCCTTTGAAAAGAATTAATAGGTAAAACGAGAGCACAGCAATCAGCTTCATTTGGAAATTGCGGTCCAATCTACCTTGTATTTCCAAGCTTGAGCGAATATCTCACTTCATAATTATGGTAATTTATGAGTCTCTAAATGAATAGAAACTCTATTCAAAATTCTCAGTGAATTAAGAACAACGCTTACAAAAGTGTATTACGTATCACAATAAAAGAATATGACCAGAAAAGTTAATCACCAAATATATAAATTCTATCAGCTGAACGGAAGGTAAAGTTCACAGCGAGCATTTCTCCATCCAAAAATGTGCATTGGTACCAATTCTCTCCAATAGTTTAAGTGAAGAAGTATTTCTATCTAAAAAAACTAATTTGAAAGAATACAGCTTGCATCCTACGATAATGTCACGTTATTTTCCTCATATCATCCCTTCTGGACATATCTTAGCCTTCCAGTGTCTGATGTTGATATGATAGACCTCTATAGAAATTGGAAACAAATGAAATATTACTAAGTAGGAAAATTTGAAATCATAAAATGATGACAAAATCAAAAGCAGAGCGAAAATTGGAGAAAATATCAGGAAAAGCTTATGGTGTGAACGAGCTACCTCGATTACTGGTAGCAAATTATCTCTTTATTAAAACCTATGATATTTAATGATTTGCCCGAATGATTACAGATTAATCGTCGTAAGCAAGGACCTTACCTTTAAAACTGAGAATGATGATGAAATGCAAAACGAAAAATGAAATGCAAAACGGTGATGCAGCAATTATTTAATTTTTCTTCACACATGTTCTGAGCAACTTCTATTAAAAGAGAATGAAATCTACAATGGTTAAGTTCGTTGCTGCGATCAGATTTTTAGAGAAACTTACACGTCAATCTCCGACTAACGTCGTGTTAGGCCTGAGCCTTGGCTACATTAAATATGAGATAAGCAATGATGCTTGTGCTATATGAATCTGCTTCGAATAAAATTGTACTCTGTTGCTGTGGAATTTGGAAAGCACCTTCCGGGCCAAATCCACCTTCGCAGGATATCTTCAATTATTAATGCATAAATTGTGCTATAAAGATGGCAGAATTATTCTGAATAGTAACAAAGCAGATTGAGAACCCCAATTTTTCGAATAAACACCAATAAATACGTTCGGAAACCATTCCCACTTCCAAAGTGCTCGGTCTTTTTGCTGCAGCCCAATATAAGTAAGATAACATCGATTAATTCTTGGGGAACTTTTCCTCTGAAGTAAGTCAACAATAATACAGCAATAATAGAGCCGTAAGCTATTATAGTATGTACTCAGTCGCAGCAACTATACTATTCATGCAGCTTAACCAATAAATAATGATTTCCTTCGTAAAATTTTCTTGAGAAGCGAATCTACCTCATTTCCGACAAAGCAAGCTTCTCTAGGCACGAGAACAAGCAAATTCCAGATCCATTTTGCAAGGAAATACTTTTGAAAAAACTTATCAATTTAGGATTATGAGACGTGCCTAAATTTTGGATTTTGGCTGGAAATCGAATTTCAAAATATTTTACGTTTATTAGAGGACAGCTATAATCTAATAACTCTGATTATATCATTTCGAACTTGATATTTGTTAATCTTCATGATAGTAATAGAATCTCATTGGTTCTGCCTTCGAGCACACCCGAAGCCTCCAAGAATCGATTAGGATTGAGGAATAGCATATGAACTGCTCGCTGCTCTCTGGAAGTTGCAATGCAACAGATGTTGATAGATGTTATCATAGCAAACTTTAAGAATTTTCATCAAATCGTTAGCTTATCCCTTTCTAATTTGAGACTCTTCTGGTTAGCTATAATTCCTTATACCTTTCAACTGATTCAATATACAAAATTTCCTATTGAATCTTTGCTATCGATCACTAAATTGAGGCTTTAATATTCCAAACTTATCTTACTTTGCCGAGTCCACTGTGCTTAAAGAATCTTAGGAGATATCTATAACCTTTACGCAAGCAAACAAGATATTGCACGTCATCAAAAGCTTATTATTATATAATCTATCTCACTTAACAAGTGATACAAAACAGGATTGGCTTTCAAAGCAGAAAGTGGTTCTACCCTTGCCATGTGTGAGCACAAGTGCTCGCACAAGAGGATTTCTGTAGTAGCCAGTTCATTAAATTTTCCAGGTATGGATTCTCAAATTATCAAAATGCCAGCGCCAGAACGCGCTTTTCATGTGTATCTCTCACGCTATCGACTTTATGACCCAATTGGACCCCCCACCCTAAAGTATTTTCCTGGAAAAGAGTTTTAGAAGGGAAATTTGTTATGCAAGATGCGAAATCAGAGGTTCTGATGACATCACAATCAGAACACCAAATATAGATTGGCAAATTCTCATTGAGTCGGTTCAAAGCTTATTAAAAATTTTTAAATTTTCGAATAATTCTGAGAAGCCTAAAATTGTCATGTATCCGCACTTTCGAATTATATAAATTGCGGAAAAGCGTTCTTTCTTATAGAAAACGATTTAGAACTTCTGTAATTTAAAATCTCACAGGCAGATTATAAAGAGGACAAGTACGCAGTCCCAGTATCTATTCCTTTTACACCTCAACTGCCCCTCCAATGAGAAAAAGAAGCTGCGCGTTCCACGCTGAAACCAACGAAGACTACATCAAGGTGATTTTCCTGCTAATTTCCCTGACTTATTGACTTCTCCTTAGATTGCTATTGAAAACCAAAATCAAGAGAATTGCTTCTACAACAAGAATCAATCGATGGCTTATATTAACACTCGGCGAAAAAACATGCTTCGCGAGACGAAAGCCCTAATCTTTTCTGACGATTTTTCATTTGTAGACCCTTTTTTAGACCTCTACTCACCTGATTTCTGTAGGACCACAATGACTTCTATTTTGAAGAGAATGAGCGCGATAGCACACCGCGAGAGAAGACCAACAACAGTCCTTCAACCTACACGGTTGATGCTACGGATGACTCTGCGGTGATGTTCGACATGCAACCTTCAGAAATCAAAGAAATTAAAATTGATTGTATGCTCATCGGAGACTTGAACGTCGGAAAACATGCTTTAATTAACAGCCAATTTCCCGACTCCAGCGATGCTGATTCTGCGCCTTTGATGTATATCCAACAATTCATTGATTCAAATAACAATCATGATGTTTAGGAACAGAATGGACTTAGTTGTTAGGAAAACTAAAACCGCAACCACCGAAACATCTTGCCATTTTTGGATCAAGGAGCTCATGAATGACTCTTATGAAAAGCTCATTGAACGTAAGCAATTCTTGTAAACTTATTTCTAATTTTCGCATTATTTAGTCTATTACAAGAGATGCTCAGTCTTTGTTTACGTCTATGACTTGACCTCCAAGACTTCCTTCGAGAAGATCGAAGAAGAGATCATCAAAGTGAGAAATTGTGTTGGAGAATCTAAATTCAAAGGGCTCCTCATTGCTACGAAATCTGACAAACCTGATGAAAGAGTATTACTTTCTCGCGGAACCCATGACTGATCCATAACTATAGGAAGTGTCTTATGAAGAAGGACTAGCGCTTAAATTAAAATACAACTTGCAATATTTCAGTGAAACTAATCTATTTACCGAACGCGAGACTCAGCAGGTAAAATGAACTTCTGACTTCCGATCACTAATCATTTTCGCTTAGTTTTTAAAAAAACTCGAGTCTCTAGCTTCTTAAGCGTAGAAGCTAAATTATTTTCCCAACCAGCTCCCTGAGAAACCTTCATCTCGTCGCTGCGCTGAATATGCCGGCGCTTGGTTACTATTGCCATGAAATCGAGGATACTCAGCCTGCATCCTACACTTTCATAGAAGTTGGGATTCTGAGGCAACAATGAAGGTTTGGTTGGAGATGTATCTGCCAATCTGTTAAGTTAATAAATCACAAATATTACATTACATTTGATTATATGTAATGTTTTTCATCAAGTTTAATTTTTCAATCATTTTTAATGAGTTTGCTATATCATTAATTTAACATTATATTTCAAGTGATTTCTTCATTTTTACCGTCTTAAAGCTGTTAAAAATGAAAAAAATTTATTTTACAGGCTCTGTTTGCGATAATATTCACAAGCTTCAAATGAAAATGCCGAGTATCATTATTAATTTGAATTAAAGTTTTTAATCAACCTGAATCGTTATTATTTAACACGAAAGAGCCGATCAGCATATTCTTTGATGGCAACTTCAATCTGCTAAATGGAGTAGGCCTACAAAAAAAATTCACAAAAGTTTTATATTTTTACAAAATTACACATGGCACCGAGGAAAACTAAGCTGTTTTATGGGTTACATGTATCAACAAGAAACAATTTGTTCGCAACAATAAACATAATAAATAGACTCTGATACGCTAATCCAAAGGATCTTATTCGGTTCTAAGAAGAAAATAGTGAGTCAAGAAGGCTTTAAGGGTTAGAATTACAGAAATATGAAACATCTAGACTTCTTATGTCAAGAGAGTTGGGTCCTGTGCTCGCACCTTTTTTATTGTGTGCATGTAATGCTTTGCCTTCTGGTGTTAACCCAGCTAATTGGATTTCTCTATAGAATTTCCAATACACGAACAAGACTCCACACTATCAAAATTAGTAAAATAGCATAAGCATTGAGTACCTTGATCCCGAACAGGTAATAACTCATCACAACACAAAAGATCTTTGCGTTTCTTGTCAGTTCTTCACCAGGAATGTTATCATTCCCCCAGCCCTATTCTCTTGTGAGACAAGCGAAATTGAAAAGCTCATTACCGTTGTGTAAATCATCAACCAAAAGATATCACACACAAAAGAGATGGCACTTGCAGCATAAAGTCCCATAAATCCTCCCGTTTCTTGAAAATTGGTTTGGAAGAAAGCCAAGAAAGCCAAACCTATAAGAATCTTCGAATAGAGGGATTTAGTTTTGAATAGCAAAGGATGTCTTTACATCAAGGAATGTGTTTCTTACAAAGCCTGCAAGAAATGCGAAAACCAGCATTATTATAGTTGCATAAAATCCATAGGTCTGCCATTTTATAAAAGACTCAGACCCAGAAATTTGAGTTACAGATGGCGTCCGAGATTGAGCGAGAGATTGAACTTGCGGTGTTGATTTTCTGACGTCTTTTAGACCTTTTAACGTTCTGAAAGGTTCATAGAGCGCTTTAAGGTCGGTTTCATAATCTCTCATATCAGCGAAAGTTGTTTGTATATGGTCGTCCCATCTCAATATAATCTCTTTCAAGTACTTGACTGTGGAGTGAATCCACTGAAGATTCAGACTAATTGTCCCTGAAGCTGGACCTCCTGAAGCAGTTTGTAGATCTAAATTTCCTTCGTGGTTGCTCTGGTCAGCAAGTTGATCCACAGGCAGATTCACCTCGCCATACTCCGTTTGTTTTGTATCCAAAATCACAACTCTGAGTATCTCTTTTCCCGTAGTAATCGCACTAATACGAAAAATGTAATCATTAGCCAAAAGACTCATTCGCTATAGTCTCAATTACACATTGATAGTTTGATCAAACTTCGCCATTCCTCTATAAACCACCGGAGTCGACTCATAATATTCTTCTCCGCAGATAATCCTCGCTAGGATACGTGTGCTTGAGACGGCACGGATGCCTGAAACTTCTTTGATCATCACGCTTGCGACGCTTCCTTCTTTGATTGAATAAGCATTCATTCTCTCAGTTCTGCTGGCTTGTTCTAACTTTCTTTCGACTTCTTGTCTCTGTCTCTGGCAATCCGCAATGACTTGCTCGCATTGGTGGATCTTTTCCTTCAGAATTGCCTCTGCTCTCAAATACACGTCAATAAACTCTTTGCGGGTGACTGTCCCATCGTGATTCTGATCCATTTCCTCATAAAGTTGCCTCGCAACTTCTCTATCAAACTCTTTTCTGTCGTTCTGAAAGAAATGCTAGAGTTAATGGCAAACTCAGTTTGATTTACCACCTCATCTAAGGCTTGACAAAGTTCTTCGTAAGTTAAATGTGCGTCATGATTGATGTCAATTCTATCGAATTCGCTTTCGAGTAGCCGTATCTTCTGAGAGGTTGAGAGTTCGTGAAACTGCATTGAGCGAAGATTTTGTGTTGTTTTAGATATTTAAAGAGAGCAGTTAAAAAACAAATATAAGAGAAATTTGAATTGTTCTGAATTAATCTAACCACTTCCATACGTCTCAATTCAATCAAAACGTTTTTCTGTGGAATTTCAAACTTTGAATAGCAGGTTGCAATTTCTCAGAAATAGGAGAAAAATGTTAGCTTTTAGTCCTATTCTCTTAAGGCATTGAGTGTCAGATTCTCACAATTTGACATACATTTAGATAGTTCGCTCAAAATGAAGGAATTCGAAGGCATGAGCAAAGACAGATAAATTCAGAATTTGCTATCTTGCAATCGCATCAAAAGTAAATATTGCAATTGCAATCTAGAAGTAGAGAAAAAATATATGTGAACCAATTCCAATAACCTAAATACGCAATCCTGTTGGGATGATGATGAAAGATTCAAAAAAATTCGAACAACATTTAGTGGCGACTTAAAATCATAAGCAAACTGTAAAGGATCTTGCTTTTCTTTCTCATCATGGCAAAACTAAGTTACCCATTCGCTTAATTCGGAGTTATCATTTTAGCATACCAATGAGCGGCCGTGAATAGAAATTTCGGAGAACACAGGAGTTGAAATGTCCAGCCCGAAGAGAACTGACTCTCTGTACCACTATTTACAAGCAGCTCAATATATCAGGTACTTGAATCATTATCCAGCTATTTTTCATTATTTTCTTTTACGATTTTCAAATTGATGATGAAAAAGGATCACCTGCAGCTGAGAAAAGCGAACTAATAGCTCATCACTCCTATTCATACAATACTTTATAGGAACCCTTTGGCGTGAAATTATTTAGAATGATGATATCCAATAATTCAATTGAAAGGCTTAAAAAATGGATCTATTACGCATTAACATAAATTAGACAGCGTTCCTTGTAAATAACTACTTCTGGATGTTTCACTTTTTCCTAAATTGTCATAGCCTCTTAGTGAGAAATTTTGTCGTTGAGATTTTAAAATATAACTCCCATGGCTTCGAAATCCAGCAGCTTCCTTTTGCCATTTCTAAATTCACCTTGTGTGCAGGGCCTCAGTCATGCTATCCAGCCTGGCCATTGGGAACTCTTACCCCACATCCGAGGACTTCATTTTCTAGTTAACCCATTAAGAAGCTCTTCCATTTCCATTATTCGTTGATATCATTCCTATTTAGTTCAGCGTTGTATGCTTAATAATTAATTAAATATTCCTCCGTTATATAATTCTCCTCCATCTGGGTTCGAAACATGTTCAAGAACACTTACCAGTCTGGATTCCTCTCTATCCTTTACAGTATTGGGTAACCATCCTTGCTTTGCCTCTTCTTACTCATCCTTTCACTCAGATCTAAGCCTCTTCAAATCTGGGACAAACAAAGTAGCTCAACACCTACCCTCCTTCTCTTTACCCTAATCCTCCCTTGTCCATAGTCCGAAATGGTCATATCAAAAGATTAACCGATCCTGACATCCAATCCAGTGTCTTGGAGATCATGGGAACCAATGTTTCGACAAGTTTCATCACTGCACCAGCAAATCCGAAAGAAAACCTCGGAATCAAGCTTCCATTTTTGGTCATGATTATCAAAAATGTAATCCCTCCCTCCTGCCCCTCAGAATACTGATACATCGTCCCTGTTAGTTAAAAAAATACTTTACATTCGAAGTTCAAGTACTCGATGATAAAAACGTTAGAAGAAGATTCCGTGCATCTAATTATCAGGTAGAATATTGGAGATGATCATGAGAATAATTCTTAAACAGTCAACTACAAGAGTCAAGCCATTTATCTGCACGATGCCGATGAGACTGGATGAAGGATGGAATCAGATACAATTTAACTTGTCAGACTTTACGAGAAGAGCTTACGGAACAAACTACATCGAAACTCTTAGAGTGCAAATACATGCCAATTGCAGAATCAGAAGAATCTATTTCTCAGACAGACTTTATTCCGAAGAAGAACTCCCACCAGAATTCAAGCTCTTCTTGCCAGTTCAGGTACATATCCATCCTCTCTTGAATGTATTAATTTTTTCCAATAGAAACCTCAACAATAATTACAAAAGGCAGTTTCGCAAAGTCCAGCGATTGTTGAGTTTTTTCATTCTTAGCTAGCATTGATATTTAAGCGTGCGTTTTATGATATGATGTCGGCTTCACTCCTAATATCTGATTCTCTTAAATGAATAAATTGATAACACTCAAAAGAAGGAGTATCAAATGGTTTTTAAGTAGTAAGTGCAAGAAATGGTATTTATGGGCATAGAAGTCCAAAAAATAGATTGAAGGTGTGACCGACAAGAATACAAGCAAGTTTTCTCGATAAGAGGTGCTTAAATAATTGATTGAGTTTATGAAAGGATACGAGAGATTTCAGTGGTGAGTATTATGATCAAATAGTAAGGGTTTTTTGATAGATATATATCTATATTATCAAAAGAAATAAACTGGAAGAAATACAAATGTGTCAGATTTATTTAGCCTTTGATGACTTTATTGCGTCTTCTTGCAGAAACTCAATTTTCTGCCCTTAGCGATATTATTTGCTATTAGAATCATCACTCTCTTTAGGTGGCTTAAATATTTCTTGATGCTGGTTGCTTTTTCTCATTAACACATTCTCGCATAAATATTCGGAGGTTTGCTGATAATTGTTGTAAACAAAGCAATTTCATTCCAACGAAAGTTGTTGATCGCCAGCTCTGCATACTGATGATTGGAGTTGGAGAATCTAATTCCCCTCGCCTAATAATAAATTTTATTTCTCACCACCTAAGAGAGAAAAACAGATTTATGTTCCGTATTAAATCCTTTCTTTGTGGCTGCTGCCAATCGGATGCGAATCGAGGAGTAGAAGAGCAAGTCGTCTCAATCCCAGACCCTCAACGCACTGGACCAGAAACTATCCAAATCACTGTGAAAACTGAAACAAATGCCAAAATTATGCCGAAAATCATTATCAGTGATGTTGAAAAAACCAAACTATTAAACCTCAGAGTCATCGAAGGGGATATCTTACCTGATACCACTGAAATCACGATCAATCCCTTTGGAGTCACTGAAGGAGGTCGAAAGAAACAAGATGGTATTACTTACTTTGGATCTCAGAAGTATACCATCAATCCAGCTACCTCAGAGCAAGAGCTTTACAATGATATCTTACTTAATGATGTGAGCGTTGGTAGCCAACACGCAATGATCAGTTACGATCCGTCAGCAAAATCATATTATTTAAAAGATCTCGGAGAAGGCTCTGGGACATTCATCAAAATTGATCAAGAGCTGCAATTAAAATCAGGGTTCACTATATCTTTTGGAGACACGCATATGCTCGCTCTGATCAATGAGACAAACGAAGGACCAACATTGGTTTTAAAATTTGTAGAAGGACTCAAAATAAATGAAGTTTACACATTTAAACCGCTTGATAAAATTGCAAAGGTAGGAAGGATGAGTGATTGTGAAATTAAATTCGACGGAACGAATCTCTCGAGGTATCAGTGCACATTGGAATATAAAGAGGACAAAGGTTGGGTGGTATCCGACGGTTTCAATGGAAAACCGAGCACAAATGGGACGTGGCTATTTGTACAGGATTTCTTTGAGATTACCCAGGACGAAATCGTTAAAATCGGACAAACTCTTTTCAAAATTACATTGGCGACTTGAAATTAAACGAGAAATTTCCCGTTGAATTGTAGCAAAGTGAAGCATTAAATTCGTTTCATGACACTGAAATCAATCCCTATTTGATTCTCCTCAATAGATAGAAAATTTTCCCCATGCTCATAAATTATTTCATGAAATTCATATTTTCTTGTAATATCCCTGCTTAAGAATTCATAAAAGCTCTTATGTAGAGTGACAATCCACATGAGTAAACAGCTAACGCAAACAAGAGCAAGTATAATATGTAAAGAGATTCTCAAACAAGGATTTTTAGAACTTTGTTCAGAAAAAAGTCAAGTTATGCACGTTGTGGTGTCTGAGCATCCAAGAAAGCGCTAGGATCGCCGAAACCTTGTTCCGGGCTTAATTGCTGCTGAGCGAGTTGCTCTTCAGCTTGCAGTCTTCTGATTCTTCTCCTTTCTAAATTAGTTAGATACTTTCTCGATTCCTTTGCCTTCATGTGAAGAAAAAACTTGATAAATGACAAAATTGAATGACTCATACATGATTGAGAATGATTTGGAGCGTCACGCAGCAGATGACGACAGTTATTACTGCGAATACAATAACCCAGATTCCCCGAGCATACGCGTCTGATTTGGTTGACAATGAGAGAAAACTGCCTAACAAACCCATTTTATTCTTTTCGGTGGAGATGAACTGCATTACTGAGAGTTTTTAAATAATATTCAGACTTTGATGCAGGCGATTTTTCTGAACCGTAGGAAGTCTTCAATGTTCCCAAAACAGATAAGCTATGAATGACTGATTAATCTAGTTTTACTCGTAATGACTTGGCTGGGCTCTGAATCTCTGATTTTTCTGAAAAAGATGATTCTTTTCCTTTGGATGATGAAATTCAGGTTAAAATGTGATAAACAGTACCTATTCCATTGTCTTGGTTACTCATTTCAATAGCCGATGAAGTTTTGAGAGCTTCCTAATTGATAAGATGGGGGTTATGATTGGATTTAAGCGCGAATGACTAACTTGCTCATTTGCAACTCCATTTTTCAAGCTGTGAGAATGGGATTTGGATAGTGTGCGACTGAAGCTCGGAGTTCCTTGAGTGATGGATTATTGTGGAGGATAATAGAGCCAGAATTACCGAGAAGGATAATGAAGAGAAAGAGACCGACTGATACTCTCATTTTATCTTGACAATTAATTTCAGAAACGAGTTGTTCATCGTTATTAGGATTTTACAAGTTACTGTTATTCACTCAGAGAGCCGTTTTGCACTACTCGTACTTTTAATTATTTGAAAGGTCAATCTGTTTGTCGGAATTTCTCTCAAAGGTTGACGAGCGAGCTAAGAGAGTGGATAAATTAGGCAGCTTGTATTTCAGTTTGAAGATAAGTTATTCGGCTTTCTTAGATAATTCTTGGAGTCTCTCTATGAGCAAAACTGATCACATGAGTTATTGGGAGTAAGTAAATCTAAGATCTGTTGATTTAAGCATTCTGGATATCATACCTAATTCTAACATTTTCCAAATGGTCCTTCCTTGAACAACCACCTACCCACGAATTTATCCGTTCCTAGAGAGATTCTTGCTCCAATTCCGACAGCTGACTTTGAGTGAGAGTATATTCTTCGTTGTCTGAGCCTACCATTTCTAAGCAACAGCGGGAGATGAAAGATATTCATTGAAAATTGCTCATTCTTAAATGAAATCGTCCTTTCTGATGTTGTGATTGCGAATGTGATCAATTTCGATGATCAGAGACAGCTGACCTCATTCGTTAGTGAAAAACTATATGTGAGATTGCTAGTTTTTTACCAAAATTGAATAATCGTAACAAGAACATTCTATCGGTTTTCTCTTCAAATAATTATTTCCCTTCTTGAGTACTCAATTCGCATTTAAAAACAAAAAAACTGATCAAACACAGAAGTAAAAGTTGGTAGATATGAAATAAAAAGTTCTAAGTTAATTTTTGCATCCTCCCTCAAGCCCTATTCGCTTGAGTCTGACCATAGGAATATTTTTCTACTTGGACTCAAATTCTAAGCCTAAATGCATTTTCAAAGGAGAATTTGTGACCGAGGCGTCTCTTGACTGACCTTCTTTTAACCTGAATCCAAGGACGTTAGCTATACTATAAAACGCTTCTCTTTTGAATTTATTCGCAATGCTTTCAATTTGTGCATGGATCAGCTCCAACGACCCTAATTTTGCCAAATACTCCAATTCCCTCTTGTTCATCTTCTTCTTTAGTGATAGCTGTACAATGCTGCTCCTCATACTTTCAACTCTCAACCGCCATTTTTCGAGAGCATATTTAAGGCGATCAGCAGGCTCAAAAGCTGAAAGCAGATGATTTTTTACAATGAGTCTGAGTACGAACATTTTTTGTTTCTCCACTCTTTGAAGATCATCTTCCGAGTGAGCTTCCGTACCTCCTTGCTGAATCAAACTCTTGCTGAGAATGCCGCTCTGAATCTGGCAAAAAGCTCTAGAAATCGTCGTTTCATAACGTTTCTTCACATATTGTATAAGTTTTTTCAACGCCGTAATTCTTTTGGGCTCGATATGCATGCCATCGACCGTTATCGAATCTCTTAGCCTCCAAAACGCAATTTGGTAGCTGATATGCGCGGTTTTTGCAATGACTTCCATTGATCTCTTGAACCACGGATTGTAATTCAATGCATTGTTTCTCCAAAGAGTGAAACCTGAGTACAGTCTCGCTTGCTGATACATTTTCATGAATCGTAGCATCTTATTTACCACCAAAATTTTCGCATGCTGCTTCTGTAGTTGCGCTCGTCTATGAATAGCCTCAAATGCTTCTTTTTTCACCGATAAAATCCATTTTTCAAATATTCCTGCAAATTTCTTAATATGAAGTCTGGTGTTTCGTGTACGTAACAATTCAAAAGCTTGTTTTAGAACAGCATTGTGGTTCTTGAGAATCAAGCCCAATAAATTCGGAATTTTCTGTTTCGCTTGAACCTCAGAAATCTTGGTAACTAAGTACCATTTTTGGAAGAAATGCCCCAGACTGCGAGCTAGAAACGTTCGAGCTACGAGCTGAAGAGCTCCTTTTTTTCTATCGCTTATTACGATGTTGCCAGCGAATTGAGTAAGTTCGGTTTTTAGATGAACCCTCATCAATTCAAAAATTTGTTGAACAGCTCTCACTGCTCTTATTTTTTCAATTGACTTGCTAAATGCAGCCCATTTCTCGAAAGACTGCTGAAGTTTCCTCTCTCCCATCCAAATGAGCTTTTTGATTACTTTCTTCTTAAACTCGCTCATACCAACCCACTCTTCTTTTAGGCTATCGAAGGCGAGCCTCATTCTTCGATCTACAAGTCTTTTCATCATTTGTACTAATCCCTGTCCTTGAGCTTTTGCAAGCGAGTCGCTTGGAGCAGGGATTGACTTCCATTTTTCGAAGGCTTGATGTAGCTGGCCAGTTCGCGTTTTGAAAAGATCCAAAAACAATGTTTTAAGGATTTTTCGTTTCTTTCCGTGACTGATAAAATGACTAAGCACTTCTCTATAAAGCTTCAATTTTCTGTCATTCACCCACTCTGTTATCATAGTAGTTGCAGTTAACTTGCCATCTCCAGTGATTTTTTCATTCATTTTCAATCCGTTCATTTTATCTTTCCATCTAAAGAACGCATCTCGCAAAAGTAAACAAAGATTTTGATTCATTTTAGTAAACAGCTTTATCATTTTCTCCTTCTTCTTATCTGACTGCACTATCATTGCCACATCTCCACGAAGTTTAAAATCCAGTGTATCAAATAGATTTAGCAATCTTTTGCAAATCAGGATATGTTGGAGCGTCTGGGCGTTATTCTTCCATTCATTGAAAGCATCTTTTAATTGCCCTTGAGTTATTACAACCAGCCGTCTCATGCAATTTTCCCGAATCTCATTCTTCTGATTCCAGTTGTTTTTGATTGGACCATAGCCTCTCTTTAATGCGAGGAAATATATTTTATTAAGCTGGTACATCAGTGCTCCGACTCCAGCTTTCCTGGAAGGATCCTCGGGCTTTGGAAGATTCTTCCAGCGATCAAAAGCGTCCTGCATCCTTCCAAACTGAGTTTTCAGCATTGCCAGCAAACATCTTTTCTTCAATCTGGAATCTGCAATGATGCGCTTTAATTTTAAGAATGCCTCTCTTAGTTGATCATCTTCGAGTCTACTGCTCATCTTCTCCAGATTGATGAGTAGAGTTCTCTTCTTCTCATTTGTCCATGTTTCCGTATCAGCAGCTCTCTGTGTAGAGTCGCGCCATTTGTTAAAACACTGCCTCAATTTATTATTGAAACTGCTAATGAGAAACATCATTGATTTTTCTCGTTTTTTCTTTAGCGTATTATTTATATCCATTACAATGAGCAACTGGTTCTTGAAAACCTCATTCGTTGAAGTGATAAAGTTAATCAGTTTTTTGCAGGTTGCAATATGGCGAAGATTGCGAGTGGTATTAGCCCATTGATAATATGCTTGCTTCAAGTTAGACTCTGAGTTTCCGGCAATTTTTCTGAGAGTTCTGGCTCGAATATTATGATAATGCTTCCAAGACTCTTTCATAGGATAAAACCCTTCCTGAAGTACCTTTCGATGCAATGTCAGTAGCACTCTTTGAAGTGAATTTGCACCATTGAATTTGAACATTTCGTTTTGATTGCACGTCAATTTCAATTTTTTGAATGCAAGGAGTTTCAAACGAAAAATGATATTGAAAAATAGATTAATTGCGCGCTTTTTTAGCATATCTTTCCTGCATCTCTCCTTCCAGACCGAAAGATAGTACCGTAAATCATTTTTCAAAGCTTTACTATGAATCAAAGCGAGGTGATTGAGTAATCTTGATTTAAGTGTATTCTGAAGCTCATAGGACTCTTTAATCATCATTACATGATCATGCCACAGCCAAAACGCTTCGTTGAGTCGAGTTTTCGAATTCAACAAAAGTTTGCTAGTGATAATACGATTTTAGAAACCAGAACTTGGAAAATTGAATATTACTTTAAGGAATTTAGTTTCTTCTCTTTAACTAAAGCACTGTGAAACAGAGGCTCCGTGCTCACTTTAAGGCCTTCATTGATTACTTTAAAGAGTTTTATTGTCTTTTTCAATTTATCAAATAGCCGAAGGACCTCAGTGGCCTTTTTCCAGCGGTACAGATAGAATTTTGTAGTGGATACCGTGCTAATTTCCATCTTCTTTATTGCTTTTCTCATGAGATTATGCTTCCTCAGAAATTCGTCTCTCAGTCCAGAGAACCCCCAAAGCAAATGCTTCCATCTCAAATCTCTGAGTGAAAAGAATATTTTCTTACAATTCTCATCTTTGAGTCTATAGTTGTAATTCCTCCACGTGAGAAAAGCGTTCCTTAGCTGATCAAACACTGTCCTCTGCATACAGAGAATTGCTCGGACCCTTAACTTATGCTCACGCATATTTCGACTGATACACCCAAAAGCATCTTTGATTGCATTTCTGTACATAATGTCAAGTTTGAAAGCAAGCTGATCTATTTTCTTTAATCTGAGCCCTAAATTCAATTCTCCTTGGAGTTTTCTCTTTAAGATTTTCATTGCCCAGATATAAAAAGCTCTTTTTTTCATGTTGTCAAAGTTAGTGAATATCCACCTAAAAGAAGTAAGTAATCTTAATGGGCTGTTATAATTAAGATTAAAATACCTTAATGATTTTCTCTTTTGTTCGAGTTCCTTGGGTAAGTTGTAAATTAGCTTCATATTATCCGAAATTGATCCATTCAATATTGTTATCAGCTTACGAAGTTGCACAGCTCGCGCTTTTTGAGTTAGATCCTGTGCCCGAAATGACCAGAGCTTGAAGTAATGCTTCAAGAGCGAACTCGAGCTAAGCGCTAGCTTAGCAGCGATTTTTATCTTTTCTGCTTTCGTTTCTTTGATAAATCGGTTGATCTTGTGCATAGCTTGTTGATATCGCCGTTTGATCAGTTTTTCAAGTACAAACGACAGGTATGACGAATTTCGGAACCTTGCAATAATATTTAGAGAAAAAATGTTAATTGAGCGAATCTCACCTTTCATATTCAGCAACGATATGTTTAATGCTTGAGTTTGCTTTCCACTTCATAAGTGCGTTCAGCAATTTATTTTTTGTTGCATATATCATCATTCTAGCAACTATTAAGCTCATCTTATGGCTAGAAAGTTTACTTCAAGGCTGTTTTCGTTTTCTTCTCTCTTTCCAGTTTGAAAATCAGTGAAGTCCTCGAATAAAGTACTTTGTTAGACAAGGTGAAAAACCTTTGTGTCAAATTGTTCATTGCAATTATATTTCTCAAGTCGCAAACTGTTTTCCACCGTCGCAATACATCTCTTAGCCAAATTTCATTCCTTTGAACCAATTTTAACAGCACTTTCATTTTAGAATATTTCTCCTCAGATGTCCAGTCTTTCATCACCATTAATGAATACGCGATCAATCTTTTCTCAATATTTTTCCGTGAGATATCCAAGATCCTAACACCTTTTTGAAGATTACCTAATCGCCTGACACTTTCTTCTCTTTCTTCTTTAGCTTGCACGGCTTCTTCTTTAAGTGCCTCAAATGCGTCTTTCAAAGCTTCCTTTAGTTTGGAATTAAGAATCCTGGCTAATTTTGGACCTCCTAGACATCTTTGTTTCTCCTTCGAGAGCCTATAGCAGACAGTATCATTCCTCCAAAGGTCAAAAGCTTTCCGAACAAGATCAATCGAGTTTCCAAGCACTCTAAACACTCTTATTCTCTGCTCTTCATATCTCTCTGTAGCCGCAACGTGCAGCCATTTCTCAAATGCTTTCTGCTTAGCGACCTTGAAATTATTTTTTATATTATCGAGAGCTTTCTTAACCATCCGAACATAATGTAAATGGTCTTTGATCTTTGAAAATCCTAAAACCTGGTTGCTAAAGAGAATTTTGTTGACAATTGCTGTAATTATTTTGGCCGCTTTGATCTGCTTGATCAATTTTCTGCGAAGAGCCTCTTCTTTCGTTTTGCTTGTCAGAACGCTTTTCATCCTCCAGAGAGCAACTGTCATATTGATTCTCGCAAACAAAGCAAACCGATCAGCGACATGTTTGACAAGGATCGGATCAGACTTGATTTTCCATCGAAAAAAAGCACTTTTGATGGAGAGCGCTGGTCTATATTTATACATAGCCGATATGATTCGTCCTTTGGTCTTATTGCTCAACAGCTGATTGGTTTTCAGTTTCCCGCTTGCCATTACCTCTTCCCATTCATAGCTGATTCGCTTGCGAATGCTATCTTCTTGGATACGTTTAAAGCCAAAATCAAGAGATCGCAAAATTGCAAGACTCAATGCTGTAGAGATACTTTGTGTAACAACAAGTTTCATTTTGTCCATTGCGAATGACATTTCCACAGGAGGAGTGATGTAACCTGTTGTGCTAAGAGTTGCTGAGTTTTGATGGCGATGATGTCCAACGCGCTGTGGTGTTTTAGCAATGCTTGAAACATTTAATTTGCGATTTTCAGAGAGTAATTGAGTTTTGTTGTTTTGGATTTGTTTTAATCTATCGAGAAGCTGGTGGGCTCGGTTTGGATGATATTTGCCGGATTCAGCTTGTCTTGTGATGTAGCTTCGAAGGCTCACGAGTTCTTTTTGAGAGGACCGCTCAAAAAGTGCTTCGATCAGATCTCGGTCATTTAAATTGGGTTTTGAAGCTGTGAGGTAGCTGTCGAGTAGCCGAGTAGATGCTAGATCCGCCATTCTGACTTTATTCACCACTCCACGGAAATTAATTAGTTTATCCTTAAGTTTATTTCGTTGTTGTTTAGATTCATTTCGAAATTATTTCATGTGAATGAGTCCGAATAGAGTAGCGAAAAGATTCCTTGCCTTTTTAAACGAAATATGTTATGAAATCTCTGATTATGGAGCATAAACATAAATGGTGATGAGTTTGATGCTGAATATACACAATACAACGAGGAAACATCTGCCTGTCCGACACTAGTCCAGCCAGGAACATACTTGAATCAGGTAAACTATTACCCCCCACCAGACCTGCAGAATTATCACAATGAGAAAAAAGCTCATTACCCTTCAGTAAATTGACCATTATCTATAGTTGATAATTACATATCGATCTATTGGCCGTATTTGCTGTCAAAATGAGTGATCAAATGAAGAAAATATAATAAATATAATGCTACAGCATATGAAAGTTTCTACATATCAATATTTATCTTCGAATCAACAGAATCATATTTCAAAATTTTGAATAATCCGAAAAACAGGTCTGAACACACTTTTTCTCTTCTAACTGATGATGAATGGTCTGTAGTCAAATCAGAAATAATAAATCTCCAATAGTTGTTGAAGCTTGGCTTATATATATACCTTCTTTTTAGTTTCTTTTTTTACGAATGCACAGATACATTGCTATTGAGAGTCATCTAGGAAATTTCAACTAAACGGGAAATCTAATGTTATCTGGGCTGATGCTTGAAGATTCTGCTTTCAAAAAAAAAATTCGGTAATTGACCTCTAGTTCAAAACTGATAAATCTAATTTCTATGCTGCTCCATTGATCGCGTATACCTGCTCATGGTGGATTAAATTAGAAGGATAATTTGGGTGTTCATACATAGCCCAGAGACACTAACTTTTCTATTCTTGTTGAATTGAGCATTGAGTTTCCTGCTCTGACACTAAACGTAGTAAGGCTGCTGAATTTTTCTCATAATTAATTCACATGAAAAAGAGCTCTTAGTAGTGCGTCTCCAATGAAAGTTTCCGCATCTTGTGGAAAAAAATTCTCTTTGTTTCTTTTCCTTTCAAAAAATCAGGAGGAATTAGATAATCAGCTGAGATTCTTGTTGCCAATATAGATTATAGAGATGATCCAAATCTTTAGTGTCAATATCGAGTAGATTCAGGAGGTAAGTCAGTATAAATTGATAATAGAGTCAAATTCTCCAGTTTACTTCTTCCAAAGTGCCCAAATTTATCAGAAATTTTACTTTATGAGTTAATTGTAATCACTGTTAAACTCAATTTTCCTTATTATCTAAGAAGAAATGAGTCGAGCATAACTCTGAATGCAGGACCATGCATCATACAGCGATTGCCGGATATCAAATGAAAAAGACCTAAAGATCTAGAGCTACCTCGCTATTTTAAAGTCTATGTAGGCGACTATTTAAGCACTGGCTCGATGAAGCTGATATTAAATAATTAAAATACTCAATAAACTTCAGAAGTTGAATAGATATGTTCTCTTCTCACTCCATCAAGGTTCTTTCACTGCTAATTGGTGCAATAGTTCTGTGTAGCATTGCACTTCCTGCTCAAGCAGCCACCTGCAGTGCCCATCAATTCTATAGTTTCGGCGAGTGCGCAGAATGTGATTCATCATGCGACGAGTGCACGGACGTTTTAACCACTGCTTGCTTAAATTGCACCAATGGATACAAAAAATCATATTATTCATGCAGTTTCACGTGCTCGTCTTCTCAATATTTAGATTTTAATTCTCAGACTTGCGAATCATGCTCTCGTTCTTGCAGCAGAGGATGTATTGAAGCTGGAAACAATTGTAATAACTGTCCCAGTGGAACATACTATCGTCCTGACGCGAATAAATGCAATAACACATGTCCTTACACTGGTGGATACTATCAAAGCTTGTCTGAAAACAGATGCATTCCTTGCCGTGACAAGAATTGCCTAAGATGTAGCAGTATTGGAGACTGCTCTGACTGCAAATCTTTTTGGCACCGCAACAGCACCACTGGACGTTGCTCTTGGAAGTGTCCCACAGGCTGCAAATATTGCACAGAGAGAGGAGTCTGTACTCAGTGCGAATCTGGATGGACCAAGTCTTCTTCAGGTTCCTGCTCATGCCCATACAGCAATTGCAGAGAATGCGGCACCACATCTTGTTCCAGATGCATGGAAGGTTATGTGAAAGATTCAAGTGGTACTTGCAGAGCTGTTGTCTCGAACTGCAGAGAGTACAACTCGTCCACTTCTTGTGAAATCTGCGAGCCTGGATACTATCTCACTTCTGGATTTTGCTATCAGTGTCCTTCTGGCTGTCGACACTGTAATACAGGATCCAATTGTACTGCCTGTGAGAACGGTTATTATATGTCTTTTAGTGCCAATTACACAAGATGCTATCTAAGGACATATCAGTCGTCTTCAGCAACTGGCTGGATAATTGGACTGTCATTTGGCGGAGTTGTGCTCTGTTTGATAATCACAAGTGTCATGATCGCTCATTATAGGAAGAAAAGATACTCAGCTCTCTTGTCAGCACGTCATTCTGGGGATTCTTCTGCGGACTATACACAGTATAACAACACAATATCAGCATATCCAGCAATTGCACAGCCAGGGAGATATGCGAATCAAGTCATTTACCATCCTCCAGAAAATCATCCTCAAAGTCACTTCTATCAATCAGATCAACATCATCATCATGACAATAAAGTTCATTATCCGACATTCAATTGAATACAAACTGAGCGGTAGAATTTACGATCTACAATGAGATGCTTTTGCTCACATATGATTCTCATTTTAAGTTTGTGTTCATATCAAATTCGCTTGAATAATGCATTGATTAATAAGATCAACTGATATATTTGGTCCTTCTTAGCCGTAAATTGTATCTACTAGAAATTAGCGAGATTAAATGAGAGCAAAGCTTTGAATTGATTGTAGCAAGCTACCTGTGGATAACCAGCTTCCAACTACAAATTTTGTCAAGCTGATACCTGTCACTGTCTAGAAATTAATGACAATTCTGATTATTGCATAAAATTTGAGATAGTAGAAAAGACTTTCTGTCATTCGCCAGTAATTTACATATGAAAAATTGTGCAGGAAAGCTAAGAATGTGCGATGCATTCACCTTGAAATTTAGCTCTGTCAAGTTTATTCCACTTTTTTTGTGTTGAATAGAATTAGAGATTCCAATGCAAAAGAATCAATGGGAAGAGTCCTCATATGGCAATGAAGTGCCGATCAACTCTAGCATTCATATTTTCCAGATCTAGAGCTTAGTTTTCTCCATTAATATTATGGACGCCTGGAAGCATTCTATCGAAAGAGGAATGATAATGCATCAACAAATAGAGAAGTTCATAAAGAAATCTGGGGTGTCTGAAAGATTCCTCTGTTGTCGATATGGACCCCGTTGTCAAAAATAGCTAGAATTAAATGTCTCTTATATCAGGTTTTGATACAGTCGACTACACTAGGAATCAAGGATCGATAATATAATTTTATGGTTGGTCTCAAGGCAATATCAAGAATACTTATTTCCAACAAACAACAAATGTAATCTTAACTAGGGTAATAGAAGTTGCTATCTCTATCTTTTTGGTCTGCTGGGTAGTATATCTGTTGAGTCGAGTATCCTCCTGGCTGTTGGTATGCTGGGTATGCTGATGTTGCGTTGTTGTTAATTTGTGCGTAGGCTACAGCGGAAGCTCCAGACTCATCAAGTTGAGCTGTGGCTGCCTGTCTTTTCTTCTTAGCTTGAGCAATTATCACACTTACAATGATCAAGATGACCATCACTCCTCCAATCAAGAGTGCAATCATCCAGCCAGAACCCGAAGAAGACGGAGTATAAGGATCAGGGGTAGGAGTAGGTGACTTAGATGTTTTAAGCAAACATGTTGGGTATCTGGTGTAGTAGGTAGTATTCAAATAGTACCCATTTTCGCAGGCAGTGCAATTATCAGATGTTGAGACACAATGGCGACAACCAGTACTACATGAGTAGCAATATTTGCCATACCAGAGGTAGTATCCAGGCTCACAAATTTCGCACGTAGTAGATGAGTTATATTGTCTGCAGTTTGATATGCTGGCCCTACAAGCACCGCTGGCATCTTTCACATACCCTTCTTGACATCGAGCACAACCTGTGGAATTACATTCTCTGCAATAGCTGTAAGGGCATGAGCAAGTACCAGAAGAAGTCATGTTCCATCCAGATTCGCATTGAGTACAAACACCATACTCTGTGCAAAACTTGCAGCCTGTGGGACACTTTCTCGAGCAACGGCCTGTTGTACTGTTAAGATGCCAAAATGACTTGCATTCTCCGCAGTCGCCATTTGAACTGCATCTAAGGCAGTTTTTATCTCGACAAGGAATACATCTGCGTTCTGAGCTGCTTGCATAGAATCCTCCATATTGAGGACACGTACTGTTGCAGTTTCCGAGATCAGGACGATAGTATTCTCCAGAATAGCAGAGATTGCAATTGTCTTGAGCTTCAATACATCCTCTAGTACACCAAGAAGCACATGAACCACAGGTTTGATCATTGAAATTTAAAAATTGGCTTGTAGAAGGACATGTGAACGAGCAACCGGTAGATGATGAATTCCGGTAGCCGTCAGTACAATTAGAGCAAGAACCTGGGGTAGAGTAGGTGCATTCATCACATGTTGCATCACATTCCTCGCATCTGCCTCCAGAATAATACTGATGAGCATTGCAGTAGGCTCCAGCTTGGGAAGGGAATATGTTACTGCATAATATTGCTATCCCAATTAACATTGGCAGAACCTTGAACGAAAAAGAAGAAGAAAACATTTCTATTCAAACTCTCAAGTTTATATGAAATTTTATTTCTATTGTATAAATTTTTCGAAGTAAGTGCTTAAATAGAAGAGGCAACTCAGACAAGATAATTAGGATATTCTTTGTAGTACCTGCGATCGAAGAGATTTCCTGAGAAGTCAATAAGAATTCTTATAAGTCCATCTCTTGAGGATCAATGTCTACTTTCTTGCTGCTTCAAACCGTAATACCTCTGTTTTGTACTTTATCGATTGAAGCTGAATTTTTAAAATTTTCTCAATTTACTCAGCAAGTAAAAATTTATCTGATATCATGAGTGCTCAGCAAACTTCTAAAAGTGGAAGACAAGTGTTTCTACAATGTAGTAGGCACCAACAAAGAGCAGGAATCGATTTTAAAAAAGAAATATCTAGTTTGAGGATTCATGAGAATTTAATAAAGACATCATAATGATTGAATCCCTTTTGCAACGAGTTTTGTGTATGTGATTATCATGAGGAATAGAAGGTGAGACATTTCGTTATCAATCCAAATGCAAAGTTACAATGAATTCAACCACAGATAACAAATGCAACCTTAATGACTAGGGAAATAGAAATTGCTATCTCGATCTTTTTGGTCTGCTGGGTAGAATATCTGTTGAGTCGAATATCCTCCTGGCTGTTGGAATGCTGGGTATGCTGATGTTGCGTTGTTGTTAATTTGTGTGTAGACTACAGCGGAAGCTCCAGACTCATCAAGTTGAGCTGTGGCTGCTAGTTTTTTCTTCTTAGCTTGAGCAACTAGCACACTTGCAATGATCAAGATGACCATCACTCCTCCAATCAAGAGTACAATTATCCAACCAGAATTCGAAGACGGACGATAAGGATCGGGAGTAGGAGTAGGTGACTTAGATGTTTTTAGCAAACATGTTGGGTATCTGGTGTAGTAGGTAGTATTCAAATAGTACCCATTTTCGCAGGCAGTGCAATTATCAGATGTTGAGACACAATGGCGACAACCAGTACTACATGAGTAGCAATATTTGCCATACCAGAGGTAGTATCCAGGCTCACAAATTTCGCACGTAGTAGATGAGTTATATTGTCTGCAGTTTGATATGCTGGCCCTACAAGCACCGCTGGCATCTTTCACATACCCTTCTTGACATCGAGCACAAGCTGTGGAATTACACTCTCTGCAATAGCTGTAAGGGCATGAGCAAGTACCAGAAGAAGTCATGTTCCATCCAGATTCGCATTGGGTACAAACACCATACTCTGTGCAAAACTTGCAGCCTGTGGGACACTTCCTCGAGCAACGACCAGTTGTGCCATTAAGATTCCAAAATGACTTGCATTCTACGCAGTTTCCATCGATTTTGCATCTCAGACAATTTGGATCTCGACAAGGAATACATCTGCGTTCTGAGCTGCTTGCATAGAATCCTCCATATTGAGGACACGTGCTGTTGCAGTTTCCGAGATCAGGACGATAATATTCTCCAGAATAGCAGAGATTGCAATTGTCTTGAGCTTCAATACATCCTCTAGGACACCAAGAAGCACAAAAAACACAGGTTTGATCATTGAAATTCAAAAATTGACTTGTAGAAGGACATGTGAACAAGCAAGTGTGATATGATGAATTAAAGTAGCCATCAGTACAATTGTAGCAGTTTCCTGGACGATAATATGTGCATTCATCACATGTCGAATCACATTCTTCGCATCTGCCTCCAGAATAATACTGATGAGCATAGCAATAGGTTCCGGCTTGAGAAGGGAGTATGCTGATGCATAATATTGTTACCCCAATCAACATTGGCAAACCTTTGAACGCAAAAGAAGAATACATTTCTATTCAGGCTCTCGAGTTTATCTCAAATTTATTTATATTGTATAAATTTTTCAAAGCACGTGCTTATATAAAGCAACTAAAACGTTTGAAGCTAAATTTGTAAACATTCCAATTAACTCAGCAAAAGTAAAAATTTACTGGTTCACAATTTATCAAGGGCAAAAAAATGTTATTTCAAATAAAGCCTTCATTTGCATAAAGAAAACAAATAAATTAAACTTAGACAGCTCCGTGTTAGTGTATATTTGCTTGCTAACACATGGAAATAAGCAATCAATAAAAATGCCAAATAAATACCTAGAACTTGAATTGAAATGCCTATATGTGATATTATTTGAATAAAAAGGCATGATCAGGTTTCAGAGGCTGGGGCGTTGTATGAGCTGCCAGGAGACATTTCTCATAAACTATAAATACATCATAACCTATTCTTGGGAACTTATTCCTTTTGTATATGGAGAGCACAGATTCACTCGTCGATCTCCTGAGCGAATATTTCGCTCGTATTGCTAATATATTTTTTTCTCCCCTCTCAAAACAAGTTTTGATTCTTAATTAATCACCCTCTCTCTCATCTCTAAATTATCTGATGACCCGAATACTCAATAAAATTCTAAAAATGGAAGATAGCCTTTCTCAAACAGCAACCATTCAAAGAGAGAAAGTAATGAGTTTTGTAAAAAAAAAAAGAAATGCAGGATTAATGCGAATTATGAAAGATATCATAATGCTTGAATCCCTTTTGCATCAAGTTTATAAATTCGATTATAATAATGAATAGAAGGTGAGACATTTCGTTATCTATCCAATGCAAAGTTACGATTAATTCAACGACAGTTAACAAATTCATTCTTAATTGCTAGGATAGTAAAAGTTGCTATCTCTTTCTTTTTGGTCTGCTGGGTAGTATATCTGTTGAGCCGAGTATCCTCCTGGCTGTTGGAATGCTGGATATGCTGATGCCGCGTCGTTGTTCATTTGTGCG
>ENA-UOTX01000659-UOTX01000659.1-compost-metagenome-genome-assembly--contig:-NODE-659-length-34091-cov-15.672694_pt1 | contig 34091 bp, 28 predicted proteins | sample MGYA00238143_ERZ746982 | MGnify/ENA primary metagenome ERZ746982 (study PRJEB28758, sample SAMN06268862) | compost metagenome | isolation source: single cell | place: USA: California, Emeryville, Joint... | reverse complement strand
CGAATGATCCAACCGTTACCCAGGCGAGAAAGTTCATTGCGAGGTTGAGAACTCATTTCAAAGGAACTACCAACAACGAGCTGATTTTCTATAAAGAGTTCGAGCCTGATGTGACTGACATTTATAGATTTGCTGTAGAATTTTCGTTCTTGATGAAGAATTACTAAATAGTTGTTTGTTTCTCAAAACCGAGTTTTTTATGTTGTAGGCTGTTTTATATTATCAGACTCTTTGCCCATATTGCCAACAATAAAAAAAAATGTGAAAAATAGCCCACGATTGAATGCCATCATCAATCAAAATATTCAATCTCTGAATACAACTTTGATAATTGAGGAGTTGTATTTCGAAAAAGATATATCAAGCCTCAAGTTATAGATATTTCCTTTTAATAGAGGATAATGATTCGATTTTACTTGCATTTTTTCAAAAGCAATGCTAAAATTCCTTAAATTCTCTTCCATTATAATCCATGAGAGCAAAATAGACATATTTGTAATGCATCATCATACTAGATTCTATATCATAGATAGATAATTCTACAGGTTAAGCAAGCCTTTCAGTTTCTTTGTCGTCTCTCTTACCAATAGCTCTTCCAAGAAATGCTTGTCGCGATTTGAGACCCATCTCTCGTTTGGCTCATCAAAGAAATACTTATTAATTCCTCTTTATCGCAGTAAAAAAAATTAGTGAAGGTGCCAACTATCCATCAATTACCCAACAGGTGAAGAAACGTAAACAAGCCTCTCGGTTGGAAAGACCTTAAACTCATAAATTCCCAAATCTTCAATCGTTACAGATAAAGTCCTTGAACCTGATTGACTTGTCAAACTCTCCTCAATATGAGAGCATCAGATTTGAAATTTCATTAAATTTTCAATAATACATAGAATCTTCGTATTTCACCTCGGTTATTCTTGGCTCCTCCTCCTTTAACCTGCTAAAGGCGTCTTCAAGTCGAGTAAGCAGCATTGTTGCTTGTGAGAGAAATGTCTCTTTGTTGATTTTCGGACTTTATACGTTATTGGTTGGAGATATCATAGATAGATGATCTTACATTTCAAATTCTTGATATTTTGGTTTCGTTTTAAGTCTCTTGGCATCATGAAGGATGAATCTACGAGGAGTATATTCGAATAAACTGCGTGATACAGCAGGAAGCTGCACCAGTGATGCCATACGAGCTGTTTGCTTGAATATTTGCAACATTTAGTGAGTTTTTAATTATGGCCGAAGCTTTGCAAGATAAATCGAAATTAAAAATTTCTATAGAACTCGACCTTAAATTTAATTCTCTCTGAGCTCTAAGAGTTCTCACTAAAATGTACTAAGTGAATTATAGTGTAAATACGGCTTACATTTAGTAAGCCAAATAACTGTCGTTTCTCGCTACTCCTTAATGAAAAACTCTAAATACTGTAGCAATTTATTATTCTTCAAGGCAGAGAGTAGATATCATTTTTAGAGAAACACACATAATAATCAAGTAGGAAGGTACTGTTATGCAACTACGATTCAATAGATGCGTTTTTTTCATTAGTACTGCCCTCAACGTTCTCAGCCTCACGTTTTTACCGTTTTAAGGCACAATGATTAGATCAAGATTAAAGATAGGCAGTATCGAGGAGAATCTTCTTTCGAATTTTTCAATTATTTTCTTCTTCTCAAGCTCGAGGTTTACTCTGAACTTAGACCAGATGATTATCTATTTGCGATTAATTGTTAACCAATTCACAAAAGTTTTGTGCTACCTGGAAGTCTTTATGCCAGGTCCCAGTATGGCAATCCGTTCCTAAAAGCACAGGCTGATAAACCTCCTTTTTACGGAACTCTTGTAAATCTAAAATATAAGCAGGGAATGTGTCTGCATTATAAAACTCTCTGAGGTCAGGGTCGAACATCTCGTCATATTTCATTGTTGTGTCGTCAACGTTTATGCAGAAAATCTCGCCTTTGGCGATCGCACGAGCCAAATTTTTCTTAACTTCCGTCTAGGGGTAATCTCATAAGAGGAATAATCCAGAGGGTAATAGCTACCATATAGGCATCATATGAAACGCTGTCGAGTTTAGCTTCAGAAGCGTATCTCAAATCGAATTCATAAATGTTTTTGTTCTGATACTTCGAAATCGACGTGAAAACATCATTTTTCGTGGCTTCGGAGCTGTATTGCAGAGAAAAAAGAGTCAGTTCCCCATATAAAATACACTTATAATTACGTTTTGGAAGTGAGGATAACAGGGATTCTGTCCTTCGCATTGCTTTCTTTAATAACTCTCGAGATAACATCAGTCGAGTCGGTCTTTTCAAACGTGAAATTTTTCTGGCTCTTTGTGCTTTCCTTAAACAGTTTAATGTCTCTTTTTCTCTTTTCAATTGTTTCCAAGTCCTCCTTTGGCAAGAATGGGTTCAAAAATTGGTCTCCTCCCTAACTCGCCAAGAGATTGAACGAAAAGACGCGAAAAAGAAATTACTTTGTGATAGTAGTTGTTTTTATAGACGCCGGTAAGCACGTTTCCTGAGCTATGAGTAAACTTGCCGCCTCCATCCATTCGTTCGGTCTTCCAGTTTCCTTCATACAAGTCTCCATTAGGCCATTGGAATTTTCCATAGCCATCTTTAATGTTTTTTTTCAGAGTTCCTTGATACACGGATTTATCTGGGAAAATGCAGATGCCTTCTCCACTGCGTTGGTCTCGATCCCATTCTCCTTCATATTTGCAGAGGAGATTGTCGTCGGTAGTACCAAAGAGCTGAATTCCGATACCATGACGCACTCTTTTGAGATTAGGGTTGGTCGCTGGGTCGACAGGAGGTTCTTCCTAAAGCAATTATTTTAAAGCTGAATGAAAAAAAAGATAGAAAGGATACATAGATGGTGCCGTTTTCATCCATCCAAGCGACTTCGCCGAAATAGACTGAAGAGTCTTTCATTTGGATGCATTTGAACTTGCCTATTCTGCTGGCGTCGATGAGATCGTAGTTGAACGACATTTCACACGATAATCTTATATTTTAATTCTAATGAGGGAAGTTACCTTTTAATTGGGTTAATACCTAACAAACTTTATAAGATGAGAAGTGAAATGTAGATTTCGAGCTTTCATTTCGGCCTTCACTTTCCCCTTTGGGTTGCTTCCACTTTTATTTCTAAGTGTAGGGGTCAGCACGAAATTATTACTTTGAAGTTAATTTTTAATGAGATAAGTGAGAATGGAGGGGTGATCACGCATCCACGGAAATTAATTTTGGGATTTTATAACGGACTCTCCAATAGGCTTATAGAGAATACTCTACGAAAAGAGAAGGATCATAGGACTATTTCAAGCAAAAAAAAAGAAGATATATGGATAATTGATTAATTTGATAGCTTTTATTAAAGCTCAAAAACTCTATACACTTAATTTTCGAAGCCAATTCAAAAAATAAATCCTTTTACATGTAAGAGTTGGATGCTTTAAATAATAAAACTCTCAAAAGAGAAGCAGACAAAGTATTCACAATCTTCGAATATCCGCAAATTGCTCTTTAAAGACAGCGATGGGTCATTTTTTCTCTCCTGAAACCTTAACTTAAAGCTATTCTACAACGTTTTTGTTACATCTTCCATAGTGACAACTACAACGCTTCTATTTACTAGGCAAAACCTCCTATGACCAAAAATTACGTGAACTTGAAATAGCACTCTCATTGAAAGCATATTAAATTATTGAAATTTTTTCATCATGTTTTTTTATTTGTTAGAAAATGCCACAAATTATTGAATTTACTTCAGAAGTATAAACAATTATCTCTCCTGCCCTTCTAATTCACATTCTCTCTTATTATTATTCAGACCTTTTGCATTAGCCCCAAATAATTACTTTTTTGACTGTCATCATGCTAAAGCTGACGAATGAGCCTACTTTCCTATGGCCCTACATATTAATGCTTCTTCACTTTCTTATTCACTTTCGGTTCAACTACATCAGTTTCTCCCTCACTGCTGCTCGCAAGCGCTTTGCTCTACAAAAAAAAATGTTTGTTATAATCTGCTGGTATTAAAACAAAACATTACATGAGAGTTTTCATTGCCACTTTCATCTTCGGAAGATACAAATGATGATGAATCACTATCAGAATTTTTCCCGGAATCTTCTATTTTTAAAACTTCTTCTTTGGTGCCAACTTTGTGCCCCTCGTTGTCCTAGACGTGTATCATTAACAAATATCACCTAAACATACTGATTGTGTTGCTATTAGATCCGAAGGGACTTTAGATTTACCCTTTTTCTCTCTAAAACATAACATCAATACAACTATCGACCAAGAGAATACTTACCCTTCCGGTAATAGATTGTTTTTCGCAAGTTCGTTCTCATACTGCTCTTTTAACTGTGCGGCTTTTTCACGATACATCTTATCAGTTGCTTACCAAACGCTAATCTCCATAGAATTACTTTTTTCGTTTCTTGAGGAAGAGATTTCCATTCATCACCTGCGATCCTCGCCAGCCCTTGCGGGTCGTTTTTAAGCTCTATATCCCCAAATACGATCAGTTACAGCCATTCGATTATGTGGACAGGTGTGTTACCTGGTCGTTCTTCTAACAGGTGTGGCCGACGCTCATTGCAATACAACAAATATACATTTGTTGTTGGCTTTTTTGGTGCGTTTGGGTCTTGAGGCTGTTTCTTTTTTTTGGGCTTGTGATCGCCTTTTTTTTCTTCGTGGCCTGATTTTCCGCCGTTTTTGGACTTATGCGAGGATTTCGGTTGATATTTCGAGCAAACCTCATTCATCTCGTTGAAAAATCTTGAACATACGCCAACGAGTTCAGCGACCTTGCGAAAAAAGTTAGGGAGTGTGGTGAGAAGGTGATATTCTTACAAACTGCATGGACTTCTCAGTCATTGTTGTTTTGGCCGGATGTGTTTTGGAAATTTTGTTATCTTCAAAGTTCGAATAAAAGCTTAATTGATTGACACATGTCTATGGAAATTTTATATCCTCAAAATAATGAAATGTACCTTCTGGATAGGAAATTAAAAGTACCTTTGTCTTTTAATATCAGAGATAATTACAAAAGGCTACTAATTTTCTCCTGTCGATCTATTCTCACTGTGAGGTAGGTACCAATTTATGGGAGCATCCCTAATTAACAAAGCTAATATTAATATACGGCAACTACTTAGGAATGGTGATATGAAACCTGAATTCAATGAGAACAAATTTCACCCAGCATATGGCTCTTCGACCTGACTATACCTATTGTCCGTGTTTTAAATTCTGTAGTCCAAAGAAAGCAGTTTAGGAAATAAACTTCTCTTTTGCTATTCTACATTCTTTGATTTAAGTATGACGTAAACCATATCCACGTATAAAAGATAGGAGGGCTCAAACACTGGTGATATGATAAGTAACTTCCTAAATTCTGAGTTTTACTGAAAAATAAAAATGGATAAATAATCTCTCCTGTTTTATTAATTTTTTCCAAGGAGAAATCATTCGCTAAGGCTACTGAGAAACACACGACCAGTCCAAGGCTGACAATTAGGTGGGAACATTAAATTTTAGTCAGTTTTTCGTAACTTATTACCATATTGACAAATCTATATCAATCATAGAATGTAATCGAATTCTCCAGAAGTCAATCGAAGGAATTGATTTTTCTAGAAATTTATTTTTAGTCGCTAAATCGACTTAATTATTACATCCAGAATTTTCTGCATGACCCGCTTTTTACTATTTAAGGGCGGCTATCTCTATTATAACCCAGTCTCAAAGAAAAAAAATTCATTACACAGCTTAACAAGTTTTACATCCATAATTAAAATGCCAAGAGGAGGAGGAAGATCAGGCGGAGGAAGATCCGGATTCGGAGGGGGCAGAAGCAGAAGCAGAAGCCCAACTCCAACAAGAAGCGCAGGAACATTTAGCCAGGCGCCAAAGCAGCACGTTGCTAGCACTGCCCAGCCAGTCAGAACTGGTGGAGGCATGTTTAGCGGATTAGGAGGCATGTTTCTTGGAGGAATGGCGCTTGGTTCTGGCTCTGAAATCGGTCATAGAGCCATGAATTCAATGATGGGAGGTGGAAGAGATCAAGTTCAGCCTTACGAATCTCAAGCACAGCAGGAAGGCGCTCAAACGTACAACCAGCAAAATCCTTGCCAAACTGAAAATGAAAAGTTCATTGAATGTATAAAGAATAACAGCGACTCGATTAGCATCTGCCAGAATTATCTTGATGATGTGAAGTCATGCGAAAAGAGAATCAAAGGAGTGTTGTAATTAAAACACGGCCAATACTCGCCACCTTTCAACAAAAATAATACATAAATACAATGCTACTTGATTTTACAAGAAAGTCAGGATTTAGTGTACAACCTTAATTAATTTTTGTTGTACCATGAATTAATTTTGTTGTACCATTGTATATATATTTGTAATTACCTGATGCTTATCTAATTTTAATTCACAAAAATGAAATACACAAATATGTTTCTTTAGCTAAGTTAGGACACGGTTAAGCCAATTAATAAAATATATTGCGATTAAACTCTCATAACAAACCTTATGAAAATATAAATGCTTTCAAAGCCTCATCGGTTTGAGTCAGCTAGAGATAAAACGAAGAGATATTTAATCATGACTTAGAAAAATCAATAAGTGAATTTAATGGATTAACAAAAAAGAGATGAGAACGTTAAGTTCGGTCTCGCTACTTCTTTCTAAGGAGAATCTTGCGTCCTTCAACGTGCTGGAATTCTTCTCTACGGATCATATTGACGAGAGCCCACTCAACGGCTCTTTGATTCATAAATCGACCGGTCATTTCTTCCATGAGTTTAGCATGATTAATCTTATTACCTATAGAAGTGAAAATGATTAGAATATTGATTAACAGCACAAAAATACCAATTGCCACTCGGCGTTTGATTGACTCTTCAATTTTCAGCACCATACCAGCGAGTTCAGATGGGACGTCCATTCCGACATCAAGTCCGGCTTGAATAGCACTCATAGTGGAGACCTATCAGCAGTTTTAGATCCTTTGCACTAAGTATATTAATGAACCTGGAACAGTCTGTGAGCTTCGTTAACGTGGTCCTCGTTCACGGTATTTGAAAGACTCATCTTAGCAAGAGCCTCTGACAGTCTGATAATAGCTTCCAACTGTCTGACAGTGATTGGAATGTGTGATTCTAAGGGAGTTAAGTTGGTTAGAACAAGCAATCTTAGGCTGAAATTACTTCTTGTTTGTTTATTTTCTTGGACTTTTCTACGATCTTCAACATACATGTTCTGAAGCATAGCTGCAGTTTGCTTTATTAAAAAGGAAATCACTGTACAATTGACTAATAATCACTGGGTTACCTCAGTCAATCGAGGGTTGTGATGAGATTTCGAGTATGCGATGTACTTTTTGAGCCAGTTGAGATCCATGGTAGATTCTTCAATTTCCATGTCGCCTTTTCCAATATGAAGATCGATGATATGTCCAGCCAATTTCTTATCATGTTGCTCGTTTCTCACATCACGAACGATAAAAATACAATCGAAACGAGACAAAATTGTAGTTTGAAGATCGATCTGGTCGGAGATTTGCTTCAAGTCGTCGTATTTACCAAACACTGGATTAGCGGCAGCCAAGACGGATGTTCTTGAGTTCAAAATCGTTGTGATACCGGCTTTAGCAACAGAGATAGTTTGCTGCTCCATTGCCTCGTGAATAGCAACTCTGTCTGGGGCTCTCATCTATAAAATTTCTTATTAACAACGATTACAAGCCCACGGTAGTTTACCTTATCGAACTCATCGATACAAACGACTCCTCCGTCAGCAAGGACCAAAGCTCCTCCTTCAATCTGGAATTCTCCAGAAGCTTGATCTTTAATAATCGATGCTGTCAGACCGGCAGCACTTGAACCTTTTCCTGAGGTATAGATCGAGATAGGTGCCACTCTAAAAACAAACAAAGGGTTTTAGTCAAACAATTTTGATAGATGATGATTCATTACCTTTCTACGAACTTCAAGAACTGGGACTTAGCAGTGGAAGGGTCACCGATAAGCAAGATGTTGATATCTCCTCTAAGCTTGGTGTTATCAGGTAAGAACTTTCTGCTTCCGCTAAACAATAAGCAAGCTATGGCTTTCTTCACATCCTCACTTCCGTAGATGGCGGAGGCTATCTCCTTGCTAATTCGGTTGTATACGTTTCCTTTCTTGGCGAACTCAATGAAGCTCGCTTCTTCCTCCATCGTGAACGAGTTCTCGTACTTACGAGCGCCAATGCGATTCATCTGGAAGCCCAACACGATCAAGTATGGGATCTTCAAGCCAGCTGCTCCGGTATCCATCTTAACCATCTTCTTCTCCAGCACGGTGTAAACACCTGTAATGCTGACTCTCGTACCAGGAACGAGCTTATCAACGAGATATCTATCCACGAAAATCTGGAAAGTTCTCGGGATTTCACCAGTAGGGATCGATTCAGGGTTCTCTTGTAACTTCAAGGTCTGTTGGTCCATCACCTCGGACTCATCAGGGATGATATAGTAAGGATCCATTGGGCATTTCTCTTTGCCAGGGCCAGGATTCGCTGCCTTAGCGCACATTCTTGGAATCAAGAACGATGCGAAACCTTTGCCGATATCGAGTCTCTTTGTGTCGCCGCAGTTCCTGCATCGGATCACCAAGGTCTTGGCTTTCACTTGGACCTTGCTGGCGCTTGTAATGATACCTTGAACAGTCACAAGTCTTCCAAGGAGATCCGATTTCAAGTGTCTCATTGGAACAGGTTGCTGTTCAGAGATGATTTGGACTTGGAAGGTCTTCAGGTCCTTCTGGTCGTAAGGAGTAAGTTGGCAGTAGACCTCAGTGGCGGCTTGCTCCAGGATGGAGTGGAATTCAAGTGGTCGGCGTGATACCTGCCATCCGAGCTTCATATCGAAGTTGTTGATGTCGTCGAGGTCGACTTTGATGAAGTACTTGCCAGCGGCTGCGTTGCTCTTCAATTGGTCTCTGTAGATGAAGGTGTTGGCTTTAGTCCATTCCTTCAAGAAGTATTTGAATTTGTTTAGGACTTCCTCGTTTGTGTAGATGCGATCTTGGAGGTCGGATGGGACATTACCAGCGAGGTTCTGGTCTGTGTAGAAGATTTGTTCACCGTCGAATGACATTGTAAGGGTTTGCTGATTGCGCTTTTTCTTTTTTTGAGGGAAAAATTTTTATATAAAATTTTCGCAGATCTTTCAAATATATTGGTTGCGACTAAAATACGCGGGAGTTTTTTTAAAATAATTACACGAAAATGCTGTTTTCCGCGCTTTGAGTAAGAGAGTGGAATAGATGACCAATAAGTCATTCATTCAAGGAGCAACCTGTGGGAAACGATCCAAGGTAAAAGGCTGCCCGGATAGACGCTTATAGGCCAAATTTCAATGAATTTGCTTGATATTAAAAGATATTATGAGAAGGTGTTTGTTATCAGAGTCCTGAGGAGAACATTTGCATTATTGTGTTCTAATGAAGTCATTACTGAAACCAAAGGATTGAATTGATCCCTTGATATTTTAGAAAATGAAGGGGTTAATTAGTGTAATGCATATTATCTCTTTGGAGTTCATTGAAAGGGAATTAGCGAGCAAGAAGAACATAGAAAGTTGACCTTGAACTTTACGGAGCCAAAAAGAAAATTAAATTTTTTGCGCAAATTCAAAGCGTGTCTTGAAATAAAATTAAAGTTTTCGCGCCATTTAGTTCATAAAAGGAAATCACAAATGTTTTTTAGAACTGGACTCTACTCACTCGCAAAAGGAATCAAATAAGAACAAAAACGTTGAATTTTTAAGGTGGATAATAAAAAATGAGGAATGCAGCAAGCCGATCGGATTATAGGTGAATTTTCTTGAGATTTCGATAATAGTGGCTGAAATTGCAATATTATGGCTACCGATCAAACTTAACAGCGAAAAACAATGCGATTTCATCAGAATTAGCAAACTCATTATCATTGTGACCGAATGATGATCGACAACGCTCTTATATTAGTTGCTAGTTAATTTTTGTTGATGATACCAGAATCTACAATGTTATCTGCCTCCAGTGGTATGGTTAGTACAGGTCTTGATATTCTGTAAAAAAAGCAACATTTTCCACCCCTCTTCTATATTATGAAGTTAAATGCATAAATGCACTATTGGACAATTTATGAGCTTTTTTAATTTACATTACTTAATCATTGTTAAACAAAAAAACGAAACGTGTAATGGAGAACGACAAGCTAACATTCAAGGTACTAATTCCACTGTCTCTCACCTAAACCACTCTCATTAGGTAGTTGGCAATAACTTCTCAAACGTTGACTCAGAGTTCACCTGCCTCACGACCCTCAGTACTAACACCAGTGGCTTCCACCCCTACTATTCTCAAATATCAATCACCAAAGACGCAAACCAAAAGAAATATGTGGCTGTAAAGACATCTACTAGCATCACTCTCGTAGAATTCGATAAAGCCACCTACAAAGACTTTGTGAAAGTCAGAATAAACGACAGTATTGATCGAGAAACCATCACGGCATTCACTTTCGCGGCTCCAACTTTCTCCAAAACGAAACCGCCAATGCTCATTATAGGTTACAAGTCTGGATTGATCGTGGTTTACTCAGAAGAGAAAATAATCAATTTATTGAATGTTGATGAGCGCAGCCATGACAGCTTTTATAAAAAACCTGTCAGCCAGCTCTTGACGACTCCTAATGAGCAGGAGGTCATTGCCATATTTAATGACTCATCGATGGTTCGATATAACATCCAAACAAAGGCAGTCAATCCAGTTTTCTTATCTAAATTCAAGAAATTTGCAACCAAAATCACGTTTAATAATCAAGCGAAATCTCGCTTTAAAAAGACGAGTAAAGGCATCACACAAGGAGCTTACATTAGCGATGTTAACCCTGAGCAGTCGAATTTTTACGCTATTAATCATGATTCTATGAGCACTAATCCAATCAGTTACTACAGATTCAATTGCAAGACGATATCGGATGCGGCGGTTATCGGCCACCCGCGCTTCCAGAAAAGCTTTTTGAAGAATAAAGAAGGGAAAAGCAGCGATGTGATACTAGCGTTTGTGAGCTATGATGGATATTTCGTTGTTTTTGATTACGAGAAAATGGAGCCGCAGTTTTCTATGAAAAGCTTTTATGGGGGATATAATTCATTTACGTTCAGCCCAGGCTACGAGTTCTTGGCTCTTGGCGGTCATGATGACACTATCACGATTTTAGAAGTAGAGACTCTCAGAGCGGTGAGGTGTATAGGGCATAGATCCTTTATTTCAAAGGCGATTTTCCAAGTGATTCCCTTCAATCAGGAAGATGCCTCAGAGGAAACCCAGCTAGAATCGTTTAAAAAGAGTGAATGTATAAGAGTTATAGGCGGAGCAATGGATTCTGCGCTGTCCTTCTACGAGATAGAGAGGAGTTTATTTAGAGGCCCTAGCAATGTCCCAGACACGAAGGAGGTTCCTATCTTTGTGCACCTATCTAAGATTCCTGACCCGGTTGATGTGAAGGCCGTTGTAATGCAAAAGCTTCCAGAAGCTGTTGGCTGGGTCGAGATATGTGACAATTTAATGTTTGTCTGCACGATGGATGGGTCGATTATAACTTACCAGATTCAATCCGAAGCCCCGAAGCATAAATTATAGTAGCCACGAAGGGTAGCTTAACAACAAAGTTTTTTTATATGATATTTTGCGAGTGATATTGTGATGTTCAATTGGGACCATGTTGTCTTAGAGAAGAGCATTGATATTAAATTTGCTTGAATATCTTTAGAAATTGAGTATTTTGAACTCGATTATTATCGAATTTGAAGTTCAGATGCTGCATGAAATATACATAATGAAGTATTGGATAGGCGTGGTTGGTTTATCGAAAGGAGAAGGATCAGCTATTGTATCATGCTTAACAATAAAAAGAATCAATTCTAATCCGAGTAAGCACTATTTCCCATTACAAAGAAGAGATTAAGTAAAAAATTGCTTTGATATCAGATGGTAGAGCAAGATCCTGGATGCCTTTCTTATACAAAGACGAACACATAATCGCAAGCATTTTACTTTAGTAGAATATAAAGCTTTACTCATTAAAATCTCTAAATTTCCAAAAAAACAAAAAAAAAAGTGCCTTGGACTCACGTCAAGAATGAGCTAGGTTTCGTAATTTTCAGCTAATACTTTCCAGTTCCTGTGAAATATTTCGGTACATACTCCTTCCTCACCCTATTTCAATGAAAGTCAGCACATCAACTTTCCCATGTACTAATTTACATATTTTCCACAGTAAACAAATTCGCTTGTGGCTGTGGTTTCGTTCCACGCACGCCGAACTTCGGATGATGTTGCTGACCAGTCGGTTTGCCTTTCGAATTAAAGCGCTCTTCTTCGGGACAGAGTAAACCCTCTCCGTTCAGTTCCAACACCTTAGGCTGAAGATAACTTCCATAATTCCTTCCGACAAACCTAATATAAAATATTTTTCATTGAGACTCGCTCTAAAGGATTTAATTTACGCTGGAGATAGATTCTTTCTAAGGTTCGGGCGGTTACCTTCGTATATTAGCCTGCCGTAGTTGGATCCTTGTTTATTTTCTTCGACTACTGAAGGCAATGAGTAGTTCTGATTGCTGTACCCCAATCCCTTATAGGCTATCCCTTTAATTAACCCTCCCATTTGATTATCTGTGTCACTTCCAATAAGACCAGGATTTTTTATCATATTTGCATATTTGTCATAAGTTTCTAGCAAGTCCCATATAAAACGCAGAAAACGAGCATGAGCTTACCTCTGGATTGTTCTTGTCTTGGATTTATCCTTGGAAGATTCAATGGCTGGGGAACTGTCGGTTTAAATCTAAAGGTACCTAGCTTCAAGGTTTGGAGTTTTTGAGACTCTTCTCGCAATGGAGAGAAGTCATAGTGCATCCCTTGTCCTTCAGATAACTGATATTCCCCAAGACGTCTTGAACTTTCTTCAGTTTTCCCAGAATTTAGCGTCCTTTTAAGTCGATTCTCCTTCCCTAACCCAGAACTGACTCCGCTTCGGTTCGATTCAAAAGGCACTTTCCCATTTAACTCATCTTCTGCGACAACTTCGTTGTCCATGACAAATGGATCGCAACTATAGACTCTCTCAAGCCCCTATTTGAAATCAATTTATTTAGCACCTTTCACTCTCTAAAGCTTTGCAAATTACAGGTTGCTGATCAGAATTCAGTTCTGCATTTATAGTCTTGGTCATGTCGTTCGTTGGATCTCCCAAAGTGTCAATCGCAGCAGTCTCTAGCTCCTTCCTAAAGAAAAATCAGACGGTTGGCCTCAAGAAAATCACAGTACTGTGATGATGAGATATTTGCGTTGCTTGCATTAGCCGATGCTGCTTTTACTTGCTCTTCCTGTCCAAGGTTCGGTCTCTGTAGTGTCTTTGCCTTTTGATTGACAATTTCCTTCGGTTTATTCAGAGAGTTATTATTAGGAGGCGCAGCCTTTCCGAAGCTGAACGGTGGCGGACCTTTTTCAGTATTTTTCTTCACGTTTCTTCTTATTGCTATATTATTTCAGCCTCCGAGACAATAATCACTCAATTACAAGTTCCGGTCCATTCAGCATAGAGTTTATGAGCTTCCTTGATAAAATCTTCGTATGGTTCAGGAGAATCTTCCGGATTCTATATCCAAACAAAGAAAGAAGAGAAAAAGTTAGCACTGTGAAATTCTTTCATAATGTACATCAAAAGGATAAATTTTAGTAAATCCGCCCAAATGAGCTTTCTCCCAGACATCTCGCTCCTTTTGAGCGTCTTCAAAAAGTTTTTTCCTTTCTTCAGGGGTCATTTTAATTTTTTTCCCAGTCAGCATTCTCTGCTGAATTTCCATTTTCTGTTTATTTTTGATTTTGATTCGGTTCTTTATCGAAATATTCATCAAGTTCAGAGTGTCTCTAATAACGCTTTTCTTAATATGACGATCGAACGGAGTATCGGTGGTAAAACTGGGAGTATGGTTCACTTCGATGAGCCATGGCTTGAGTTTATGATCCAACATTACGTCAAATCTAGTCATTGATTCCTCAATATCTCGTGCAATAATCTAGAAAATTTACCCCAAAAGCTCAAAGCACATATTGTTAAAAGGCTCATCCGGGTGACTCGACCTATAATAATGGCTCAACACAGGCTGTATGCTGCAAAACGTTTTTATAATAAGCTTTTTGATGTCTGCCCAGAGCGCATTAACATCATGTCCTTGTGATTCGAGCAGCTAATTTCCCAAATTTCAGACCATGTCAAAAAACACTCAAAATTACCTTGAACACTGACACTACACTACGCTTGTGACCAACATCCGTCTCTTCAGCGTCTTCGTTGAAGATAAAGTTAGCATTATCCTTATTAATCGCGTAATTCGTCAGATGCATGCATACAATGTCGAGGTTATCGTTTGTCGGCGCGATGTATTCTTCAGTAGCAAGTCTTGCCAATCCATCATGATACAGAAAAATCCTTAATGGGTCACAACCTGCGATCAATACGTAAATTCTCAGGTCAAATTTTAGTCCATCGATCAGATAGGGCTTATGGAGATATCGCTGAGCAACCATTGGCTCGTCAGTAGGAACATTTTCCCAGGTGCGCGTTAGAAAAATACCTTTGCCTTGCGAACTTGCTGCCGGTTTGATAATGAAAGTCTTTTTCCCTTTCTTTGTGAACTGGTTTTTAAAATCTCCAAATTCTGCAGGTAAGAGCCAGGTTGGTGGGAAAAACTTGAATGCCTCAGGGAAAGCCTTCCTCATACGCATGAGATTCCTGCCAAGGTTATTCTTTCTGGCGATTGAGTACATGCCAGGAAAATGATTGATTTTTTGAAATGGCTGCATTTTTGCAAGGGTTTCTGGTTGGACGGCGTTATCAGTCCAGAGAATATCCCAATCGAGGCTCTCTGGCTCGTAAATCAATTTCCATTTGAATATTTTCTTTCCAACGTACTTGACGACGTCATATTGAGTATCTGCGCGAAAGAATTAAACTAACGCTGGATGAGTGCAAGCTAGTTACCATATACGTTGAAAATAATTTTCGGTTTTTTTACAACAACGGGTTTTGTGAGTTTTTTAGTCTCTTTGCGTTTCTTTGAGTCCGCTTTGCTTTTGCTATCAGAAGGTTTCAGCTCCGTTTGGTTAGTGCTCTCGCTCTCTGCGACAAGGGAGGTAGCGTCGTCATCGTCTTGGACTACCATGCGATCAGCCTCATCTGCAGAGAAGTCTGCGAAATCCTCCTGGTCGCTTTCGTCGCTGTTTTGCTGTTGCATTTCTTTATCGGTCATGACCTGTTCTTAGTTGATAGTTTGATTAATTAATTGGCAGTTTCGAGGTATATTCGATTGAAAATTAAATATTTGTGTTGTTGTTTGCAGTAATATTATGAGAATTGAGATGAAGCCAAATGAAAAAGTTATTATTGAGCTTTTAGAGCCCTATTAGCCTTGAAATCAGAGAAACAGGTTCAGATCAACGATCTGTGATTAGAAAGCTTAGCATTATCTTACTCATAAGGAAGTTTATCTATTCGAAAGAAAACCCGCTTCAAGAGTTTGCTTTCTGTTCTGTTAGTTGAGAAGACTGGGTCTAGCAAATTGCGTTGTGAGCAGTAATACGTAATCAGTTTGGAAAATTGCTTCTTACAGAATTATTTTCTGTTAGTAAATTCTTTTTGATCAGTTCTCATTAAACGCTTCAGTTTTTAATTCCTTTAATCGTTGTTACAGTAAACCAGAACTCTCCAAATTCGTATTTGTTATACATAGCGAATCAACCAACGCCCCTTCTACTCAATTTTTTCCCCTTCACTTTGCTCTATTTTACTTCAATTTAAATGTTATTCTTAAAGATAGCTCTCAACCTAACCTCTTTATTCAAATTAATCCACTAATTTCTAATTCTTTTTCAATTGTTAAATGTCATTCTCTTATCATTTGATTTTCACTCATTCTTATGAATACTCTATATCTCTATATATTATTATAATAAAGATTACCAGAAAACTTAATTCCCTCATTCATTCCCATCTAATAATCTAAATCACTTCTTTCCTCATTTCGCTGGAGCATACTGCGATATTAACTGATTGAGTTTCTGAACTATTAACTTATTCTCTGCGAGACTTGGATTGCCGATGCTAACTATCTTTTCCTATTGTAAGAGGCAGATTAGACTCAACGTTTCATAAAAAAGGCGTATTTACTCCTGATTTGAGTGGCTTTCTCAAATAAATAATCACTCCTTCTTTATCCAGAGCGGTCTTTTCGATGTCTTGTGGAAGCGCGTACCACATCACTTTGCCTTTCTTCGAGCTCCAATAAATTATGACTTCCGCAGCCAACACGAGGACATAATAGTCGTCTTTGTCCTTTTGATTAGGGAAGACGTCGAATGTGTAAAGGAGAGAAATTTCAGCGAATTCTCCATCGTTATACAGTTGCAGGAGATAGAGGACTTCTGCGTCCGATGACAGATAAGTTCTATAGAACTGCTCGACGCCATAAAAAGGTCTTGGGAAACGTTGGCGATTTTGATTTGGTTTCTCATCGAACATGGTGGCAGTGTTCTTGATACCTTCAGAGGCTTTGGAGGCAGCATCGAGGACTCCGGTAACAGGCTTAACGACCAAGCCAGACACGCCTTGCCAAGTTCCTTTGAAGAAACCTTTAACTCCGTCTTTTCGGGCTCCTTGGAATGGTTTTGTGACGACACCTAATTTTGAGAGATAAGTTCAATACAGACTCGCTACTCCAAAGCCATTACCTGTAATTCCTCTGAAGACTCCAGTACCGAGGGATTTGAATCCTTGTCCGAAACCTTCGACCAAGTTCTTTGGACGGTTCATTTTAGCTTTTTCTCTCTGAGCGATGTACTCATCGTCCTTTCAGGCAAATAAATAGTCAGATACTTATTAGGGTCATTATATAAAATTTACCATTGTTAATGAGGACAGACCTCCAGCCAAAGAACCTGTGACCTTATTGAGTGAGTTGAACGTTCCTGACACTGTGTTCTTAAGCAGTGAGCCGGCACCGAGCACGATTCCGACACCTCCTTCTAGCGGACCTTGATTGAAGCCGTGCATTGGTTTTTCGAAGAGATCGACGACACCGGTGGAGATATTGTTAAACAAGCCGACAGGGTTACCGAGAATATCAATTGAACCAAGGATCTTGTAGACCTGCTTGATACCTTCGTCGGTGTATTTCTTCACCAATCTGCCAATGATGTCTTGCTGCTCATCGAACACGTTCGCGAGTTGAACACCCGACAGGCTCAGAGGAGCTTCGTCAACGTTTGCGAGGGCGCTACCAAGCACGTTAGTAAGGATATTGAACACGAAGAATCCTCCATCGTTCTTGCCACTCTGACCTTTCAATTTGAAGGAAAGGTTCAAGAAGAGTGGTTGGATCTGCAGCTGTTCGATGAAGAGATTTCCTTGAGTTTCAACGATCTCGACCGACTTCCATGATAATTTATCTTCAAAGTATTGCTTGTCCTTCAATTTCTATGGTGATTTAAAAAGTTAACGTTAAAGGGAGAATTCAAGAGAATAGCGTACCTCTTTTTGGTCGTCATGTCCTGGTGCCATCAGGATCTGAGCAAAGCCGCCTTCACCGTTAGCTGGGGCGTATTTCGCGAAGATATCTGAGATCTGAGTCAAGAAGCCGAGGACTCCTTCCAAGAAAGTTCCGTCGACTCTCAAGCAAATTCCGCTCAAAAGCACTTTCACGTAGTTGTAATAAGGAATCTAATGTTATCAGTAAACACAAGGGACTAAAGAATGGAAGCTCACTTCTTTGGATTCAAGGTTCTGGAGGATAGCGATATCAATGAAGAAACTCTTGGAGGCTGGGTTGAGCAGGTCTTTCGGGTTGGATGGGGTCAAGAAGACTGGGAACATGGTTCCGATGTAAGAGTTGTTGTCGATGTTGACATATTTCACACGCAATTGGACAGCTTGAGTCAAGTTAGTGGTAAGCATAGCTACTTCGATGCCCTTGATGCTTGCGTAGATCACCTCTGATTTGATCTTCGGGATCGACGAGATCAACGAGAACCCAATACCAGTCAATTTGAGCTGTAAAGACATGAGAGCGACCTCATCAGCTTTCTTCTTGTTCTTCGCGTCGGTGTCCTTGTAGAATCTCAAAATTCTCGTATTGCCTTGAATTTGGACTCGAGTATGGATCGTGATCGTTCTTTCCTCATTTGGAATAGGGACGACGGTTTCGATGGTTTTGTTAATCGCATCGAAGCTGAATTTGTTAGAAGTATCATGAATCACTTCAGAGCCGTAGTGGAAATCGACGTAAATCTCACGAGTTCTGTAAGGGTTGTGCCAAGCGTATGGCAGAGAGCCGTGCTTAGGAACAGTGAAACCTTCACCAGCTTTCACGCAGGTTTGGAAGAAGACGATGTCCAACTCCTCGAGGTCGTTCTGGACTCTGAGCGAGGTTTCTTCAGGGGCTTGCTCTTCGAATTCAACGTAAATTGAGCAAGTGTAGGTAGTCGCTTTGATCTTTAGGAACTTGGATTCGGATTTATCGGCGGATCGTGCAAGCAGGTTGATGGTACCAATGGCTGAGAGGTCGATGGCGCCGGTCCATGTCCATTTCTCTTTATCTTCTTGATCAATAACTCGGATATTGACTTGTTTACTATAACGAAAGAGGAAAAAGAGGGGGATTAAGCTAAGGAAGTTAAGGATAAAAGAATTACTTTTCTTTCTGCTTGGCGTTGTAGTTATGCCACTCGAACGGTGTTCTGACACCAGGTTCGAGCACATAGTTGCTCTCTTGTTGGTCAGGACGCTTGATGCAGATTCTATCCTTGAGTTTGTTCACAAGGACGTATCGTGGCAAGATAGTGATGACGTTCGTGAACAGATAATTCTCCTTGTCTATTTAAGCAATGATAGTTAAGTGGAATGCATATAAGTTGTTATACCTGCTGTGACAAGAGAAAGGTTGATTCCGAGCTCAATCGCAGTGTTGCTGGTCAAGTCTTCGATCATGGTCGTCTGATCACCGATAGCTCCGACAGCGAAAGGAGTTGACGTCAACTTAGGAGCTTTTTTAGTTGCTATCGCAAGCTTCTTCGAATCACCGTAGAAGGTAATCTTTGGATTGAAATCCTCCTCAGGGCTAAGTGGGTTCAGTCCTGGTAACAGAGTTTTCTTCACTTCCTTCTTATCTTCATCGCAAGAGTAGTAGATAAGATCGTACAAGGTCTCATTAACGATCATAGCCTTGGTGTAGAGGTAGATCTTGTAGCTTCCGTGGTCTTCTTGGACTGTATGAACATTCAAGGTAAGCGTGGTGCCTTCAATTCCTTTAATCGCGATTTTATCAGGCACGGCGGACCCGCTCTCTGAATAAACGAGAGAATCAGAGGACCAGCCGAGTCCTTGAACTCTGGTCTTGATGAACGCCTTGGTTCCTCTTGAGAGGTTGAAGATCTCAGCGGTTTCTTGAGATTTAAGCTTCTTGCTGAGAACCTTGGTGCCAGGAGAGAATATTTGATAGTAGATTGGCAAAGGACAGCAGTTTTTAATGACAAACGGTGACTTGAACTCAATGTAGGTCACGTCGTTATCAATCACAGGCTTCACGATGTAGTTCCTGTCGCCGACGGTGATCTGGTTCAGTTTTTTGTCAATCTTGGTGTAGCTCACGATCTCGTTCCTTGGGCCAGAGAGCTGGGTGTTATCTGGATTAAGCACCGTGAGGTATCCTTTGTTAATGAAATCGAAAGGCACTGCGGCTTCTTCTTTCACGCCAACAACAAGCTCAACCTTTCGGTTGCCGTGTTCAAGTCTCAAATGTAAAGGCGTAGAGAGGCAGTTTCTGATCTGGATTGGCGAGCAAATTGATAAAACTCGCTTGTTATCAACGAAGTTCGTTTGAGTGACAATTTCGAAAGGACCTGACCCAGTCTGCAGGAGATGCTTTGAAGAGAGATTGCTGTCAATGTCAATTCCTTTGATCGTGTCCAATTTCAGCGATTCATGATGGATTCCGACTTTGATTTTGTGTGCATGTAAATGATAGTCTCCGTAGGCTTGCTTGAAGAGTTGGTCGACATCCAATTCGAGGAGGTAGCTAACAGAGGCACCGTTTTCGCAGGTGTAGACTCCACCGGCTTTGTGTTTCGAAGCGCCCTTACCGTGATGATGGTCGTCTGATTTGCTTTCTTCGTGCCAAACGTGATCGCCAGAGATTTCGACTTTGTAGCCAGTGCTGTTCTTTATGTTGTATGGTGAAACGTACTCGATGTTATCCTCTCCTTTCATGATCGCTTTGGTGTCCTTTTTGCTCTTCATAATCTGCTTGGTCTCCTCGTAATCGGCTTTCCAGGCAGCAGTAGTGGAATAGAGGGTCTCGATCTATCGGAGGAAGTAAGTTAGAGAATTTATTAAGTATTATTGGTCTTACCATTTGATCTGAGACGTTGATGTTGAGATCAGAGAACTCCTCGCTTGTGCGAAGAAGTACACTAGTCTTCGGGTTAAGTCGCTCACCGGTGCAAATTTCGTAATCGAGGCCATATCGCTCAATGATAGGCTCCCAGTGGCTGGAGCGTGGGTTATAATATGAGCAGGTGAATGATAGTTTTCCTTTGAGTTCCAACTTATGTGCCATCATCAATACTCCGACGCCCATCTCTGAGATAGCGAATTCCAACACTGGCACGAGGACGTTTTGGCTGTCATTAATCAAAGACTATGTAAAAAGAATGAGGTTAGGAGAGAGAACAATGCTAGTAAATCATACCAATTGGATTCCTTGGTTGGCTACGATGAAATCATCAAAGTCTGCATCGACGAAATCTTCAGCTTCTTTCTTCGATTCCTTTGTTTCCTTCGACTCCTCAATAGGAATGACTTTGTCGTTGGTTTCTGTCTTAGTCGTAGCGATTTCTTCTTCTTTTGTAACTGCAGGTTTCTTCTCTGTGGTGATTTCACCTTCCACAGCCTGTTGTGGTTTATTTTCAGCAGCATTGGCAGCGAGCTGTTCGAGCTGATAGTTCAAAGAAGCGAATAAGAGCTTAAAGTCTGAGTAAGAGACTCTGAGCATGAATTTCTCCAATGTAACGGTGGTCTTGTTATAGGTGATAAGCTTAGTCTTATTCGAATTCAATATCATGAAGCTTTCTCTCAGCAACAAGAGCGAGAACGGCATGATAAGATTTCTCTTTCTAACCTTATTGAAGTCTTCAGTGTTCAAAAGATCCTCCAATTGACTGATGAACAACTCGAAGCTGTTCAAAGTCAAGATGATTTTCATCGAACGGTTGTCTTGTTTCGCTTGCTCGCTGATGTTGTTCCATTTCTTATTGCTCCAAGCAAGCTGAGCGTCCTTTAGGCTCGGCGTCTGGAAGGTCTGCATAGCGAGATTGATGTTACCTCTCAATGAGAGTGCTTGTGGGTTAACGTCACCCTTCTCTATGGTGGAAGGCATTGAAACAACAATGTTTTTAATAGCAATTCGGACGTTGAGGTCTCCAGCAGGAGCAGCAGCTTCTTGGGTCGCAGGCTTTGCGACGACTTCAGTTGGTTTCTGTTGTTCTGCCTCAATTGGATGAATGTTTTGCAATTCAGTTTTTGGTGGAGGAGCGTTCACAGAATCGTCCAAGGCAGCGAAGTTGGCCAAGGAGAGGAAGGTTGAAGTGATCAGGTAGCATCTGAACTCAGTAAGTTCAATTGAAACGTTCTTATCTCCCTTTGGATTCTGCTGGAAGAGAAGTTGGAGTTGGAACTCCTTGCTCTCCAGCTCCTTTTTCAGCAACTCAGCTGTGAATTTCTCAACGTGATCGACGATTTTAGAGACTGTATCCACAGACTTTGGTAAGATTTCGTGCTTTGTCTCTCTCGCAAGAGATCCGATGAGATTCTTCTGGAGAAGCACGTTCTCACCTTCGGCTCTCTCGAACATGCTGCCGTTGATATCGTGAGTCAACAGTTTGACGTCCATGTTCTGGTATTCGTCGCTCTCGAAGTTAACTTGGAGCAGATGGATGTTAATCATAGTGATTGGCAGGCCAGTCTTCTCTTCAAGGATGACCAATCCGATGTTTTGGATCTTCAAACTGAATGAAATTGGGCCTAATATAGTTATACGTTAGAGATAAAATCGCTGAAGTAGATGGAATTCTTACTTGCTTTAGTCTCAGCTGGAGTGGTAGTTGTTGCTGCGGGTTTCACGCTAACAACTTCCTCTTTCTTGATTTCTGGGACCTCTGTTTTTGGAGGAACCCAAGCGAACAGACTATCCAATCCGTCATTATAAGACACATTGTGGCTCAAAATCTTCATCATGAGTTTGTAGTCGTCTTTGGAGAGAATCACTATCATTGGTGTCATTTGAGCCTTCAGGACCATTCCGACGTTCAGCTCGAACTTGTCGTAGTTCTCTCCATACACCATCTTGTATTCTTCTGGGAAAAGCGGACGTTCCATATCCAACATGAAGTTGAAATCTCTGGTGAGCTCGGACTTCTCCCCGTTCTGGATTTTCCAAATACCCATATTATGAATTTCGATTTTCATCACCTCGCAATACACGAAATCAAGCAATTTCACAGGGTTTTTGAATCGGGTAGTGTTCTTTACGCGCTCATTGGTAATGGTGATATCACCCAGTCTAACCTCGATCCATTCTGTGGACTCAGGCAAAGGCTTAGCGGTAATAACAGGCGATTCGACTTTCAGATTGATATCCATGAAGGCAGGGTTCAACAGCGTTTCTTCGGCTTGCCATTTCGTGATTGTCGGACCTGCAGCAGGAACGACCTCTCCTGCAGCGTTTTGGACTTGTGGTTGCGCTTGGTTACCAGCAGCTAACGCACCGAGCACTTGCGATGTAAGGAAATCGACAATTCTCAACAGTGGAAGCTGGAGCAAGTTGATTCGGATACTATGAACGTTAATATCGACGAACGAGTACACTTTTCGCTGAACATCACCCTGACCGCTCTTTGGTTCATAAGCTTTGAAGTCTATCTCAACAAGAGACACGTTCTGTCCGCCGACACCGAGAATTTCGTATGGCTTGATTTTCTGGTATTCGATGTTTGAATCGATCGTGTAAGGGTAGTTGGTGGTGTCAAGCAGTTGGATATTACCCAATTTACCATGGAAATAAGTGGCTTGTGGCTTAAGCGTCAAGTCGATTGAAGAATCCTTGAGCGAGAACTCAGCCAGGCAGATTCTGAGCTTTCGGTGGACCATTCTGACACCTATTTGCTTCATGTCAACTCTCAATTTGACGAGAATATTATCAGTTTGAGAATAAATCGTCTCGACCTTTCCAGCCAAAGCGTTCGCATCAGCTCCTGCTGAAGTAGTTGAGGAAACGGCTTTGTTCGGCTGGGAAGCGTTATTCTGGAGTTGCGGAGCTGATTGCTTTGGTTGAGCCTCAGGTTTTGGTAAATTGGACGTGAGGAAAATAAGGACGGCTTCAAGGAGATCAGGTTTCAGATTCAAGAAGAGGTAACCGAACTTAAGTTTGACATCAAGGTCGGTCTTATTGTGTTCTGCGTATTGAGGATGATCTTTAGTCATTGTCTTCACAGAAACCTCGAATAAATCGACGTTCTCAATCGCTGAGTGGCCGCCCTGATAAGACTCTGGGACTTCACTGGTCAAGAAGTGCTTGAGGTTTGGATTCGTGTATTCAAAGAGATAGTCTCTCATTTCGAGGGAGTGAAGCTTCAGAAGGACATCCATGTCAGCGGCTCTTTGAGTGAGATTAACTGACAGCATATTCGTTCTAAAGTCAACAAGACGGTCGGTATCGTTGCGATAGATGGTCAGCTTCAATTGTTTGAGAGTCACATTAGCTTTCATAGCGATTTCGAAGTAATCCTTCTTCGTGTCGACCTCAGTGCTTGCTTCAGGTTTCTTAACATCCTCTTCAAGAGTCTTCTTAAAAGCGTTTTTGGAAGCAGCAGAATATTCAGAAATCTTCTTATCAATGACTCTGACCCAGTCGTCTGCGTCCTTTGGGTTTTCGCAGGCCAAGTAGGAGATATTCTGACCTCTCTCAATCTATTTGTTTTTGAGTTTTAATATAAGAAATAAAAAACTAAGGTATTACCGTAAAGGCGTTTTCTCTATCCGGTTGGGTGGTATGAGTGACCTTTCCGCTCTTGATATAGAGGGAGAAAGAAGGTCGGATATCGCTGGGATTTCTGAAGAAGTAGATGTAGCCTCCCTTCAAAATAACGAAGTAAGACGACCAGACAGTGTCGGTGTATTTCTTCTCTTTGAAATACATACGACCCATCTTCTCGCATCCCTGAATCAACGTCCTTCTGTCGTTTTCTTGAAGTTCTACTGCCGTCTCGCTGGAGTACGACAGGAATTCACCGGTCCTGACGAGATAGTTGTAGATTTGCGGCTTCAGCTTCAGATGAATGCCTGAAATATCAACATTCACGTCCATTTGTGGTTTTCCCTTGCCTTGCTCTTTCAACGCAGCGTTGACCATCTTCACATTCAAATCGATCTTCACATCGTCCATGACGTTGAACACTTGAGCGTATTCTTCCTTATCAGCTCCTTCAAGTTCGACTTTTCCGTTCTTGACAAGAGATTCTTGAGCTTTCACGTAAATCTCCTGGCTGGGGTAGTACTTGTAGTTGATTCCGCTGAGGTTGATATTGTAAATATCATAAATCTTCTCGTCTTGTTCAGCATCCTTGGAGTTTACCACCAGGTCACCGAGTTGCATAATCCAGCACGCGCTTTTGATATCAGCGTTCTGAAGGAACGGAATCACGATCACAGGAGATGCCAACTTCACCGCAATGCTCATTTTGGCCTTGGTGGTCGCACTAATCGCGCTTCCAGCGGCCTGCGTCGCAGAGTCTTTCGCTCTTTCAGCTTGCTCCCATGCTGCTGTTTTCAGAGATTCATCGTTTGTGCTGACGTCAAAGAACGTAACGAGTCTCTGAATGGCGACTGGTCGATACACGAACTCCAGTCCTTGAGTATTAAGCACGATGTAGGTACCGTCTTCTTTGCCGATAGGATCTTGCTCGTATTCCAACGAAAGGAAAGGTCTCGTTTTGTCATTGGAATAATCAAGTTTCTTCATGATAGGAGTCACAACGAAATCTTTGGCTCCGTAGTACTTCGTCTTGAGGTTAAGAGTGACTTCTTTAAGAGAAAGCTGGACCTTTTGTCCTTTGTTTCTCATCTCGATCTCAGCTCTGAGTTCCTTGTAGCCGAAGGTCACTCCTTCGATGGTTTTATCAGCAGTCTGGTTCAGAAGCGAGATGTTTCCTCCTTCTAGCAAGAAGTTCAATGCAAGTGTCTTTTGACTCGCAAACTGTTCGGACAGGTCCTCTTGACCGTCATCCTTGAGCGTACTGTCCAAGAAATTCGCAATTTGGTTGAGTTCTTCCTGATTGATGGTGGCGTTCTCTTTTGGCTTCGATTTGAACATTCCAAACAGTCCTCCTTTGCTGCTGGCGGCCTTCTTGTCTTCGATTTCCTTCTTTTGTCTTTCGAATTCAACAGTTTTGACGATATCTTTCACAGTGGTCGCGAGCTCTTCATCAGGAATGACCTGAATCAAGTGCTTGAACTCCTTCACGTCGCCAGGGTCAACCAAAGTCGCCTTGATCTTTTCTTCACCTTTCGCGTCGTCTTTCTTATCGGATCGCTGCATTCTCTCGAAGAGCACTCTGAATCGCTGGACATTCTGCACTTGCTCTTCTTGAGAGATGTGCCTGATTTCTTCTTCACGTTTTAGCATGCACATGGTCTTGAATTTGTTGTAAGAGTTCAAATACTCCAGCAGTTTAATGATGTCTTCAAGCTGAGCCTTTTGAAGATTCAGGTTCAAAGGCTGAAGGTTCAAATCAACGGTAAAGTTTGGATTATCTTTGGTCGCAGGGTCTCTAAGATTCTTTTGTACCAGTTGACTGCTCGCCGAGACCAATATCAGGTAGTTCAGCTCTTCGCGAGAGCTGGTGTCTCCTTTTAGGACCAACTCTCTCATTTTCGCGGTGGCTTTGTCATGCGCAAGATCACAGAGAATGTGATCGGTGCCAGAATTCCAGTATATACCGAGGTTCTTCAACAAGAGTTTCTTTCGCAGAGGTTGGAGTTTGTTCTTCTTGTCTGTTCTGTCAACGAACTGCTTGTCCCAGTTCGCGTTGGCAGTGTAGACTTGGAGTTCGTCAAGAGTCACACCGAAGGCGTAATGTCTGTTGGTGGTGAGGTTCTCGACTCTGAGATGGATGTTCTTGATGGTGATCTACAATGCATATTGTCTCAGTGACTGGAGGAAATTAAATAAAATAAATACCTGGATGTTATCGATGATTTTCTCGGTAAGCTTGGCAACGTAGCCTTGGTCTTCCTTCTTCTTGTCATCTTGTTGAGCTTCCTTTTGCTTGGCTTGAGCCTCACGGATTTTGTTGGTGAAATCATTGACAAAGGCTTCGATGAGACCCATTCTTGTATTTACGTTCTTGAAGTCGATTGGCTCCCATTGCTTATCGCTGAGAGGGGAGATAATAACAAAAACGTCTTCAAGAATGAGTTCGACAGGTGAGCTACCCAGACTTTTCCAAGGAACGACGAGTTTTAGGCGACCAATGTTGCTGTATTTGATCCTGAGTGGAAGCTCCAACATTTCGATGACGCTATTTTTCACGCGGACATTCTCGATAACGATACTGCCGCTCCAAATACCCAAGTGAAGGTTATCTTTGTCGATACCGTCGACAAACATACCTGCATTCTGCACGAGTAACTTTTCTAAGATACTCTCAAACATTTAGCAATCAGATATTCAATGCTAAATTAGATTTATTATTATATATTCAAGACTCAACTAAATCTTGGATCCAGGCTCCTAAGTCTAAAACTTTCAATTTGCATTTAAGCCCTCATTTTGCCTAATCGCAACGTGACTTCTTCATTTTTTTCTTTACTCACAGAGTGGAAACAATGGCGGATCTTTGAAACCATTGAGAAAAGGAAATGATTAGTTATTATTGACTCATAATTGGTCCCAGATGTTATAATGTACTTGTGGTGACTCAGGTGATTAGATAGAAAGGCTCCGGTATCAGTAGTGTGAGATAACATTGAAAAAGGTCCATCGGAAGCCGCTGCTGAAAATTTAGAAAGAATTTCTATCACCGAGGTAGATGAGAGAAAAATGGAATATCTTGTGGAAGTGAGAAAAAGGGCTGGGGTCACGAACTAAGAGTGTGTGACCTTGAAGAGCATTCCTGAAAAGGGCCTGTTTGTTAGCTTCATGAATTTAATAATTGAGATTCATAATTTGTTGGAATAGACGAATTAGTTGAAATTAGGCGGTTAATTAAAACGAGTTTTTTTTTTTGTTGGTTTTTTTTTTTTCTGGAAAGGCCACCAACACAAAAGCTGAACAATGCAAACTCAGGCGACTTTTCTAAAATCCATTTAGTCTCGATTCGAGTTATCTCAAGCTTTCTGACGTAAGAAATCCTGAAGGATACTCATTCTGATACGTGTTCAATTAATAATTAGAAAACTTCTTCTTTTTCCAATCTAATTCACTCTATAAGGAAAGTTTTCCAAAGTTTGCCGGACTGGAATCGCTCAGACTTATCCTATTAATTGATTTCAAGATTTTCCGATTATTTAGCAGTTTGGCTTTATCAGCTTTATCCTTACAAATGAAAAAGATTTTTCGCAGATTCACAAAAGATTTCCACAATGGAATTTATCACTACGATATTGCGAAATCGATTCGAGGAAAAGAGACTGTTTACACTGCTCAGCTCAACCAGTACAAAGAGGCAGCGCACAAGTCACACATATCGTTCTTACAACCGATCGATAATGGCAATTCACTTCAGCTGCTGACCGCTTCTGATGACTTAACCATTAAATTATGGAATATCTCTCAAGACACATTCAGTCTTGCCCATAGCTAGTAAGTGATTCACTGGTAACCTTCGCAAATTTTACTTAGTACACACTATAAGGGGATCATTGGAGGAGTTTTATCGTCAGATGGCAAAGAGTTCCTTTTTACAGATCGCACGGGCTATATCTTCAATACCAGTAAACAATGACGACTTAGAGATGTCTCTCATTGCCTTTTAGGGGTATCGGAAAATGGATTCAAGGAATTAACTGAACTTCATAAAGCAATTGGCACATTTAAACATTTTCAATTGATAAACCATCAAGTAGCTTCTCAAGAAAAACGTTTTCTGCTCGTGGTCGGGGACATGGACAAGATCTACGCCTTTAAATATCCTGAGATTTACGAAATTTTAGCAATTCTCTTGCCTGTAAGAAAAAAATACTCGCAGTTTTTGAACCTAGAGCCTCAAGGACTTGTCGGAATTCAAGCTAATGGAGATTTCGATTTGATAGATTTTTCTTCTTTTTACGATGCTGAATTTCGAGCTAAACCGTACCAAATTCCTCATAATTTTTTCGAGGCGAGTGAAGGTGCACTCACAGCTCTCAAAATATCGACGAACTCATTTCTGATGACAAATAACACGTGCTCCAAGTACATTATCTGCGAGTTAGACCCAGCAACAAAAGAACCTCGTTATTCTCAGCATGCTGATGACAATGGTCCTATCAACAACCAAGGCAGCTATCATCGTGATTTTTATATCGTAAATGATGAAAACAAACAGCTTCTCGTCACAGAAACTTCTGGAGACAATCTTTCTGTACAAGTTCGCTCTGAAACCCATCCTGAGAGCTTAACTTTGAAAAATATCAAAGTCAAGATTCGCCACATATAGTTAAAGAAAATCTGCTAAAAAGAAATTTTACTGTTGATCATTTGTTCATAATTACCAGTATTTCCATACAATTTCAATCTCAGACCTATTATAATCCTTTCGAATTGTATCTCGGTGCCAAAATTTAAATATTCCAATAATTTAATAGCATCCAAACTTTCCTTTTCGAGTCATTCAATCGCCTAAACTAAACAATGCAGACTAACAGCGAACTTGCCGAATACGAAAGAACGTGCAATATCCTTTGCAATTCAGCTATCAGCACTGAGAGAACGCAAGCTGAAATGCTACTATTCGAATATATCTCCAATTTCCAGCATTTATCAAAGATCGAGCAGCTCCTTTTAGAAACCAACGATATTTACGCCGTATTTGTTACTTTCGAGTACCTGGGTAAGAAGATCGCCGCGACTGAAATCCCAGACGAAGATCACAAAACCTCCCAGATTATCGTAGAAAATCGCACCATCTATCTAAAAATCCTGGAAATGGCCTTGAACTTTGCTGCTAAGCGCTCTGAATTTCTCTCGAAAAGCCTCACGCTCAACAGCACGGCCTATCTCATTGGTCTTCTAATCAAGAAACTCTGGGTAATGATGGAAAATCCTTCTGCTCTCATTGAGAAATTTGAATCTTCAAACGGAATCCACCAAGCCCCGAGAATAGAGCTTTTTCGTATGAAAGTATTTGAGTACGTGGTCACCAACGTGTCGACTCAAAGCAGCAGCAACTCGTATCTCTCCTATCGCAAAAACATGATCGATTTCCAATGCACAGGCCTGTATGATATCTACCGCCAATCAGAAGAACTTCTTGGGAAAATCCTTTCAATTTCGAGCCAAAATAACATAAGTGGCCTTGATGATAAACTGCTGACCGATATCATCTCGCAGATCCTGCAAAATATGTTTCTTTGCCTTCATTTCAACTTTAACATGAGCTATTTCGAATTTGAGACCGAGCTCGACGCGTATGATTTGACCATCGTTTGCTTTCCGGAAAAATGGGCAGAATTTGTCGGCAAATTTTCCACTCTAGAAAACCTCGGGAAAATTTTCTTCCATTACTATATGCTGAATACAGACATCTGCCTCAAGTGTCTCCGCTGCATGACGAGGATCGCAGCCTCTCGACTCAGTATCTTTCCACAAAAACCCCAAAGAAAGACTTTCATCATCAACTGCTATAAAATCGCGCTGGATGTCACTAAACTATCTTTCCAGAAGCCAAAGCAGGATTATTTCATCGATATCGCCGAGCTGAACCTGCGGATCGTGAATACAAATATCAGAAAACTTCGCAAGTTGGATACGTTCACCGGGTGGCTGCAGCTGCTGCTTGATTGGACTCTTAAATTACTAGAAATACCGATTGTGATCTCTGATCCATTGGTGCCGAAGCTAATTGATTTATGGAAGAAATTGCGCAGGCAGATCAAAAGTGAGGAAAAAAAATTCGGAGATTTTATTCATGTCGTGAATAAGAGCATCAGCACCATATTAAATAGGCTTCTGAGGAGTTTATTGGACTCGGCGAGCGAGTTCTTTAAGGACCTGAATTACAATACCCACAAGCGCTTCAAAAAAACTCTAAAAGTCTTCTTTCAATATCTACCAGAAATGCTTCCTAATAACACAGAAACATTGAGGCTAATCGACGAAGAGATAACGAAATGCGCGATGTTATTTGAGAATATGGTACAAAATATGACGAAAACGGGCTTTGATGATCTAATTTACAAAATCTGCATGCTAATCTCAATCGCTGATTACGGGGTTCTTCCTTTGACTGCTATGGATAATACTTCAGAGCAAATGGACGAAGAAGAGAGCAAACTCAAGGGAATGATATTGGCGAAGATCCTGAACCTCATACAGTACGTCTCGAACCTCCCAACCGAAAACTCGTTGAACGTGATCCTTGATCTGAGCATCCTGTGCTATATTTCCCATTATTTCGACCTGACGTTAAACAGCCTTGATACACTCGCTGATGATACGAGAATAGAATGTAAATCTAAAGTCTTTCAGGTCAGCGTTCCCTTCCTCGGGTCCAATGATTTTTCGAAGGTAATAGAGCTGCTCTTGATCAAAGTAATGAAGAACCTCACGATAACCGACGTGAATATCCTCAGCTTTTCGATCCTGCTCCTTCGCGCAGTGCTTTTAAAACTGAAGACGTATGTCCCACGCGATAAGTTCGAGAACCTGCCAATCGTCACAGCCGTCACGAATGTGTTTCAGAACCTGGAGCGAACGTCCCTTAAAAACAATAAATACTACAAATTCCGAACTAAGATCTTCGAAATCGTTGCGATTATGTACCTAGATGATTACTATGACAATTACCTCATGTCGACGCAGAAAATTTGTGCTGATATATACAAATCTAACATCGCTAATGCGACCATCATAACGCCAGAGAACTTGATAAAGTATTTTCGAGACATCTCAGGACTGTCGAACTATATTGACACTATCAAAATCTACAAATATTTTTTCAAAACCTGCTATGAGACTGTGATAAAGTTGATTTTCGAGTGCTTGCCGAAGCACGCCGACAACAACGAGCTTGTCCTCGCGATTTTCGACCTCTTGAACTCGCTCATCCAGAATAAGGGACAAAGAATCGCCGCGGACCCCAACTCGCTGATCCCGTACGAATTATTTAAGGATTACTCCAGGATTTTGCAGAGTAATAGGACAATGCTCTCGAATTTGTTAAAAATTAGCGTTGGCTCGGACTCATTCGACATCGAAATCAAGATCCTCAGCAAGCTAATGAAAATCTTTAACAGCTTCTTCAAAGAAAAGATCATCAATTTCTCAGTTTTTCAGTTCTTTGGTGACTCCAGTTTCCTTGAGTTCCTTGCAGATACCTGCGAGATTCTCACAGCTTATAGCAAATGCATGGTGCATTTTCCTAAGTACATCGAGACTTTTATTGATAATCTTCTCGTATTTGCTGACCCAGCGCTTGAAATCGTATTCAGATACGCCTACAAGATAATGGTGAAAGTACTGGAACTTACCTTTGATACTTTCCAGCGATTAAATGAGGGGAAAATAGCGTTGAAGGATAAGGGTGGGTATTCTGAAATGGTGATTATTTCGAAGATCGGCACGATTATCAAGAGTGTATTCTCATTTGCGTACTCGGAGATTAACTTCCATGACTCTGATGAGATCAAGCTGAATATCAACCAGTTCCTGCGCGATACCGAGGAGTTAGTAGCGAAATTTTACATCTTTTCGTTTGATACAATGATTATGAGCGAGAACCTAGAGACGCGGACGCAGCAGATAATCATGCAGAACTTGTTCTGTATGACGGTGGCGTATAATAAGCTTTTCGAAGACGTAAAAATGGGTTTTATAAAGAATTATGCGAAGACTGAGGCTCAGGTGATGTTTATAAGCAAGGTGTTTGATGATGTTGTGAAGGGTGTTGAGAATAAATTTACCAATGTGAATATAGAAAAGTTTACTAAGAACTTGAAGACGTCTGTAAAAATATTAAGCAAGATAACTCAAACGAAGAGCTTTGAGTTCTTGAATGATATGGATTGTTCTTAGTGCTGATAGTTCGTTGTTGCTAAATTAATGTAAGAGTAGTTGAGCTGTTTCTTATATTGCCTTATTTGTATCATCAAATTCTCTCACTGATTCTATGTTAGCTCTATTAAAAAGAAATTCCTCTTGAAGCGAGTATTGATTTGGAATGAGTGTATTTTTCATGTTTGCGTGTGGATTTTTCAGAAATATGATAACTTGAGATTATAGGATCATTACGATATATGAGGAATATTTAATGAAATTTTACTAAGAAAATTGATCATAAAAGAAGACCGTCATGAACTGAGTATTGGCATTAAGACTTTTTAATAGTTATCAATAAGTCCTTTCAAACGAGTTGAATTATGTTTGACTTTTCAGCAATATAGACTTCGATGTTATTTTGCCTTTGTCTTCTTCCCCTGCAAACTCTTCAATCCCATATATTCAAAGGAAGCAGACAGAAAGTGAAGGCTCTATAATAGTTAGAAGCGATCAGAACGATAGCAATAGAATGATTTACTTCCGTAGGATGGGGCTGCTGAATATAGTATTTTTTGGTCTTGAAATCGAGCACTTTTAATTCTTGATTTCAATAGGTACTAGCGAGCATGCCTCCACTTGGAGTCCATCGCACACAACTATGATATAGTAAAATAGCAATTTGAGCAAGAATTTATTAAATAAATGCTTGAATGATAGCATAATAGCCATCAATTCGTGATTGTCAAATACCTTGATGTGATAATTGTGACTTGAAAACATTTATTTAATTTTTGTTCAATTTGTTGAAAAAATAATTTCAAAATCTTGACTAACAATTCTCAACAAATTTTTTGTCTTTGAATTCTCTGAGGTTTATACTGGTCGTCATAATGATGAAATGTAAAAATACTATTATTAATCAACTATTGAAGCACTCTTCTAAATGGGAATCGATACAAATTATTTGAAGTAGTGCTGCAATAAGGTTTTTTCTTCATTCCTTATTTTGTCACAAATTTTAAGATATGCTCCGATCTCTCCAGCTATTTCCGAGACCAAAGAGACGAGGCATACTTCAATACAATCAGGATCCGTCTCTTAATGAATGCTTTCATCACTCCCTTTTTTTTTTAAAAGTATGATCAAATTTCAAGCAAATTAATCACTTGTTATCAATTAAATTTATTTTAATTTGAGAGAATTAATCACTCAACAAAGCATGCTGCCAAAAAATTTGGGAGAAGAAAATCAGAATTTGCCTTCAACAGTCCATGAAGCGTCAAAGCAAGACAATAATGAAGTTCTTATCGATGATATGCCTCGAAAATCCATGGGAAATGGTATGCTAAATCATTTATCTCAACAACTTCGTTTTGTTCTCATTCATTCTCATTTCTCAATTCTCTACCAACCCTATTCTGATCGCTTCACTATTATTCGCAGTAGAAGCTGCATATTTCGCTCGTCCAACATTAATGGCTTGGTCCTCAATGACAAAGAACAATATCACTATCATCGAACTCGATACGCAGCAAGATTACGCTAACTTTCAGGGAGTTCAACTCCAAGAAGGTCTTTGGATCTTTGTAGTTAATATAATAACGTTCGCATAACTCTAGGTTGGCAGACATCTGTGAAAGAAATTTCACACACGAATTTGTTGGTCTCACTGAATCAGTACCTCGGCAAA
>ENA-UOTX01000658-UOTX01000658.1-compost-metagenome-genome-assembly--contig:-NODE-658-length-34110-cov-5.923604_pt1 | contig 34110 bp, 35 predicted proteins | sample MGYA00238143_ERZ746982 | MGnify/ENA primary metagenome ERZ746982 (study PRJEB28758, sample SAMN06268862) | compost metagenome | isolation source: single cell | place: USA: California, Emeryville, Joint... | reverse complement strand
TTAATAAATTATTTACCGCTTCAGTCAGCGGGAAATTTTTCTTTTATTAAATTAATCAACAATTTCAAAATCAATCATTCCCGTATAGCCAAAAGATTTTTATAATTTTTCTGATATAGAAAAACAAAAAAGATTTGATTCTAATGAATTCTCATCAAGCCTCAAGTAGTCCTGACATCACTCTCCCAACCAAAACAGATATGGTTGTGGTTTCACTCAAATGCCCTTCTTATATAGACAGCTCGGATGTCGATCACCCAAAGACGAAGACTCTGACATCTCAAGTCCAAAAAATCACTCTTGGGCCTATTATCGGAAGCGTAACTGACTCTACAGCGAGGATTCTTGTTGAATTCGAACGAAGTGGCACTGAAACGATTTCTCTTGTCTCACCGGAGGGTACGAAGTCCCAATGCACAAAACAAGTGCCAGCTAGAAGACCTACAGTCTTTTCTTTTACGGGGCTGTCAGCAAAGACTATCTACAATGTTTTGTCAGATCACTCTTTTCCGGTCGAGAGCAGCTCGTTTAGGACACTCACGGGCAAATCCTCTCCTCTACAGCTCGCTTTCTGCAGTAATAATAATCGTAGAGTAAGTGCAGAATACAATGAAGAGACCTGTTTATGGAATGACCTGGCTACACGTGCTGTTCAAAAGCAAATCGATTATATTATCCACCTCGGTGGACAGGTAGATATAGACTCGAGCAATGTTTATAAGGAGGCTCGTCGCCTTCTCGACCAATATGAGGAAAAGGATTGGAGGAAAGCTGTAGGGAAAATCAGAGAGTTGCTTCGAGAGGAATACAGGAAGACTTTTGGCAGTAAAGCCCAGGCGACTGCGATGGCTAACTGCCCTAACCTGATGCAATTTAGCGATTTGGAGATGAAAGCTGGGGTCGGAGCGAGACCTTCCAGATTGCCTCCCGATACTATTGAAGGGTTCTATCTGCAGCAGGCGAGGTACGTGTACTATGAGTATCAACGCCAGCTGAGGGAAGATATCGATTTTAAGAATCTAAATAAATTCCAGCATGAATTTCATAAACACGTCGTCAATGGTGTCGGGGTATTTTTCGTCGACCATTTAGGCAAAGACTCCTGGTTGAATGCTCCAGAGAAAGGCCAATTCGGCAAATACCAATGGGGAGTTTTAAAGGGCGCTCTGAGCACAGGAGCAGGTGGTTTTGATGGTTGCGACGCTGTAATAATCGCAAGCTCCCAGCCGATCGTTATACATGATAAAGGCTTTATGAAGTTAACCAATAAGAAATCTGTTAAATTCGCAGGAGAAGATACTAATCCTCGATACATCAAGGAGCAGGCCGCTTTGCTCTCGCTCTTGGAAGACTGGAAAGACGCGAGCAATACAACTCAGAGAGAGGTTTACTTAGTCTGCGGAGGGTTTGACAAGGTAGGGTACACTGATATTAATCATTGCGGACACAAGGCACTCACCCAAATTGTTACGGCGGGAATATGCCAAAAGCTCCCTAAACTGAATCCGCTCAGTCCGACTTATCAACCAGACAGGGAAACGGTTCTTCAGCAGAGCTGGAGCTTTGTGCATCGTGATTGGAGCGCGAAAAATAGCTACGTGCTGCTGTCAATGAAAAAAGGGAAGGCGTCTGTCACGACTGTCGAGATGATAACCTCTGCACCAAGTGAGAAAATTGAAGCGAAAAGCGTGGTATTGACGAACAGTAGGCCGTGCAAGAGTGAAAAAGCCTGCTGTACGATCTTCTAATATTTAAGTTTATTCTGTTTCTACGTTTTTTTTTTATCAAATGACATTATGAAAGTCTAACAAACTTGTCGGCAGCATTATAACGACAAGTGATTCAAAATTCAGTTTTAAATAAGGTTTCAATATAATTTCCTCCATGCTAGAATATTCATCAGCAGACGTTTATTTATTTGTTTTTTCTTTTCAAAAAATTCATCAAAACTCAATAAAAACCAAAGAAAATTTTTGCAGAAGTACAGAATCTATTAAAACGAATATAATCGATTGATTAACTAAGTTTTTCATACCAGGATTGATTCTTTGTCTTATTGCTTAAAGAACCTTTCATTCCAAAGCCCTAACATCAGTAGCAGCGACTCAAGACAGCAACAGCTCGGAGGTATTTAATTGATTTATATTTCTGCATATAAGTGTAAGAAAAAAAAAAAACTTCTGATTTTTGTTTTATACACGATAATTAAATTTATTCAATCAATCAAATGCACAAGTCTTCGCACGCTCGGATCGCATCGGTTCTTAACCAACTCAAGAAAGAAAATCAAGATGAGATCTTGGACCCACGCTGGAAGGGAGCTCCAAAGACAGCGAGACCAAAGTCCCTCGATCCTGAGGTGCTCGTCAAGCAGAAATTATTGCAAAATATCGGTCATGTGAGTCCTATGATCCGAAACGGTGTTGAAAAGGCTCTTGATAACGTGATCTATAAAAGGAAAAATTACTTCGAAGTGAGCGATCAATTCGTCAACCGAATCGATAGAGAAGTGAATCAGCTCATTAACAGCAGGAGACTGATTCTTGGGGTAATTTTTGACTTCTTTGCATGCCTTTACGCAGAACCTCTAGCTTGACAAACCGAAAAAGGAAGAAAAGAAGCCTTTTGACTTAGATCCCATGTAATCATCCTCCTAGTCGAATTCCTACTGACTTATCTACTTAGTCCATTCGATTATCAACCCAAGCTCTTAGAAGCTGGCCAGGATCCTTTAGAATTCGATATGAAGAAAGCATATGCTGAGAAAGATATAGAAAAAATGGATCAAATTCTCGTAAGATAATTCCATGTATTAGTGAGTATTTCACATTTACACAGGCCAAAAATAAAGCGCGACTCTCCGTTCTCGAGCAGAACTTCGGCAGTCGAACGAGTAGACCAACGCGGAAGACGCCCGTGGATATTCCTAGCTTGAATCGACGAGCAACGGCTCAGGGCAGTGAGAAAGACATTTTTGTCTTATATAGTAAGCAGTTCTTTTTTGGGTTTTTATTAAACGGGATGAAATAAGATACGTTGAAGGAATCGAGGACTCCAGGTTATTCACTAGGAACGTCAGGGACCCTCACAGCTCGAGCGTCAGTCAATATGATGTCGTCGAGAACGAGTACTTTGATGTCCGCGAGAAGCAACGCGTCATCACTTGCAAACAGTAAGGCGAAAGGACATAGCAGATTTTTCTCTAATGGGGATGCTTCAACGTTGGCTTCGAGCCGAATGACAACGCAGTCGAGTGGGTCAGTCTCGAGAAGGTTGTTTTAGCAAAGAAGATTTGCTTATTAATTTTTTTTTTTGGGAGTATTAATAAAAAATCATATGAAATTTTTTATCAAATCACAAAAGGGACTATCTTCACTCTATGAGCATGTATTCACCAAAGACTCTATCTTCATAAATGAATCGAAAGGTTTGACCGTATGAGTCGAGTATAGATAACATTGCAGCTTAATTAGCTGCAGTGGCGTTAAATTTGTATTAGATTTTGGTAGAGGGAAAGCTAAATGTCTGCGAAGTCGAAACAATTTAGTTATTTTAGATCCTTATGGACAGAAGAAATTTGGTGCTTACAGTAAGTTTACTTTAATGAAAACTGTTATATCAATAAGATAATGTATTTGAATGTCGATTTAGACTTAATCTTTGATCACTGAAAGTCTCATTTTGTGTTAACACAACACAATGCATATTCCTTTTCAACACCTCCGAATGCAATACTCGCTTTATTGATGTTGTACTCTTCTGGAAAGCTCTTTTAGTGCTGCATTATTCCGCAAAAATAATCAAAGCAAGCACCGAGAATTCATTCTAACGCAAGAAATGTTAAAGCTTGTTCCATGAGATAATTTATCCAGGAAGGACATCTTTCAAAGCGAAAGGAGAGGACTGAATAATAATTTCTTACATTTGAATGACTCAGGAGGACATTTTCAGTATCAGCAAGCGATATCAAGCATTTTTCCTTGAGAGTTTCCATAGCTTTGCAATTGGAAGCAACTGCTACGTCCACAGCAAATTTTTTCCCTCCTAATTCATCGTGCTCTATTGAGAAATCAGAATCACTTCCCCTAACCGAAGAAAATACCCTTAATTTTGTCTCTGATAGATTTAGCTAGCTCATTGCTCAAGTCCACCGTACGTTTCTTATCAAAGGACTCGTCTTTCAGCCTCTTTTTTAAGATTTCCTCGCATGACTCCCATAGCCCAGCAGCCACCTCTCTGAAAAAGCAAAAAGAAACGACTTTAGATAATTCTTTATTATTTTGCAAAGAAATATGCAGAAATCAACCGCATGTTCATTCTTGTTCGCGTGCTTTCCCGTAAATTCTTGATAAAAATGCGTGTCTCACGCTCTGCGCAATAAAAATATTGAACTTTAAAAAGTTTGAATATAAATAGTCCAGCGAATCTTCTCTTCATTTAAATAAAGTGGTCCTCATATTCAAGAGCTGAGTAAGATTCTTGTGTATTTTTTTTTCCCCCCATGGAAGGAAGATCCAATAGCGAGGCAAACTCTTAAACCATCTGACTGTTGAGAGGATGATCGAAAGTGAAGGTGCAATAATCATTTTTCATTGAGTGTAAAGGAATATTTGGTGGTCATCTCCAAAGAGAATATGGGAGGCAATTATGATTTGTTAATTTGGCTTAAGGAAAGCTATGACTGGCATTTTGCTTGAAATGGCTGTCCTGAATATGCAGAGAAGAGAGAATTTCAGAGGTTGGCCTCTAATACTTGTATTTTCTAAATACAAAGAGAAAAATACTTAAATATATGTATCAATGAGCTTACCAGTACTTTAGAAGCTGGGGCTCAATCTCTAGAGAAGATATATCGCTTGAGAAGCCATCATAGCGAAAAATTGGAGAATGATGAGGAGTTGGATTGGTATCAAAGATTTTTTATTGCTATTTATTAAATACGGTATCTGAAGTGAATTAACTCCGGGGTCCCGAAACTTTTACATTTGATATGCCACGAAGTATCTTTTTCAAAAAAGCGACTAAGAAATTCCCGACGCGCAAAATTGATATCCATGAATGTTATGAGACGAGAGTTTGAATGTGATAAACCGATGTTCAGGGAGTTTCTTTAACAATGCTGTGCTGGAATGATTGATAGCTTGATGTCATTGCTAACTTTTCAAAATCTTCTTGAGAATCGAACCATGACAATTGTAATTACTGAATACAGAAGACAGGAAAGAAAATTAACCCCCTTTAGAAATCTTTCAATCTTACTCAGCATTCAACAAGTCATAAATTTAGAAAATTTCTCTTTTTCTTTCTTCGTTAGTAGCTGTTTCCGCTCAAGTCTTATCAAGCAAGGTGAAGTTTAGAACAGATTTCCCAAGGACATGAAAAGCAGTGAACATTCGAGAAGAAAAACCGGTATAGATTTAAAAAGATGAAGTTTTGATCCAAGGATCCTGTTTCTAATTTTGTAAAATGACATCCTCTCTGAACGAACTAACCGAACAAAAATTCATTTTACACTAACTAAACTCAGCGTTGGGTACTCATGCTTTAATAATCGCGCTTGGAAAAATTTATTCTGAATAGAGATTCTACGATCAAATATCATTCCGATTCAATTTATTTAATTCCCGAACGACTCTCCGAATGATCGTTGAAAAGCCGCGCTTCATGTAATTTCGTAACTTTACGAAAAATTTTCAGTTGAGAAAAAATAAAATTCATTGCTTAGTTCAACACACGAGAACATTAACAGGGCAGAGAGCAAGGCCTTCAAATTTTTTTGATGATAAAAACTATCCTTATAAGTATGGAGAAGTTGATTGCGATTTTTGAAATTCAACAAAGCAGATAGCTTGATTTGTTGTTGTTGGTATTTCACATTGATATCCGGATCCATTACCACCAAATTGGAATCTGTGAGCTGGTAGATCTCACTTTGGTCTTGAAAATAAATCAGGTAAAAATTCATTCACTTGCTTGCTGAAAGCTAACTAAAGAACCTATAAGTTTGCAAAGATGCACTACGAGCAACGGAAGCGCTCACACTCTCCACGAAGGCTTTTAAATACTAACTTTGTCATCAAAAGAAATTTTTCACTTCTGATTCTGCCTTGGCTATCCAAAAAACTTACTTTTGGTAGCCAGGCTGCTGGAACCAGCTTGAAAATCTGGAAAATCGTCGAGAAAGCATGTTTGTCGCCAATAGAGTCAGTTGAAGTACATTTTCAAACTAGATTTCAATTTCTATTCGGTAATTTTAAGCCTCGTAGGCTCAATAAGCAGAAACAATGTCGCCAAAGCGTCCACTGCTTCGTTGTATCGTATTCCAGTGGCTAAGACTATGAGCTTGTTAAGGTAGCTCAGTTATACAGTTTTCTTAAAATTCTCACGAATTAATTTAAGGGCATCTCCTGGAAATTAAAAATTATACTAATTCGGTCTATAAATCTTAACTCTTAAGAAGCTTTTTTTGAGCCAGACTTCTATTTTAAATAAATCCCGAACTTAGATGCAACCCGCAAAAATATTCGAATTATAAATCCGGACAATAAAGCAGCAAAATTAGCATGAATTCCATTTTGAAATCAGTTTTCACAACATCGAAAAGCAATCCGAAGAATGGAGGCGAGAGCACCCCGAAACTGAACTCATCGCACTCTGAACCACACAAAAAATCGGCGGGAGGCTTGAAAAAATTAGCTATCAAATTAAACGGCAAGCTTTCCATAGGCCTTCAGATCCCGGTAGATAGAGCCGCAGAATTAACTTGCTGGTGGCTGCTCGAAGAAACGCGGAAGAAATTTACTGAGTCTTCTAAAGATAAATACCACTCTGAGATTTCAAGGATTGTTGGTCTTCAGACCGCTGATGGACTTCTCTCTTTGGATTATTGGCTCACGCAACCAGAGAACACTCTTGAGGTGCTGCCTGATAAATTGAATCTCTTGGCAATAGTTTCGACGGGAAGCGAAAGGACTCCTGGGGTTCGTAGGGTCTCTTTGCAGGATTTCGAGCTGTGTGGTTCTCTGGGAGGTGGCGCATTCGCTATGGTGTATTTAGGTAATTTGTTAGCAAGAGATTTGGTATTGAAACTGTTTATTAGCTCGGAAAAAGCAAGATGGGAAATTCTATGCGATAAAGCAGATTAAGAAAGGCTCCTTGAATCAAAAGGAGATCGAGAGGTTGATTGACGAAAGAGATATAATGCGGATGGGTCGAGAGAACGGATCTGTTGAACTTTTCTATGCTTTTCAAACCGTAAGACTTTTCCCGTGCTTGAGTAGTCTAAAAATGGATATAGGACGATTATTGTTATTTTGTGATGCAGTATTGCCCAGGAGGCGACCTATTCAAGCTGATGCAGGCAATGGGGGGACCGCTTACAGAGAAGGAAGCAAAATACTATACAAAAAGCGTGCTTGAGAATATCAAAGGCCTCCATGCAAAAGGCATACTCTATAGAGACCTCAAGGTAAGAATCCAGATTTTTCGGTGCTTTATTGAATTTTCAAGGCGGAAAATCTGCTGCTTGATCTAGATGGCAACGTTTATTTAGCTGATTTCGGAATGAGCAAACTAATTGAGGACCCGAACTTGAATTACATTATTTGCGGCACTCCTGAGTAAATGAAACTATTGCTTGCTAATTTTCTTATTTGATTGTGCAGGTTTTACGCTCCTGAGCTCCTCAGAGGCGAGGGCTACTCGTTTGCTGTTGACTACTACAACGTAGGGACACTGGCCTATGAACTCGTCACCTGCCAACCGCCTTACCCTTCGCGGAAAGACCTCACTTCTCTTTATAAGGATATCTTAACAAAAGAAATCAAGATTCCTTCCCATTTCAGTTCGGAATTGCAAGATTTCTTGAAAAAATTGCTTGTCAAAGATCCCAAAAAACGCCTGGGTAGCAACGGCATTGACGAGATCCTCAAGCATCCCTGGCTTGCCGACGCCTCTAACATTTCATTAATTCAGATCTCGTACACTTCAATTCAAAAATCAGTGAAAAAAATCGACAGAGAGGCTGATAAGGGAATTTTGATCGATTCGAAAAATTGGTTCAACCAACAGTCGAAAAAGAAACTCTCAAATAGGATAGCTGGGTTTTCCATTCACAGCTTTAAAGACTTCGATCGAGATGGAGAAGAGGAGTCTCCGATGCTTAAACTTGAGTTAAGATCTGCTAAGGACTCAACAAAGAGTTCTCAACTTTCAGTTGTAACGGAGTCAACTGGAATCAAAGGAGAAGACTCCTCTTATCAAAAAAGCTTGGCTGGAATCCCTTCTATCACGAATGATCTTACAGATATTCCTCAATCTTGCGATTTCGACGATGCAGAAAAGGAAGGACAGACAGTTGAAAGCTCGCAGCTTAAACAGTATATTTTCGACCCTCAATCAAGTGTCATCAGCAACAAACAGTAACAATAGTCAAAGGACTTCTAAAGGGCATCTCATAAGCCGTTCAATTTAGAAATACCTTTTTATATAGAAAACTTTTTTAATTTTATAGTTTTTAATGAAAATCTCAACAAATGATTGGTATTTATATATTCGTAGTCAAAAAGATTGACAGCTGGATTATATGATAAGTTTTTTTAATAATATCATCAGAAATAAAACGATACTTGTCTCCATCTTTACAAACAAAGAATATTGGCGCTTGATATCAAGCATATCAAACCTGAATTTGATGTTTGTTGATGAAATTTCGCACTTTATAAGACCGAGAAATGATAATTGGAGGTGACAGCGGTTAGAAGAGAGTTTGCATTGTCTTGTATAACTAACTCAGCTTATACAATTTTATATATCAAAAAAGCTGGTGCTTTCAATCAAAACTGTTCAATAAAAATCTGAACTAAAGCGCTACTAATCGTGTGGAGAGCCAAGACTACGTTTGGAGCGCTTAGTCGTGAATGCTCCTGTGCTTATTTGATTTTGGCTCGCATAGAACGACTCTCTCATTGAGGCTATTTCCTTCCTTTCAGGTGTGGGTACATGGAAAGGACCTCTGAACGTCGAATAAAATCGCGTATTTTTTATTTCGTTGTATCGCTGCGTCTCGAGCAGCTGGCTTGACCGACTCTCATTTAATCTTTGGATAAGCTCTTGTCTAAGGTTTTCAAGGCTGCCCATTCTTCGCTACAAAAGTTAACAAATTCGATTCATTTATCATGGTTTTGTTATTAAAATGATACCAAAGTTTGCTCCTTTCTTTTCCTTTCCGTGTTTATTTTTTCCTCATACGTCTCTTTCGAAACCGCGTAATGTTGGACCTAACGTCGATAATATCTCAATTACTCTGCTTGAGAGGCAGGAGAGGTTAATTACCATGAATTTCACGCGATTTTCAAAGCCTTTCATCTCATCGCTTTTCACCTTCAGCGCTTTTTTGCAATTTCCAACAATATGCTCCTCTATTTCTTTCTGATGGCACTCATGACCTTCCTACTTGTCGTTAAGAACCCGATCGCTCAGGCTAATGCATTTACCTCTATCTGCTTCCGAATGACCTTTCCGACATTATCAATCATATTGCGGTAATAAGCAAAGACTGCAGACTTATTCATTAAGTTTTCCTCTCGGTTATGTTTGTTCTTAACGTATTGGTTCGCCGTTTCCATTTGTTTTTGTAATCGAGCCTAAAAACGCTTATTTTCGATAGATAAAGGGCAATAAGACCTGCTCTTTCATCATTACTAGCAGCTGGGCAGCTTTTCGCGTCTCTAGAAGCTCTTCGGTTTTCTTTTTGAGAAGGTTGGCTTGTTTTTGGGCCTTGAGTTCCTCATAGATGAGCATTTGGATGTTTTTATCCAGCACATGTGCTTCCTCTTCAGCGCGAATGCGCTCTCGTTTAGTCTCGGTGAGCTTATTCAATAGCTCGCTTGTCCGGTCTGTCTGGGCGCCATCGGAGGACTCGGGGAGTCGTCTTGTGCGGTAATATGAGCTGTTCAGGATCATTAGCAGATTAAATTCGTTAAATTAAAGTGTGCGCTTAACGTGCTTAAAGCAATAAATTTTACACGAAGCATCCGCCCTCCATTATCGAATATCAGATATTATAGCTCCAGATAGCATCTTGGACCACAAATATGGAACCTGCTATTAGTAATCGCGACACTTAGTGAATTGACTTTCCTCGTTCGAAGGTTAGACGCCAAAGCGCTATATAATTGAAACTGTTGTCAGGTACAACGTACTCACCAAATTCTAATATGTGTACAAATTTTAGACTCAAGCAACGAATGCAGAAAATCACTACTCAAACAATCGAAAATAAAATTGCGATTAGCTAGATTATGAAGAATTTATATATATACATAGAGATATACGATTTCGATGGACAATCACACTAATGAGGGTTTTGAGCAACTGCCATTTTCTGATCGTTCGCCGATTTTTTTGATTTGACTGATACAATTTTCCTCGCCACTGTTTCTGTTCCATTGGGTCCAACTGCGATACGGTGACTCTGCAGAACGAGCTTCAGATATTCCCTCTTTGCCTCAGGAAGAGTTTCAACTATTGCGGCTAGCCCTTGCAGATTCACTTCCTTTATTTTCAGTATAACGTTTCTGAAATATTCAAACTCGTCTCGTTTTTTGAAATCACTTATCATGGAATCAACCAAATTCTGGGCTTCCTCCTATAATTGTTACAAAAAGAATTAACCTCACAGTCGGATATAGAAATATTAACTTCTTCAGTGACCGCGACACATCCATAGTCATCATCATCTTCATCTTCCTCATCAAAATCGTCGTCCTCATCAGAATCGTCCATGTCAGTACTGTGGTTATTTGTTCCGGTTCTATTTTTCGCTGCACCGAGGAATGCAGTGCTCTCATCAGCCCTAAGCAGAAAGTCATGTTATTTCTTTTACGTGTGTTTGACTTACTTCTTAAAATCTTTCAGATGGCTCGAAATAATTTGCTCGTTGCTCGGGATCTCTTCATCAGTCACTTGTTCTTCACTGTGAGCGGGCTTTGCTTTCTTCTTCTTTCTGAGCTGCTCCGCTTGGTCGATCGCCTGCTCTATCTTCAGCATCGTCACGATGCAGTTGAAGAGCGCTGAGGTGATATTAACGATATAAGGAGCTGGATTTTCCCGAATAAGGATGGTCGTCAGCCCGATCACAAAGACCTGTTATAGATTCGATATCATTCCTGCGTAAGTCGCTTATTTCTTTACCTTTCTGTCGTAATGGCTGACAAAGCTATCCAGATTGTTCATCAAGCCGTCGAAAACAGCTCCAATGAGATTCTTTGAAACTAAAAATTCTTCGGTTTGTTTGTATCTGGTCATAAAGCAGCACAAAAACACTCCAAACAGCCTATTTTCCATCAGAATTGGAATCCTCTCTCGAAATAAAAGCCTACCTGCCTCGAAGGAAACTTTTCTTGATTCCTTGGGTTAGTTTCTCATAAGCGATCAAAATTATCCTTTCAAACTGATTATTCGTTAAAAACTCTCCCAGGTACTATGGAATCATGTAAGTTATGTCTTCTCAACACGACCAAAGAGGGTTTTACCTGCAGAATCAGATGTAGAAGTAGCGCTCCTTCTGCATGATTTGCTTCGGTTGCCACAAGGTCGTTACAGAAGATTGATTTCGTAGCGAGGGTGATAAACTGTGAAAGCGATTTTATTTTTTACTAAAGGGGAAATTTGTGAGATAACTTACTGTGTCTATGATAGTAGAGTCCTTTGCGATAACATCTCGTCCATGGACGATCATTAGGTTCAAGCTTGGGAAGATACTGGTCAACATTTGATTATATTTCTCAAAAACAGCTGGAAAAGTCTTCAATAAAGTCCAATCAGTCTCACTAACGACTCCCGTAAGCTCAATGAACGAATTCATCACAGCGATGATTTCGTCGTCAAAGTCGATTTCCTCTGGTTTCTCCATAAAATTGAAGAGAGGAGTTAGTGCTTGTTCAATCTCGAGCCTGCAGCCGATGTATACCTTCTGCTCGCAGATCGTTCGAATGATGTTCCAGCAGTTGCTAATGATAATGTTCCTTTTTTGAATTTTCCCATTGCTTATCTCGAAGTAAATTTTGGCTCGAAGGCGATTGATAACAAGCAAAATAAGACCTTGGACCTCTGAGATTTCCTTTGAGTAGAGTCTACAAATATTTTATTAGGATTGAGGTAAGCAAAATGCTAGTTACTTGACGATTTCTTGAATGATCTCGAAGAAAATATTATGGGTCACGCTCTCGATGTAATTTGTCAGTTTATCCACAATATCGCCAATGAAAGGCTTGATTTTTGGAACAAGCTCTTGCTCCTCAAAAAGCGCCTTGAGCCCATCGCACGCTTGAATGGCAACGATATCATAATCTGGAGATTTCAACCCAACGCATTCGATCAAGTAAATTATCTGCAAGGCATAAGCATCTTTGTATTTCGCCTCGGTGAAAATATTTTCGATGTAATAACTGATCAGCAGACAATAGCGGCTTCTTATCAAGACTAATAATTAAAATCAACGTTAGCTGGTATTGAGCGAGCTATCTACTATCGGTTGTATTGAAAAAGAATTGCTGGTATTTCAAAATCGTCGTTTCTAATAGCATTCTATAGTAAAATGATTCGTTATCAGCGGAAGAGTTGTTTTTGTTACATCAGATCGGCTCTTTTCGGGAGCGTATAACTCAGTATTGAGAGCACGAGCAAGCAGGTTTCTACACGCGTTTCAGCGGATGTTTTGCTCAGTAGGACACAGTCTTTGTACTCGTTGAGCAATTTGAAATTCTCGGGGATATCCGCAGGCGAATTCGATGCAAATGAGTAATCCATAATATTAAACGCGAGCACAGCGACAAAAGTCAACGTTCCATCGATATGGTCGCATAACCGTTCCATAAATTGAGCGGTTTGAGTCTTGAAGGTCTCAGAGAGCTGTAAATTATGAGTACTGATGCGGATAAGTATGATCTACCTGTTTATCGCAGCAATCGAGTGCTAACTGCACGAATTCTTCTGGATTCTCAACGATCAGTTCTCTTTCGGAGTCGATTGTCCTCAGCAGCGGGAATATCACATCAATCACCAAACTGTGTTGCGTATCAATCAATTTATATCTAAAGAGAGTGCTTACATTTTTTTAATCTCTGCGAAAATATGGTAAAACTCCGTCAGCGTGCACACTTTCGTCAAAAATGTCATTATCTCGGTCACTGCGCATTCAACCGAAGGATTCTTTTTTTTTAAAAAAAAAAAACCATTATATATCATCAACGCAAGAGCAATTAATTACTCCTAGATGTTTAGTAATATCGAGCCTGTCGGTCTTGCAGTATTTTATTATCGTAGAGAGCATCATTGGCAGTAGTTTATATATAAGCTCCATGAATTTGCCAGTTGCGTTCCCTTCCGCTGTGCCGAAATCAAATACAAAGCCTGTCAGCACGTTCACCGTTTTCACCACTTTTATTTTGATTTCATTGATAACATCGTCTATTCTGTCCTGCCCAGACGTCGAAATAATGCATTCTTTGATTTGAAGGTCCGTATTGATATGTATACAGAGTATCTTCATCAATATCACCATCAAGTCCTGCTGCTTAAGCAACGAAACCAACAAATTGCCTTTTGCTTCGCCCAGCTTCACAGAGAAATTTTTTATAGTCTCTGTCCAGACCCTCAACGATTCCAGGCTAGAAACAAAAGATTATGGAATTTGCTACTGGAGAACGAATTACTTGAGTAAAATAGTGCTGGTTGCGGTTTCTTTTTGCTCTGAGGGAAGGTTCATCATGAGACTAAACGCAGAGAGGTCTTGCGTGATAACATTGACGAGGTTATTGCCGCTGTCCATGAGGGTTTTCGAAGACTCCAAATATAATTGTTGCAGTTCAACTGGCTTAGTCACGGTATTTGTGATACACTGCAACGATAAAAGCCCTCCGAGCATGCCATTCGTCTTCATTTCGATTGCTTTAAGCGTGGGCAGGAGCAATGAATTCTTTAACTCGTCAGCTAAAGAGAACAAATGCCATTTTTTATCGGAATTTATAGAGGAGCTTACAGCTAGTGAGTAATAGCATATTGCTTAAGCATGTGCCAAGTTGGACACGTTGTGCGAGTTTGAGATTATCTTTAATGATTGCGGAGAAAAGGAGCTCGGTTTGATACAGCTGGTTTTTGTTGTCTTTTGTTTCATCATCGGTCGCCTGTGTTTTAACAAGCAAATTCAAGTAGCTTCCTGCGGAATCTTTGATTTCCTTTGTGATTACTTATGAATGTTGAGTAAATAAAGCAAGAGAGAAGGAAAGAGAGCATTACTTTCGCTATTGGGAGAGATCATGATTGAAATAAGCAGCTCCATGAATTTGTTAGGGTCTTGTTTGAGAGTTTGAAGCATTTTTTCACATTCTTTGCGGATGGCGTCGTTGGGGTTGGCGAATGTTTGTTTGAGAAGAAAGGCGCATTGCTCATGAGGAGCAAGAGACAAAAAGGCTTGGCGATCCATGATTTGTTCGTTTTTTCTACTTGATAATTTTTCAGATTTTATTTGCCAAGAGAAATCGGATTTAGAATTTTTCAACGCATCTGTAGAAGAACTCTGGATAAATTCATAAATTGGTGAAAACAAAAGTGAAAGAAGTCTATCTTTTCGTGTCGAAGACCTGTGCTGGTGTTTGCTACAAGTAAAAAATCGGTATTTGATTAAAAGAGGCAAAGAAAGAGAATTGAAGGGTTTGTTGTTATACAATGTGATTTAACAAGATTAAAATAGTATTTTAAATGCTAGGTGTTATCGATAAACGAAGAAACTGCTCTCTGTGAATATTCGAACAAAGCTAAGCAAATCAATGATTATAAGAATCCTTGTATAGCAAGCATAAGGGAAGGTTTGAGATAACAAGTGGGTCAGCATTTCTACAGTAAATTCTGAGGCATTATGCATTAGAGTCCGGGAAAAAATACAATACAAGACCACTCGCGAAACATAACAGCATTGATTCTACTACAGGTATGACGACCCTTTCTCTCTCCCTCTCTCGCAGATTTTTCTTAGATTAGATTTATCCATCATAGTATTTTTTTGGAAATAATCTCTGCTATTCACTACAAATAACATTCAAGAGTAACCCGACGCAGATAGCAACCCAAAAAATTTTCCTCATCTAGAGTATTAATAATCAATCTCAACAGCTCTAGCAATTGCACCCTTGCGAACCCGAGTTAATTTTTCCATTCGCATCAGTTCCCGGTTTCGTATTAGTGAGGACGATCTTTCCCTTTTTCTCTGCTTTTCCCGGTGCACTTGGCTGATTGCCATCAACTGATGATGCAACCGATGTAGTACGTGATTTCGTCAATTTACTCAAATAATTTAAGAAAATCAGCTTCGATGCTTCTTTGAATGCCTTTAAAAATAAATAGTTAAAGCCTCCAAACATTCACTCAGCTCCTTACGATTTCAATATTTTGTGAATTCAACGCTGAAGTCTCGAAGAAAAAGTTCATATTGTTTTCTTTCATAAAAGCTTCTCCTTCTGAGTATTGCACCTCTCGCCTATACATTGAGCATACACTAAGCCACCAATAAAGCCGTTTATTTACTCTTCTTCTCTGTCAGCCTGATTTCCCATCAATACAAAGACTGCGTTCTCATCACAATTTTCTCTGGCTTCTTCGAGCCAGCTTTGCAAAGACTCAAAGCTTTCCTTCCTATTCCATGGTAACTACCGTAGCCCAGTCAATAGGATTACCTTGCAATATTATAACAGATAAAAATAGCAGCGGCGTTTCGATAAAACGATCTCACGATCGCTCTAAAAGATTCCTGACCAGCCTAACGCAGTTGCCATTTCAGCTTTTTTGGCCTGAAAATATTTTACTGTGTCCCAAATCTGGAGCTTAACAGCCGTTTGCTCATCGATATAAACCTCTTGAGAGTGAAACTCGACACCAACAGTGACGTTATAATCCTCTCCGAATTGATCTTTGCAATACCTTGCTAAAAGAGAGCTTTTCCCAACGCCTGGACAGCTTGTGATGATGGAATATAGGTAGTAACGGTACCTGCGTCTCCGACCAATATGATTTTGAATAGGAATTCGTTGTCGTTAGCCTGCATTTAGATTCGACCCGAGATGAGGTAGTAGTGCCAATTTAAATAACTTTTTAAATGAACAGATTTTCAGAAATAAACTTGAGAACCTGCTTATGATAAACATCCTCTTCAATTAGAAGAGAAACCAATCACATTTGTCATTTTTAATGATAAACTAAACCCAAAGTCTAGATAATTTGACTTCAGGTTGAGAGAAACGCCTTTGATAATCATGAAACAATGGATTAAGCTCAGTAAAGTAATAGATAACATAGACAGGTGATCAGAAGAAAGAGGCATGGAAATTAAAGAAGACATTTTGAACGAAGGACAGGAGCGGTGAGCATTTAATCAAAGGTGAGATAAAACTATTGAGAGGATTTGATTAGCCGTCTCAACTCGTAATTTTTTAAATTTTTTAACAGCCAAGTTTTCATAATAAACTGAATTTTCTCAAATGGATTGTTTCAATTGCAATAACCCCTACAACGACGCCCAGAACTGTCCGCGCCTGCTCACGACTTGCGGACACAGCATCTGTGCCGAATGCCTCAACGACAATTTTTTCCAAGGCGCAATTCTCTGTCCAGAGTGCAAGGCGATCAACGAGGCTCCAAGCATCGCAGCTTTCCCGAAAAATCTTGCGCTTTTGAATCTAAAGCATAGTTCGATCGTCGGGGACCCTCGGCTCCGACAAAGCAATTCGTCATTTGATATTGGAGAGCATATTGTCTGCACACGCCATCGAAAAAAAGTTGAAGGTGCAAATGCGTAGTAGTTAATTGTGTTTCTGACTCTATCCATTAGCTTTCTGTGAACGCGAGCGCGCTTTGCTATGTATTCATTGCATTCTTGAAGATAAAAAGAAAGAGCTAGAAGCAAATTCAATTCCTAAGGTAATCGGTTATCTATTTAAGGAATACGAGCTTACTTTGTGTTCTAGTCAGCGGAGAAGGAGAGAGATTTGCTAAATAAAGGGATGGAGCTCTCGAAAATTTTGGAAGGGAAATTGGAGGGTCTCCAACAGGAGGTTCATGACGCATACACAAAGCTCTATGATTGTGCTGAAAAATCTCGAAAGGAGATCACGACCTTTTACAACGAGATCCGCAGGATCATAGGAGAACGAGAAACCGTTCTTAAGCAGAAAATTTCCGAGCAATTTCGAGGTCAAGAGAATTCTCTGAGACAACAGGAAGAAAAGATCATCGCGCAATTGCAAGCGATTCATGCGCTTTACGATGAGATCGAAAAGACGAGAAGCGAGTCTGATGTAAAAATGCTGAGTCAGTCGATGAGCAGAATGGAACTGCTGCGAAAGGCGACGCTTTCGCTTGAAGACGTGAGCTATTACATTCCTTTCGAGGATTTCCAGCCGCAATTTGAGCTTGCAAATGTATTGAAATTGCTCACTCCAATTCAGAATATTAGCGTGGCAACACCCAATCCAATCAAAAACTTGAAGCAGCCAAAGCCGACAGCAAATAGAGAGTCTTTGAAGTAAGCGTACTCATCTTCATTGCTAATCCTAGTAGTAAGGGACAAGGAAACAGCGGCAATGGTCATCCTCCAATTGTGAATCCTTATAAGGTAGCTAGCAGCAAGAAGGAAGGTAAATACGCGCGAGAGGGGCCTATTTCTTATAATTATAGGTGAAAAGAGCTCTCATAAGCCTAAGGAGCTAAGAAGCAAGGAGAATGAGTTTGATTTTAAGAAGACACCGGAAAAGAAAGTCTCTTCGCCTCTGAGAGCCTCGATAAACATTACTCCCGTTCAAAACCAGCAGCAGAAAGCCTATTATGAGCTCCGGGGCTCAAGAAAAGATCAAGATGACTTCGGGAGAATGAGTGGTAGTTTTGAAATGAAATTCGCAGTTTTGACCTAACAAACGCAATTTCTACAGATATTGAAGGAGCTAAGAGCAGAAACGGCAGCATCTATGAGCATTCCCCTCACAGAATGACTAACGATCATCCAAGTAACCTTCTACGAGCCTAAGACCAAGATTTACTAGATATAATAACATTATAGAAGTTGTTACTGAGAAGCATGATCTCAAGTTAAACCGTCTTACTCATGACACTGACCTTCGAAACAGAGCTGACCCAAATTCAGAGTCTTTCTGCTCGAACGAGGATTTCCTAGAGCTACTAGGACAAGGTAAGGCTAGCTCCTAAGGGTTCAATAATAATTTGATATGCGGGATTAGTTGGAACTAAGGATGGAATGTACAAAGGTTCACGCGACGTCAGCAAACTCGACATGAGTGGTATTCCAACCGACGGAAAGGGGGATAAGACTGATCTCACGCAAAACAAGGAAATGAAGTCTTTTCTGGTTGAAACTGCCAGCAGATCAGAGCTCAGCGATATTACTCAGCAAAAATTAGATTTTTCAGTCCTTTGTCAGCAATCCAACTCATATGTCTATGTAATGGGAGGTTTCGTGGAGAATGAAGAGACGGTGGTCGAGAGATACGATATTCATAGGGGAAAATGGGAAACTGCGTGCTCCATGAAAAGCGCGAGGACAAAATTCTCCTCTGTTGCTCTTCCCAATGGAAACGTTCTTATCATGGGAGGAAAGCAAGGCAGCGGAAGAGTCTCCAGCTGCGAGGAATTGCTAATCAAAGAAAATATGATAAAACCGTCAGAGATAGTGCTTCCAGTTGCGAAGAGTGGCTTTGGAACTTGTTTGATAAATGGTAAATACATTGGTTTTTCGTAATGGCTTTTAACCTTTTTTCTAGATGAAATTTACATTTCTGGTGGAAATGACGGCAATTCAATTTTAAAGAACTTCGATTGCTATTCCCTGAAAAAGAAACAGTGGATTTCGCTCCCGCCTTTGAGAACCAAGCGCGACGAGCATGCAGTTACGTTTGGCTTAGACAAAAAATTATACGCAATCGGAGGCTACGGAGGCCCTAATAAGTACTTCTATCTCCTAATTCCTCTTCCTGAGAATCCTTCATAGTACTTGCTTAAATACCGTTGAACGTTACGACTTTAAAACAAAAACATGGGAACCAGTTGCTAATTTGAACTTGCCGAGAAGAGCTCTCACTGCGGTGACGATGCCGGATGGAATCTATGCCATCGGAGGGTTCGACGGCGAAAATTATTTGAGCACGGTTGAAAGATACGATGAGACGCAAAATGAGTGGGTTTTTGTCAGTTCGATGAACTATCCTCGCTGTACTTTTTCTGCTGTTGCCAGCAGTGACTATCAAAACATTTATGTGTTTGGAGGGTTTGATAATGGTCCATTAAATACAGCCGAAAGGTAAACAGTGAATGAAGAAATGAATATTTATTTGATTTTTTCATAGATATTCGGTTATTAGAGGCACTTGGGAAGTGATCGCACCGATGAAATTCAAAAGGTTTATGCATTCCTCCAGCTTGATGATTACAAAGTGATTTCAGCATGATTGAATATATTTCTGGTTTGCCCTTTTTGGTTAGGAAATTTTATTAAGTCGATTGCCTGAAAGTTGTAATGAATGTATCTTTTTCAATTTTATAGACATCATCTAGATTGCGAATCAGCCATTTACATAAAACAATATTTTAACGAACCTTAAATAAGGATTTCGTAAAGCCTAATGATAACATCTTCTTAAGATAGATAGATAATTCCTTGCTACCCGAAAAGGCCAAAGTTAGGAGGCACAATAAATTATGGAATTCCTCTACCAATATAAATATAGACCTTATTCTTTAGGAATGCATGTGGTAATGCATGCTATATGTAAACTATCAATCACTTTAAGGTTGTTTGGTGACCTAAAACTCTTATCTCAATGTTAATTAGATAAAGAAACTCTGATAAACCAAGCTCTGACATAAATATTTAGGGAAATATAAGACAAATGTGGAAACAGCAATCCGATATGAAGATAGTATAGTCTTAATAAGCAAGCAAGAACGCTGCGGTACTCTTGTTCAGCTCATGGACTCGAAGCAATTGGCTTGAAAATACTCTCGTAAAAACGAACAATGGCTATTGTGGGTCACTTAAGGGAGAAAATTAAATTCTGGCCACGGGAATATGCCTGCGATACGTAAATTCGAATAATTTCATAAATTGTAACTTATATTAATTTTTTTGGACACGGAGCAATAATTATATACAGCTATCACGATCTGATTGATAATCAGAATCGGAATTCCGAACTCCCTTGAGAAAAAATATAATTCAATGTGTCGATATTTTCCTGGATTGCCATATGTAGTAGTGACCTGAAAGTCTCTTCGTAGGCCTTTAATAGTAACATTAGTCTTACTCTGAATGACTTTTTCCACAAAGATTGTGGCCTGAAAAGCTAGTTGTTGGCTCAAAGGTTCTGAAGTCACGATACTAGCGAGAAACAGCAGCTAATAAGTTTCATTTTCTTTTCGTCACACGCTATTTTTAGTTAATAATGCTCGATCTTTAAATTTTCTCCGACTGAGCCTTATCTTTAGATTAGTTAAACTCTCATTTGAAATTAAAATGGAAGCAACAAAGCGATTCTATCAATTGCTTGAAGATCTCGACAGCGCCGGCCAGCCGTATGTTAGACAAGAGCTGCTCAACGAGTTGGTCAAGGTGAAGAAGCTGATTAACAAGCTGGCTATTCTGGAAAAAGCAGAAATCGAGTCTGACACCCTGTAAATGACTATTAGAGCGACCTGAACCCTAAATTCTCCCGTATCTTCTTGACTCTAGAGCCAAATTTAGTGAGGACCCGAATAAGAATGCGCCTCTCTTGATGAGGGAGCTTGTGAAAGGATTCAAGGTGAATTCCACATTTTTTTTTTTTCTTCTGACACCTTTGCAGGAAACCCAAAATTTGATCTCCATTCTCCATCTTTTCGCAATGAATCATCCCATTGATGATTCCAACGTCATGAAATTCCTTGAGACCTACTTCCAAGGCCTATTCAAGACGACCCTTTTCAGCTTAGTATGTTTGAAAGGGAATGAGAAATCGAAATTCGCAAAGACTTTGAATCAAATCAACAAGCAATTCTTGACTGATGTACCAGATATGCCTCAATACTTAGATCAACCATTCAATATTAGAGCGCAAAGGAAATAATTCTTAAGGAAATCGAAGAGCAGATTACGCTCGGCGGCTCGAATTGGGCCAAAATCGATCTCAGCGCCACGAAGGTGTTGCGAACTTTCTTCCTAAACACCAAAAGAACGACTCAAGTTGAGAGTTCAATGGTCGAGAATGCCATCGAGGAGGTTTTCGTGATAAAAATGACGATGCCTTCTGAAGAAGAGCTAATGATCATCACTGATTGCCCTGAGGAGAACATCCTCTTAGAGTAATTGGCTTGAGCGCGTGCTAAAATAATTCAATTTGATAAGGAAATACCTCGAGTTTGACCTCGGAGCAAGATTCCCGAATATCTTTGAAGTCATTAAAGCTGTCTTGGATATTGCTTTCAGTGACGCGCCAGAAAAGTAAGCTATTACTCAGAGGACCTCTCTGATCAATAAATTTGAAGCGCTACAAACGAAGTAGTTGTGAGACTTGTCGAGACCGTCAAGACAGATTATGTCGACTTGACGAGAAAGGTCTTTATTAAGTTCCTTCAGCAGGACCTCGTCTCATATTTCAACGCGGAATGGTAAAATATTCTCTTAGTAATGTGCAGTCAGTCACATGTCTCAAAGCAAACTCATCCTTGAAGACAACAGCCCTGGGCTGCCGCCACAGAAAGAAGGTTCAACAGTAATTTTATAAACTACGAGTCAAGCAGTGCTGATTATGAGTTCATATTCATTTAAGAAAAAACGCATTGAGATCAAAATCGTGTCCTCGGACCAGATTGAAATCACGAATAACTTCTTGGTGGAGATGCGCGCGTTTTCAGCTGAGGTAAAAGTGAGATCCTTGTATGAAAATTAACCTTCTTGGGCGGGCAGATTTCAGAAATTTGGGCAAAACTTAATCAAAAATACTTAAAAGTCGAGCAAAAGGCGTTCGAGAACGCGAGGAGGTCATTCGATTCGAGCAATACTCAGTCTCTTTGCCTTGATTTCAATTCGAATCTCTACCTCGTTTACCAAAACATCCCTCTTCCCGAACCCCTTAAGTACAAGCGATTATTTCACATTTAACTGAATCACAATAATTCTCAGGAAGTATATCAATATCGGAAACTTCCTCTACGTTCCAACAACACGATCGCATCTTGTTGTGATCGGTTCTAATGTGGAATTCTTGACGAAGATCTCCGAGTCCCTCCAAGAGGCTGAAAAGAGCAAGAGGCCAATAAGCGTCTTTGAGCGAACATTTAAGGATATCAGATACCAGCTTGTCGTGAAAATCCGTCAAATTAAGGCAGAATCCAAAAGAACGAGGCTGATCGATGGTTTCTCGTTGATTTTTGATCTCGGCGAGCAAGCTGTTGAAAGTAAGGAAGATGTGGGTTTGGATGTTGTGATGCTCCAGAAAAAGACCTCGAGCACGATAAGGGCATCGATCAAAAAGGTCATGAACTTCAATAAATTCAAGAAGATGTCTCAAAAGAGTGATGATATCCTCTCAAAGGAGGTAATTATTGTCATCAGTCATTTTTCTAACCAATGGATACAAAGAACGCTGAAATTCTCAGAAACTCGATCATTTCAGAGTACTTACCAGACCAAGAGCCAGGATTAGAACGCTTGGTCACCTCATCAAAGTAAAAACTATTATTATTGAGGAGTTACTATGGAAAATATGCGCAATTAGACATTGGATAGGCAAATTCTCGAAAAACTCTCTGATGATGTCCCCAGAGTCAAGCATGTTCAAGAAAATAAAGAACCTAGCTGAAGGGGAGGAAGTCAAGAGAGTTACTACCAGGAGAACCACGAGTAAAACTGGCGATCAAGAGACTAAGTTTGACGCAAACTACCTTCAAATCTACGAGGATGATGACAAGAAATTAAAAGACTGGAGCTTGAATATCCCAGCGATTACAAATGACCTAGAGAAGTCTCGACTTGTTTGGTTCATGCTGGAGGATCTGGGACTTATAACCGAGTTCTCCATTGATAGAAATACCCTCTGTGAATTCATTCTGCAGATCAAGGCTGGATATTCGCTACATAAAAATGCTTTCCACAACTATTCTCATGGTGTTACCGGTAATAAATATACTATTAAGCAGTGTTAGAGGGTCTGATTATGATTATTAGTCATGCATGGCGTGCACTACATCTTGAAGAACTGCGGATTTGCTGAGAGGTTCTCAGGAGTCATTAATTTGGGTATTCTGATCGCAGGGTTCTGCCACGACGTCGGACACAGAGGCAAAACGAACCTCTTTGAGATCAATTCGAGATCGGATGTCGCGATCACTTATCATGACCGTGGTGTAAGATAGCATGTTTTTAGGCTCGTGTCATCGGGTTAAATTCCCTTCGATATAGGTGCTCGAGCAATACCATGCCGCTTACACATTCAGAATTTTAAACAAAGCACCATTCAACATCCTCGAAACGCTTTCGCCTGAGGATTACAAAGATATCAGGAAACTCATCATTTCATGCATTCTCTCGACTGATATGAAAGAGCACTTTGACGAGGTTAAGAACCTTAAGCTTCTTACCGAGGGACTCAAACAAATGGAAGGAGGAGCTGATCTTCCGCACCTCAGCAAGACTTCATCCAAGAAACTCGTCAAATTCGGCGATCAACCGCAAGAGACTGAGAATAAGAATATAGGTGAGTGTCTGTGTTTGTGTGATGAGCTAATAATTGTGCAATTTAGAATGGTCGGAGGACGATATCAAGCTTATCACTGGGTACATCGTCCATGCAGCTGATCTCAGTGGACCTACTAAGGCATGGGACCTCGCTTATTACTTCTCGCACCAAGTTAATGCAGAATTCATTCAGCAGGTAGATTTTTTCATGCTATTGTTCTTAAAATAATGACAAGGTTGAAGAAGAGAAAGCGCTTAACTTGCCTGTGGCCCCATACATGCTTAACCTCGATAAGCCTGCTGTATTGGCGAAATCAGAGATCAACTTTGTTAAGTTTATCGTGAAACCGCTCTGGGACACTCTAAACGAGTTCGTGAGCGACGCGATGAAGATCGCCTCGGATAATATCACCGACAATATGCAGCATTGGGAGACGGCTTACAAGAACGCTATTGAGGAGGAGGAAGCAGAAAAAAAGAAGGCTGTAGATGAAAAGAAAGCAGAGTAGGAAGAAGATTCATAAATGTTGAGCCTTAGTCTCTAAGAGGAAGGAGACAATTCTGAGAGATAAAGAGCAATGCTGCTTATCTCGTTCTCTTTGCTTATTTGTTTAGGAGAGGTTGGAATCAATCTAACTTACGTGCTGTTAAGACTTCAATAGATTAACGCACTTAGCAACGAATTTTATAGTATAAAAGAAAAAATTTCTCAAAAGATCTATGAAAACAATATCAAACTATTATCTCTTAAGATAAGTAATGTCTGTTATTATCATTGAAGCATGCTTTCTTCGAGGTCTCGGCAGACCGAATATAGTTATGGTCACATAGTATTTACAATCTTATTCATGAGCGAGATTAATTTCTCTCATTAACAAAAAATAAAACGGGATTCTAAACACAAGAAATGGCAGACAATTACTCCAAAGCCGACACTATTTCTTTAGAAACTGTCCGGCGAAGCCACCGAGACGAAGAACCTCGCGTGTTATACTGTCCGAGACACCGCCTTCCTGTCAGAGGAGTCTGTTTGCACTACCAATGCACTCAAAAACTAATTTGCGGAAGATGTTTCAAAGAACTACCAGATGAGTTAATCAAAGCATACGAGGACATCGACGACTTTCTCTCACCCAACCGATTATCAGTCTTTTCAGAGGATATGAGCGCGATTGAAAAAGAAACTCAGCGGAATATGAATATCCTCAAAAGCGCAATGAGCGCAATTGATTTGGGCTTCGATAAACTCGTTGAGCATGTAAATTACGTTAAATCGAAAACCAAAGAGCAGTTGACTAAAAAATACGATCGGGATCATGAATCATTGCATAAGGTCACAGAAACCTATTCAAATTTCCGCTCAATGATGAAAAACCTTTTAAGACAACCAAACGAAGAACTCCTCGGTGAGTCTGTTGACATGTTTGTGGAACTGGCGGATTTATTGAGGATTCAGGTCAAGCAGGACAAGAGCAGATTTAACCTCTACGCTGCCGAAATTCACAAAAGATGCATGCAGCAGGTAGACTTAAGCCGAAGCCCACTCGACAAGCTATTAAATCTCGAAGAGGTATCAATTAAGCAGAGTCCTGACTACTCGCGCAGCAAATCAGTTACACCTATTAAACGTAACACTTCCTTGCCGAAAATCCATAATTCTGCAATTCACCACTCGCGCTCCTACAATACTAACCCTTTCCAGGTTACGAGCTCTTTCCAGCCTAAAGAAGTCACCATTGTTAAAAAAATAGGGAACGGAGGACTAAAACTCCCTGATCTAACGAAAAATTATGAGCTTGCATTCGAAACTATCGACACTAAGATGAAAGTGATTGAAGCTATGGCCTATCTCCCTCATGATGACGTGATTGTCTTAGGAGGGTTGGTACGCGGGGATCAGTTTCATAAACTCGCGTTTCAGAAGATATCGCCAGCGCCGCTGGTAATGAAGGTGATTACAGCGCATTCGAACACTATAAATAACATAATCGGTAGTCAGCATTACTTGTTCTCTTGCGCGAAGGACAAAATGGTGAAAGTGTGGGAACTGACTTCATATGATTGCGTTATGGTGTTAAAGCATGAGAGCAATGTGATAGGAATGCTATATGATGATACTACGGGCACGCTGTTCAGCTATGGGAATTTTCTTGACATTCGGGTTTGGAATCTGCCGAAAAAGAAGGAGGAGTTGCCGATCAAGGTGCCAACGAACCAAATTTCGCAGATGTGCTTTGTAACATCAAATAAAGAGGAAGGTAAGCGGTGGATCGCTGCAGGCTGTGAGCAGACGGGGAAGATATATCTAATGGACTTGAAAACAGGAAATGCGGTTTTGGAGCTAGAGGCACACGCTCCGGTGTCCTTTGTTAATTTAACGCATTTTAGTGGGCCGAATCTACTGGTAGGAGGCTCGCTGGACGGTTTAGTTAAAGTTTGGGACCTGAACAAGGTGCAACCGCCATTGCTGTCTCGAGTTATGCATTTCAGTGCGAAGACGAGCCAGTTCTATATTACGAGCATGACCGCAGGAGTCAATGACGGTTTGATCTTTTTAGCGAATGGAACTCAAGGGATCATGGCAGGAACGGCCACGGAATCGAGGCTGCAAGGCCAGATTAGGTTCGATGATGATGGGATATTACAGCATTTCAAGTTATTGTATCTCGATGGGAAGGGAATTCTGCTGAGTGCGAATAAATTAAATGGAAGACTAGTTGCGATAAATGCCTCTAGCATGAGAACGTCGAGAGTAACGAACTACTCTCAGCAGAGCCCTGAGCACGGGCGAAATCATTTGAATTATCTATATGAACCGAAATATGGGAATGCGCAGAACCGACATGAGTTCCAACTGAAAGAAAAAACTCCAAGCCATAATGACAGTTTTATGTCAAAGCAAAGCCATTTAAAGGGTATTTCCAGTCCTGAGTCGTTCCATCGTGAGCAGCCTAAGATTAACTCGAGTCCAGCTAAGAAGGAAACAGGTAAACAGACGGATGTGAAAGCGAAAAAGAAGAAAGAAGAAGAGGAAGAAGGCGAACAAGATGAAGAGGAGCAAGCTGAGGGTGAAGAGCAAGGGGAAGAGGAAGAGGAGGAAGAAGCGGAAGAAGCGCAAGAGGCAGAAGAGGAGGAAGAAGAAGGAGAAGAAGAAGGCGAAAATGAAGAAGAAGGGGAAGTAAATGGAGGGGAAGAAAAAGAGGAACCGAAGAAGAGCAAAGCTGTTAAGAAAGGGAAATCAGCGAAGTCCAAGCCCAACGCTGATGCTGAGAAATAGACTATAATTTTTGTCTAATTGCCCGAATACCGATTATATTTTGTTTTTGACTTCTTTTTCATGATAAGTACGAATTAATTTGGTGGATTGTTTATCTGAGAAATATTTAGTTGATTCTTCTCGATAAAAGATATGTGTATATCTACATAGTTCTTCTGAACAAATTTTCTGTGAGTTATCATCTTTATAAGTTTAAAGCGATATGTGTAATGAATGTCTTCTGCTTGGAAAATGAAATTATATTTTTTAAGAGTTACGAAGAAATAAACTAAGGTGAATGCTAAAAGCAAATTTTGCATAGATCTAATGAGGATGGAGACTATGAATAGTGTAATGTTAATCGAGAAAGATTCAAGTTACTTACTATCAAATCAATTAATAATCAAAATTTAAAAATCGAAATTGAATTATTACTTTCGAAAAAGTTTTCATAACCTGAAACTATTATCAAGAGAAAGCCTTATCTATGAGTAAATTTAGCACGGTAAGATGTAGAGGTAAATTCATTTGATAGAATCCAATCACAAAAAAATTCATCAGAGCGAAGAGACAATTAAGTACTGGTTCATATTATAAATGCAAATAAAAAATGCAGGTGTATGAAAGAAAGTACTTATCATATTAACACGTATGGATAATGATCTCATGTAATTTCAGACGAAGTCACAAGAGAGAGAGAGAAAAAAAAAAGAAAGAAATAATAAGTAATAAATAAATAGAATAAAAGCACCTACAATAGTGCTTTGAATGTATCTAGTATTTTGAGTGAGTCTCATTCTACTCATGAATACTAAGTAACTCCGACCTCTTACGTACGAACACATCACATGGAAAGAAATTCATAGTAATTTTGTTAAATATTTCTATCTTCTTTAGGATTGATCATTTAATTTACTATCCTCTTCTATCCGACTATGCGTTGCCCAGCAAGAAAAAAGTAATCGAATTTTCTAACAGTTGGAAAAAAATTTTCCTCATCACACCTACAAGCCGTTCTCTCCCAGCTTCAGCCTTGAATTGTGATAATTTACATAATGCTCCACACTTTTCATAGCTGCCTTATGTTGCTGAAGCTAAATCCTAAGCATCCATTTCATATCACTCAAATTCGCTTGATAATCTGCCTTATATGTCATAAAAACACGATGTTGCAGCACGACTCTAAAAAGAAACTTCATAACCGTGAGCTCGAAAAGCACAAACGCTAAAATACAGGAATTCATGAATTAAGAGTCACAAAAAGCCTTTAAGAACCTATTTTAAAATTTAGTTGACCAATTTACACGAATTAAAGAATCAAGGTTTGCGAAAATAAATGGGCATTACATGCAGTAAGAACACTACGAAAAAGAAATACATCGAAAACGACAATTTTCAGCGCGAGAGTAGCAAATGTAACCACTCAACCGCAACATCGACTAACTTTTTACAGTCACTTCTTATGAACTGATGATATTGGAAAAAATATACGGCGATCTTGCTGGTAAAAGACTATTGGCAACCCCTTATGTAATTAAATCGAATGGTAGATCGAAACGGAGGCACGATTAATAAAGAGACCTTCCTTCAGTTTTTCCCATTAACCGTACTAACGCCTCTTGAAGCTGGAATTAAGTTTTTTTTCGATGTTAGGGGCTGTGGGGCGAGCGACTCTTCGAGAAATTTGACTTGAAGCATCAGGGGACAATCGATTTCCCTGAATTCATATGGGTGTTGAGCTTTTGCTGCAAATGTAGTGAGGATCAGAAAATTCAGATTTTATTTAATCTCTATGACGCTGATCACGATGGCTTCCTCGAGAAGAAAGACGTCCTTTGCATGGTTCGTGTTAGATCACATGGGTTTGGCCTAACTATGCCTTTTAGCTGTACAACTACCCGAAATCGCATCTTCGGAATATAATTGAAGACACTAACGTGGCTCCTGACCGAGGAAAAAAGATGGCGAATATGAAGAAATACGCTGGGAAAATTCAGTCGATGGCTAATCTTACGAATAAGCCTAGCTTGCCTCGAACGGGGTCAGAAAACATGAACAGGGTGATTGAAGATCTTATTGTGAAGAGAGGAAGCTCCGCTTATGCTATGAATGGCGATGAGAAAGCAATTGAAGCTCTGATGAACCAGAAGCTGTCGAAACCGCAAGCAGAGGATGATTATTCGACCGCTGTAACAGAAGATGAAAGTAAGCGATGTTCTTTTGAAGTCGAGCTAATATTGTCAAAGAGCCAACGGGTTTGTTTTTGAATGAGCTTCATAGAGACATTCTCGATCAGAAATCACACCAAAAGGTTCGCTTGAATAGCAATCAGAGTGTAGCCAATCGAACGAGTTCTAATAGGGCGCAGGTTCTCAGTTCTTCACAGGCTAACTCTCGCAGAGTGACAATCGGAAACAATAGTGCTTCGCCGAAAAAATCGGCGGTAGAGGAACCAAAAAAGCTCGATTTACGACCAATAACGATTCCTGTTGCGACTAACGTGAATAATCGTCTGAAAAAATATGCGAATTTTTTATTCGAGTCATGCGAAACGGGCAGAACTACTGGAAAGTATTAAATAATGATTCTTGGAGTTCAAACGTTTAACGGTATCATTAGACTCTCAGTTGAGGATTTTAGAAATTGGATAAACACTCATCCAGCTATGTGCAAATTCTTTAACGATAGCTTCCATCAGGATATCTGGGGTAATGTTAAAACATCTAAAACGCAAGCTAACTATTAGAAAAACAGAGGCTTGTAGTGCAAAAACATTAAACTCGATGATGTCACAGAGCAGCGCTGCCCTTGATGACGGGTCTGATAGTTCTCCAATGAGACAACCAATCAGTTCAATAGATAAGAGCGCTTCAGCTAAAGCAAATTCGCCGAAGGCGAACAATATGCATGCTAGTGTGCCTCTCAAATGCTACCAAAGGTTTCAAACATCACAAGATTTAGCCCGCATTCTCATTAATCATCACAATAGGACTCCAGAATACTCTGGTGAGCTAAGAAGGTTTATTCCGAAGACTAACTCTTGGAAAAAGCAAATCTTCGAGCTGAGGGATCATTTTCTTTTTTATTACAGTTCGAAGAAAGCTAAGCTACCTGAAGGTAACTATAACTCATCGATTTACCCCCATATAACTCAATACAGGGGTTCTTTTTCTCGATGGCTGTTTTATCGAGGTCAAGGGTGACGAGTTCGCAAACAATCGATATGGATTCACGATATCTCATAAAAGCGCTTCCTACCCAACGCATCATTTATATTGCGCGTCGAAGAGAGACCTCGATGGCTGGATGGAGTACTTACTCCCCTTCCAGAAGTAATTCAACTATTGTAATCGCATGATCAAATACTGATATCTCATCAAGATCGTCGATCCATGAATTTTACACAATCGGAAATAGGATCGGTTCCGGCAAGTTTTCTGTCGTTTCCAGATGCGTAAACCATCCAGAGTCTCAATGTTGGCGTTATCTGCATTCTTCGAATAGACATCAAAGAAAGATAAGCAAGACTATGCTATCAAAATAATAAACAAGCAGAAACTTTCACCAGAGGAACGCGAATTTCTCCTGTAAACAGCGCTTTTCTGACTTATAAACTCATTGTGAAATGTCTAAAATAGTGATGAAACCTCAATATTCAAAGTATTGGATCACAAGAATATCATCAAACATATTGAAACCATTGAAAACAAATCATATCTTTACATTATCACAGAACTTGTCACTGATGGAGATCTTTTTGATTATGTTTTAAGAAATGAGTTTTTAGAAGGTAAATTGCTTCGGATCGAGCTGCAAAATAACAACAAATTTCAAGAATTTGAAGCTCAGATCGTAATGAAGCAATTGCTCGAGTGTTTGAGCTACTTGGAGGATACTGGCGTCATCCATCGAGATCTGAAGCCAGAAAATATCTTAATTCTTCAAGACCCAGCGACCCAACAGATCAAAGAAATAAAGTTGATAGATTTTGGCTTTGCCAAATTTGTCACTGAAAACCATAAGTTGTTTGAAGCTTGCGGGACTCCAAATTATGCAGGTAAAGCCAAACCTCTCCAGTATATTTGACTCCAAATTTTCTCAGCTCCTGAAGTGCTCATGGGAAAAGGATATGATCAAAGAGCGGATATGTGGAGCGTTGGAATCATTATGCATTTCTTGTAGCTTTCTTGTCTAATTAAACACCTTTATTCACTAATTTTTAATAAAAAAAGATTGAATGGCACGCTTCCATTTGACGCGGAGGATCTTGAAGTTATTGTTGAGAAGACTGTAATGGAAGACTTGTTCTTAGATGGCAAATTTTGGAGCAATGTATCCGAAGAAGCAAAAGATTTGTTGTATAGACTGCTCGACAAAGACCCGAACTACAGAATATCAGTAAAGGATGCTTTAGATCATCCTTGGATAAAGGTAACTCCTGAATGTTGATTGTTGATAAAATGGATAAATTTGGATAGAAACCCAAGGATAAATTAGTTGAGTACTGTGGCTGCAATTTCAGATGTAAAAGAGATGGGTCAAAGAGGAATTTGAGACTCACATGCGGTGATAAAAGCTGCTAAACACATTTTATTTTTTCTAAAAAAAGTTCATTTTAGTTAGAGAGGAATATCGCTTAGTTTTTTGGATTAAGTGCGTGTTATTTAGCGGATCTGAATTAGAAGATCTGAGAATAAGAAGCGTTGTTTTTTTCATTGAGCGAGATTATGTACTGGGTTGAAAAAGGACTTGATTGAATCCATCTAACTGAAGACAAATGAAACAAAATAATAAGCTGTTCGCTTGTAAATGATAATATGAAAAGAAAAGAGCAGTTACATTTATTATTCTCTTTTGACTTTTTGAATTTACGATGCTTTATAACGTTATCATCAAAATATACATTAACAAATTTCAATTTATGACATGGCATCAAAATTATTAATCTACAATATGAAATCAGAAGCATTTTTCGAATTTATCGAAGAGACGTTTAAAGACCGAGTTGAATAGTATCTCCATTTTTTCTCAATACTTCTAGTATAAATAAATGATTTACCGACATCTGTTCAAGTTTTATTCTCGTTGCAATATATGTACATGATAATTCCTAAACACTGCCAATCGTTTTGTGCCTTTCTTTGCTCACGTTCAAAGAGATCATTCAGCTATGCTCTTAAAACATTAATTGAATTACTTGTCTTCCTGTCCCTCCTTGGAGCTACAATATCGGCTGAATCAATTCTTTCTTTTCAAAAATAAAAAACAAGAATCTCCGCCATTTCAGAATATTTCAGTCTCCTCTAAAAACAGACTCTTAATCTCTATTTTCAACATACTTAGCATTCCGCTGAAAATTTGATCTCTCTCTCTGTGAGACCCAGCACAAGACAAGAAATTGATGGATTTTGTCTTTCCGATATAAATAACACTATTAAAATTAATTAACCAGCAGTGTGATGTCGTTGAAGGATTTCCAAGTCATCAGCAAACTCGGTTTGATTCACAGTTCCTTCGTCACCTAACTCTTCTTCCTCCAAAAAGGTGAAGGAGCATATTCCAGCGTCTATAAAATCAAGCGACTATCAGACGGCCAAGATTATGCCCTCAAGAAGGTCAAAATTATGAACCTATCTGACAAAGAAAAACAAAACGCTCTCAACGAGGTCAGAATACTCGCCTCGATCCGTCACCCGAACGTTGTGCAATACAAAGAAGCTTTTATCGAGGAAAACAGCAACTCTTTATGGTCCTATTTCATAACTTTCTCTCAAACTGACTCTCCACAAAAGCATCGTCATGGAGTTCCTCGACAATGGTGATCTCTACCAAAAAATCGTCGAGCATCAAAAGCAAGGAACACTTATGAAAGAAAGCGATATATGGAACATATTTATCCAGGTTTCTCATTTAATTTATCAGTTATACTTATTCTTGCAGATGGTGCAAGGTCTCAAAGTACTGCATGATATGAAAATTTTTCACCGAGACATGAAGGTAACGACTCCCACAGCTCATTAATAAACCCTCAAATGCGCTAGTCTGCAAATATTTTTCTTGGAAAAGATGGAATCGCTAAGCTAGGAGACTTGAACGTCTCAAAGGTCGCCAAGAAAGGCTTACTTTATACTCAGACAGGCACTCCTTACTATGCAAGGTACGATTTTTGCAAGATGTATCCTATAAGCTGTTTTCTTGAAAACTTTAGCCCTGAAGTATGGAGAGACCAGCCTTACGATCACAAATCTGATATTTGGTCTCTTGGATGTGTGCTATATGAAATGACGACGCTGAAACCTCCATTCCGAGCAGAAGATATGGAAGGATTATATAAAAAAGTCCTTAGAGGTATATCACTTATGGGTTTGCTATCATGCTAAATTATCGGCATACAGGATATTTTCCCAGGATTCCTTCCCATTATTCACAAGACCTCAACAACGTGATTCGAGCGCTGATACAAGTCTCACCTCAATTGAGACCAAATTGCGGTAACGGACTTGTGATTTGATACTTTTCTGAGTTTTGTTAAATTGTTTGGGCATATGTTCTCTCAGATTGCTAACAATTTGTTTAATTAGACCGACTTCTGCAGCTTTCCTCTGTGATCAAGAGGATGGAAGAAAAGCACTTGCTTGAGACCGAAGAGAACCAGAACATCCTTCTCACGACTATCCGCGTGCCAAAAAACATTCATTTTCTCACCGACAGGCTCCCAAAGGCAAATTATACTCCTCTGCGCACCCGTCAAATCGATAAAACTCGCTTCCTTGCGACATTGGCGGGGGACAAAAACGTCTCAAACGAAAGCCATTTGCATGCTTATGAAGATCGGCTTATGAAAGGCTCTGAAAGCGTTGATACGCATAAGAAAGACATGCTGCCAAATATCAAAGGCAACCGCGAGGACATTTTCAAAGTTTACAATGCAAATCAGAGGAAGAAACCGCTTCCAATCCACAAAGCGAACTTAGGAGAACTAAATGAGAAAAGTTTGATTCAAAACGAGCAGGATCTACTCGTCCAAAAGCTTATTGAAGCCGAACAGCGACGAGGCAGAGAGAAAATAGCGAGACAACACCGA